>Ga0315907_10005008_pt1 | contig 14632 bp, 11 predicted proteins | sample LakEriMetagenome_3_FD_203525 | JGI IMG/M metagenome (GOLD analysis project Ga0315907, IMG submission 203525) | Freshwater fungal communities from buoy surface, Lake Erie, Ohio, United States - Buoy 12 MA123 | ecosystem: Environmental > Aquatic > Freshwater > Lake > Lake biofilm | place: USA...
TGCCTTTAAACTAAGGTCAAGGCTTTCTATTTGATGCGTGAGTGCTCCCATAGAAATATAATCCACTCCTGCGAGAGCGTAATCGCGAACTGTTTTTTCGTCGATTCCTCCGGACGCTTCAGTTTCTACTCGACCGTTGATGAAGACGACAGCTTCACGAATTTGATCGGGGGTAAAATTATCTAACAAAATACGGAAGGCAATATTTTGCTCTAGAATCAATTTTACCTCATCGATATTGCGAGCTTCCACTTCTACTTTGAGGTTTTTTCCTTGATCAGCGAGGTAACTTTTTATTTGTTGCAAGGCCTGAGGAATTCCTCCTGCATAGTCGATGTGATTATCTTTTACCAATATCATATCGTACAATCCGAATCGATGATTTTCGCCTCCGCCAATTTTTACAGCCAACTTTTCGAAGTAGCGAAAACCAGGAGTGGTTTTACGGGTATCGAGAAGTTTGCAGTGGGTGCCGGCCATTAAGGATTGAATGAAGTGAGTTTTAGTGGCAATACCACTCATTCGCTGCATAATATTGAGGGCAAGTCGTTCGCCGATGGTAATGCTGCGCGAAGAACCTTCAATATAGAAAGCGATATCGCCAGGGTTGATGGGAGTTCCATCACTGAGCACGGGTGTAAAGCTCAAGGAGTCATCTACCAGTTCAAACACGCGTCGAGCGATGTCTGCGCCGGCAAGAATACCCTTTTCTTTTACCAAAAGGCGGGCTTTGCCTCGGGCGGAGGCGGGAATGGTGCTTAATGTGGTGTGATCGCCATCGCCGATATCTTCGGCTAAAGCACGTTGAATAAAATCGTCTAAGTCAAAGTTCATGAGCTACGAATATGGATCGCAAATCCGATAAAAAAGCCCAACTCAAGGTGAGGTGGGCTAAGCTTGCGGTTGCAAATGTAGGATTATTCAATTTTGATTTGTTTAATCTGCATTGAGCTACCTGATTTTTTCATAAAAAAGGTAACTCGGAATACTCCTTTGGCGGTATTTAAGTCACCAATTCGGTATTGGTCGTCGAGTTTGGAAGTGCCTTGGTGTTTTACCGTAAACGCCTGCGGGGTGTTTTGGCTAAAAAAGGCGGCTAATATTTTTTGAGCTTCAGCGGCCGAATAGCTCCCGTCCTCACCATTGAGGGTGAGATCGATCTGTGGCATAAAGAAAGAGGCCAATGAAGCGGCGTCGCCACGTTTTAGGGCGTCGCTTACTTTCGGGGTTATATCTCCCTGAGCTACAGCGGTTGAACTGAAGACGAGGAGGGTTATAATGCTGAAAAACCAGTGTTTCATTTGAGTTAATCGCTTTTGATTAGATGTGCGGTCTATACAATCATCAAGCCAACTACAAGTATAATGGAAAACGCACAAGAATAGGCTTTTGATCGTTGAAATAAGAAAAAATGCTACTTTTGAACAAAGGTGTGCTTGTTAATAACGAAAGTCTCCCTATCTTTGCCGTCCCAAAAAAATCAAGTGTGAAGAAGTTGAAGGAATATAACCTTCCCTTTTTGGGATTGAAGGTAGGAAAACATCTCTACGATTTCACACTGGGGAAAGCGTTCTTTGAAGCATTTCCACACTCTGAAATAGAAGAGTGCAATATCCAGGTCAAGCTTGAGCTGGAGAAGCAGGCTTCTATGATGATACTCGACTTTCATTTAGAAGGTACGGTATCTGCCGACTGTGACTCCTGCGGTGAACCCATCGACCAGGCACTAACAGGTACTTACCGACTAATAGTGAAATTTGGATTAGAAACGGGCAGCACGGACGAAGAGGTTCTTATCCTCGGTCCTGCGGAGCACGAGATTGACATCAGTCAGTATCTTTATGAGTATTGCCATTTGAGCATGCCCGCCCGCAGGGCACATGCTAATCCGGCAGACTGTAATCAAGAGGTGTTGAAAGAGTTAGAAAAATACCGCGTAAGCGAGAATTCTGATTCGAACTGGATTGCTTTGAAGAACATGACGATTGAAGAAAACGAACCGTCGGAAGACGATTTTTACGAAGAAGAAGAATAACAACGCTATAAACCTACAACGATGGCACATCCTAAACACCGAATTTCGCAAACCCGCCAAGCGAAGCGTAGGACTCACTACAAAATTGAGGCTCCAAACGTGTCTACTTGCCCTACTACAGGTCAACCACACATGTTTCACCGCGCTCACTGGCATGAAGGAAAACTTTACTATAAAGGTAAAGTGGTAATGGAGAAAGAAGGAGCTGAAGCTTAAGTTTCTACTTCTTTCCTAGCTTCTAGATAAATATACAGAGCTCCGTCAATCAATTTGACGGGGCTTTTCTGCTTATGGGTGTGAGTAAAGAATAGTGTGTATTTTCTACACATTCTTGATGTTAGAAGGTGGTTTTTTGATCTACGCCCGAATGTTTCACCTTACATTAGCGCCCGCGTTACATTAAAAGTATAATTGATGAGCCAAATCAGAGCTGCAATCACCGCTGTTCACGGCTACGTGCCCGAAGATCTTCTGACTAATCAGGATCTCGAAAAGATGGTAGATACCACCGATGAGTGGATTCGTACCCGAACAGGAATAGAAACCCGTCACATTTTGAAAGGAGAAGGCAAAGGTACCAGCGACATGGGTGCTGAAGCCGTAAAGGGATTGCTTGCCAAGCGAGGATTGGAGCCAAACGACATTGATTTGTTGATTTGTGCAACAGTTACCGCTGACCATCAGTTTCCAGCTACTGCTAATATTATTTGTGATAAGATCGGCGCAAAGAATGCGTGGGGATTTGACATCAACGCGGCTTGTTCTGGTTTCCTATTTGCCCTAGCTACCGCTAGCCAATTTATTCAATCAGGCAAGCACAAGCGTGTGGTGGTAGTAGGCGCGGACAAGATGTCGTCTATTGTTGATTATACGGACCGCAGTACCTGTGTTATTTTCGGTGATGGAGCAGGAGCAGTAATGCTTGAGCCAACCACAGAAGAGATGGGTATTATGGATAGCATTCTTCGATCAGATGGCCATGGCCGCATTTATTTGCATCAAAAGGCCGGTGGATCAGTGAAGCCAGCTTCAGCTGAAACTGTGGCTGCACGCGAGCACTATGTATTCCAAGATGGTCAGCCTGTATTTAAAGCTGCCGTGGTGGGAATGGCTGATGTATCAGCAGAAATCATGGAAAAAAATAACCTTACCGCCGATGATGTGGCGTGGTTGGTGCCTCACCAGGCCAATTTGCGCATTATCGATGCTACTGCTCGCCGCATGGGAGTGGGCAATGATAAGGTAATGATCAATATTCAGCGTTATGGCAACACCACAGCCGCAACTATTCCGTTGTGTTTGCATGATTGGGAGAGCCAATTGAAGAAAGGCGATAATATCATATTATCTGCTTTCGGAGGGGGATTCACTTGGGGGGCTGTTTACGTAAAGTGGGCTTACGATGGTAAATAACCAGAAGTGAGCAAAACTGTTATATTTGACCAAACCAATTAACCAGAGAAAACAAAATCACCTATGAACATTACACAGATCCAAGATCTCATCAAGTTCGTGGCGAAAAGCGGGGTAAGTGAAGTTGAAATCGAGCAGAAAGAATTCAAAATCACCATCAAAACCCACGAGCCAGAGCGCAAAGGAAGAGCAGGTGAAATGATACAAGTAGCTGCTCCAGCAGTAGCTATGCCAGTGGCGGCACCAGCACCAGTTGCTGCGGCGCCAGCTCCTGCAGCTCCAGCAGCAGCTCCTGCGGCTGAGTCAAAAGGCAACTTGATTGAAATCAAGAGCCCAATGATTGGTACTTTCTATCGCTCTTCATCACCTGATAAGCCAGCATTTATAGAAGTTGGCCAAACCATCAAAACAGGTGACAAAGTTTGTATCATCGAAGCCATGAAGCTTTTCAACGAAATTGAATCAGAGGTATCTGGTACGATCGTGAAAGTTTTGGTAAATGATAGCACTCCTGTTGAATACGATCAGCCTTTATTCTTGGTAGAGCCTGCATAAGTTGATGCAGTTGACATCCATTATTAAGGCCGTTCACTAAATCTTCAGGAACTATGTTTAAAAAAATTCTCATTGCCAACCGAGGCGAGATTGCCCTTCGTGTAATCCGCACGTGCAAAGAAATGGGGATCGCTACCGTAGCCGTTTATTCGACTGCTGACCGCGATAGCCTCCACGTTCGCTTCGCGGATGAGGCCGTTTGTATCGGACCTCCCCCGAGCAAGGATTCTTATTTGAAAATCCCGAATATCATCGCCGCTGCAGAAATTACCAATGCCGATGCTATTCACCCTGGATATGGATTCCTTTCCGAAAACGCTACTTTCTCTAAAGTATGTAAAGAAAACGGAATCAAATTTATCGGGGCATCACCTGAAATGATCGACGCTATGGGCGATAAGTCGTCAGCGAAGCAGACCATGAAGGACGCTGGTGTTCCTACTATACCTGGCAGCGATGGACTTTTAGAGGACCTCGAACACGCTAAAAAGATTGCCATACAAATTAAGTATCCTGTAATGCTGAAAGCTACCGCTGGTGGTGGAGGTAAGGGGATGCGCGTTTGTAAAGACGAAGAAGAGTTGATCGACGGATGGGATAAAGTACGTCGTGAAGCAGGAGCTGCATTTGGTAACGATGGTATCTATATGGAGAAATTCGTAGAAGAACCTCGTCATATCGAAATTCAAATCGCCGGCGACCAATACGGAAAAGCGTGTCACCTTTCAGAACGCGACTGTTCTATTCAACGTCGTCACCAAAAGCTCGTAGAAGAAACGCCATCGCCATTTATGACCGATGAGTTGCGCGAGAAAATGGGACAAGCTGCTATCAAAGCGGCTGAGGCTGTTCGATATGAAGGTGTGGGTACGGTGGAATTCTTGGTAGATAAAAACCGTGACTTCTACTTCATGGAAATGAATACACGTATCCAAGTAGAGCATACGATTACAGAAGAGGTAATCAACTACGATTTGGTAAAAGAGCAAATCAAGTTGGCTGCTGGAGAACCAATTTCGGGTCGTAACTACTATCCAAAGATGCACTCTATACAGTGTCGCATCAATGCAGAAGATCCGTACAAGAACTTCTCACCTTCACCAGGCAAGATTACAGCCTATCACTCACCAGGAGGACACGGTGTTCGTATAGATACGCATGCTTATGCTGGTTATGTCATTCCACCGCATTACGATTCGATGATTGCCAAGTTGATTACTGTGGCTCAAACACGCGAGGAAGCCATCACTAAGATGCAACGCGCGTTGGATGAGTACATCATCGAAGGCATCAAGACAACAATTCCTTTCCATCAGAAATTGATGAAAGATGAAAAGTTCCGTTCAGGAAACTTCACTACGAAGTTCTTGGAAGATTTCGAAATGTAATTTTTGAAATACGATATTTTAAAGACCGTACAGAGATGTGCGGTCTTTTTTTTGCATAAATGCTCCGATAAATGTTGTTGAACCTAGTTTTTTATTGTGTTCAAATTTATTGGTGCAAGAAAAATCCGCATAAATACTTCGTCTGTTTTTACGAAGTATTCATGCGGATTATTTTTTCACGCTTCCTTTTAAAAAGGAGCAGGAAGAAAATTAATGAGCGATCTTACCAGTGAAAGAACGTCCATTCACTTTCATGGAGTATAAGTAAACACCTGAAGGCAGGTTGTCCATGTTTATTCCATTGATCAAACGATCTGTTTGAATGAGGTTTTGACCAGTGCTTGAGTACAGGTTGAACTGTTGAACGGTTTGGTTTTCCAATCCAGTAAAGAACAGTGTTCCTTCTTTTATTACAGGAGTTATCGCTAGAGGTGATTTTTCCTGAAGGTTATTTGGAATGGCCTCACCGATTTGAATGGTGTAAGGGAAATGCGAAGTAGCTACTGGAGTTCCATTGTCAGAAACATTGATCATTATGTTATAGACGCCATCTGGAATGGATGGATCGATTACTAGTGCGAGGTAGTTGTTATCACCGTTACGATCGCCCATATCGCGAAGCTCTTGAATAATGCCGTTTTCTATTACAAATCCACTGAGTGAATCTAATGGGTCAAATCCACCGCTAGAGTCGATGATGTCGATACCAAGGTCTTGAATGTATTCATCATAGAAGTAGAACACCAAAGTATCGCCAGGATTACCAATGATAGTGTCACAAAGGTTAGAAACGTCAATTGGAGGTTGGTTTTCAGAGGCTAGTCCAGTAGCGAAACTAATGTTAGAATAGTCTAGATAGTCGATACCATCATTGTTTCCATAAGGACCGTCATAATTATTGCCTTCTAAGTTGAACAAACCAATTTGTAGGGCGCTAATCAAACCAGAGTTAACATCGTTTCCAGAGTTAGCTCCAATGTTTGCTGGCGACCCACCAAAACCGTTGCTTCCAGCACTAGCGCTACCAGTGGTCCATTGCATGTCGCCATAGCAAAAGCTAATGTTATGACCGTTACCAATCAAATCACTTTGACCATCAGAAAGAATCATTTGGAAGTCGTTGAGCTTATCTGATTGATTAGAGAAATACCCTACAGCATTATAGCGTACGATAATGGCGTGATCGGTTACTTTATAGTAAACCAAACCACTTCCAAGATCGCGAGTGTCCACGTCAGCCCAAAAAGCAGCTACCATTGCATAACCTTGAATAGGAAATCCGCTAGCCGTAAAGGAGCTATAGCCTCCACCAAAAGAAATATTACCATTGTTGTTGATGTAACAACTGGTTTGTGGCAAACCAAAAAAGTCGAAGGTGAACGGAAGTGCAATTTCTTCAGAAGATCCATCATCGTTTCGATAATCGGGAGCTTGACCTCCCCAGAATGGCACTACTTGAAATGTTTCATCAAGAGGAATCATGCAGTTACAATCTTGCGCATTTGCATTCCAACCGAGGGCAGCAAAGGCAGCAATACTGAGTAATAGTTTTTTCATGTCTTAAGGTTTTCTAGGGTTAAGAGTACGAAATATAGACAAATTCAATCACTAACAAGTTGCTTTAGAGGAAGAAAACGGATAGAAGTCTGGTAATTGTTGGATTCTTTCGTTGGGCGATTTCTTTTGAGATAAAAGCTGCGATAGACCTTACCTTAGCTCAATGACGGCCTTATTGTTCTTTTTTGCGGCTTTGATCGCTGAAATTTTGGGTACGATCGGGGGATTTGGAAGCTCGTTGTTTTTTGTCCCTGTGGCGAGTTATTTTTTCGATTTTGAAACCGTATTGGGTATTACTGCGCTTTTTCATGTGAGTAGTAACTTGGTGAAAATTGTTCTCTTCCGCCATGGATTTGATAAACGCTTATTTTTATTAGTGGGAATTCCTTCCGTTATCGGTGTGGTGATTGGTGCTTATCTGTCCGCTTTGGCACCTAGTTTCTGGCTGGAGTGGACCATGGCAATATTCCTGATCCTCTTTAGTGCGTTTTTATTGCTTTGGCAAAAACTAAAGGTGAGTGACAAACCCTCAATATCTATTTCAAGTGGACTTGTTTCTGGATTTTTGGCGGGTTTGGTAGGTACAGGTGGAGCAGTGCGTGGAATTGCTTTATCGGCCTTTAGATTGCGAATGGAGGTCTTCATTGCCACATCTGCCTTCATCGATTTGTTGGTAGATCTGAGTAGAAGTGTGGTTTATTACAACAACGGGTATATTCATCAAGCCCAATGGAAATGGGTTTTCGGATTGATAGGTGTGAGTATTCTCGGAACGTGGATAGGAAAGAGAATTCTCAGTAAGATATCAGAAGAGCGGTTCCGAGTAATCGTACTTTATCTCATAGCAGGGGTAGGAGTAGCCACTTTAATTAGGTTGGTGTAAGGGTTTGACTTTTTTTCTGCAGAAGTTAATTTTTTTGGGAAAAAGTATGCAGCTAGAAAGAAAGGGATATATAGTCCTCCAATTTAAGATGGTGTAATGAAGAATCTACGAGCTTATCTAAAGTTCAGACGTTTGATCAGGCACCCACTAATTTTTTAATCTCATTTAATTTCATCAATGCTTCAACGGGCGTGAGCGTATTGATATCGAGATTTTGAATTTCTTCCTTGATCTGTGCAAGGGTTGGATCGTCTAATTGGAAAAAACTCAATTGCACTTCTTTCTTGGGTGATCCTAGGCTATTACGGAGATCACCCGTAAGGTTTTCGCGACTATGTGATTTTTCTAACTGAACGAGAATGTCTTTAGCACGTTCGACCACCTTGGTGGGCATACCGGCCAATTTAGCCACGTGAATACCAAAGCTATGATTGCTTCCTCCTGCCACAAGTTTGCGCAGGAAAATAATTTTTTGCCCTACTTCTTTTACCGATACGTTGAAGTTGTGAATTCGGGGAAAAAGCGCTTCCATTTCATTCAACTCATGATAGTGAGTGGCAAAAAGGGTCTTTGCCTTCGCCTTTGGAAACTCATGCAAAAATTCGGCGATAGCCCAAGCTATGCTTATGCCATCATAAGTACTTGTACCGCGGCCTATCTCATCCAAAAGCACTAAGCTTCGGTCACTCAAATTATTTAAGATGCTGGCCGTTTCATTCATCTCAACCATGAACGTTGACTCGCCACTCGAGATGTTGTCCGATGCACCTACACGCGTAAATATTTTATCTACTATACCAATGTCAGCTGCACGCGCGGGTACAAAACTTCCCATTTGAGCCATGAGCACAATGAGAGCGGTCTGACGAAGCACTGCTGATTTACCACTCATGTTCGGTCCGGTAATCATTACGATTTGTTGACTATCCGGATCTAAATAAATATCATTGCTCACATATTCTTCGCCCGTCTTCAAACTGCGCTCAATCACAGGGTGGCGTCCTTCAATGATCTTTACTACTTTGCCATTATTGATGGCGGGTTTTATATAGTTGTGGCGCAGGGCCGTTTGAGCAAAACTGAGTAGACAATCTACTTGGGCAAGCAGTTGCGAATTGAGTTGAACAGAAGCTGTGTATTCGGCAGCTGCTGCAACTAACTCTGTGAAAAGGCGCAATTCAATACTGACAATTTTTTCTTCGGCACCAAGAATTTTTTGCTCATAAATTTTAAGTTCTTCAGTGATGTAGCGCTCAGCTTGAGTAAGCGTTTGTTTGCGAATCCAGTCACTAGGCACTTTGTCTTTATGCGTATTGCGCACTTCCAAGTAGTACCCAAATACATTATTGTAGGATATCTTGAGAGAAGGTATTCCAGTGCGCTCACTTTCGCGCTCTTGTATTTGTTGCAAAAAATCTTTGCCTGAAAAAGCTAAGGCGCGCAATTCATCTAACTCGGCATTGACACCATCAGCAATAACTTGTCCTTTGTTCAATGCAATCGGGGCGTCGGCATGCAACTCTCGAGAAATCCGATCGCGCAAGGGAGCACACACTTGAAGTTGATTTCCCAAATAAGCTAATTCAGCTTGACCACTTTTCTCGCATGTTTCTTTGATAGGTCCAATGCATTCCAAAGCCTTGCGCAGTTGACCTAATTCACGAGGTGAAATACGGCCAACGGCTACTTTAGAAATCAATCGTTCTAAGTCTCCAATCAATTTCAATTCATTGCGTAGGCCCTCTATTTTTTCTTCATGATGCGTAAAGTAATCCACCACGGCAAGTCGCTGTTCGATGGCGGCAATTTCTTTCAAGGGAAGTACCATCCATCGCTTCAACAATCGGGCGCCCATTGGACTTACTGTATCGTCAAGAATATCGATGAGAGATGTTGCATTTTCATTGGTGGCGTAAATCAATTCAAGATTGCGCACCGTGAATTTGTCGAGCCAAACGTACTTGTCTTCTTCTATTCGCGAAAGGGTGCGAATGTGAGCGGTCTTATCGTGTTGGGTATCGGCTAAGTAATGGAGCACAGCGCCCGCAGCGATAATACCCAATTCTAAATCTTCCACACCAAATCCTTTCAATGACTTCGTGCCGAAATGTTTCAGTAATGTTTCTTTTCCAAAATCGGAGGTGAAAACCCAGTCGTCTAATCGGTAAGTGAAAAAACGATCACCGTATTGTTCTTTGAATTTTTTGTCTTGGTGTTTTTGATATAAAACCTCATTGGGTTTAAACCCTTGTATGAGTTTATCTACGTAATCATGTGTGCCCTGTGCGGCATAAAATTCGCCCGTAGATATATCTAAAAAAGAAACTCCTGCATGTTTTTCTTGCATGGCTATAGCAGCCACAAAGTTATTTGTGCGGGTTTCAAAGGTTTTATCGTTGTAAGAAACGCCAGGTGTTACGAGTTCGGTAATTCCTCGCTTCACAATTGTTTTGGTGAGCTTCGTATCTTCTAGTTGGTCGCAGATGGCCACACGGTTGCCGGCTCGCACTAGCTTGGGTAAGTAAGTATCTAAGGCATGATGAGGAAAGCCAGCCAATTCAACATAAGCGGCGGCACCGTTTTTACGTTGGGTGAGTGTAATACCTAAAATACGTGCTGCTCGAATGGCATCTTCGCCGAAGGTCTCGTAAAAATCGCCCACGCGAAAAAGTAACAATGCATCAGGATATTGCGCCTTGATTTCATTGTATTGTTTCATCAATGGAGTTTCTACGGGCTTCTCGATTTCTTCCACAGAAAAATAGTTTAGGTAATGTCGACCACGAAGGTATAAAGCAAAACTGCCGCTTCCAAGAGGAAGACGGCAGCTTTGAAATCATGTAAAATCGTTCGACAAACGTAGGCGTTGAGCCTCTTAGGAGGGCTTTTTAAGCTTCGCTTTTATGAACAAATAATGAACACCTTAAGCAGAGGCTTCTATCGCTTTCTGTAACACAGTATTAGGCAACTTTCAACTGACTCAGTTTTGATTTCGAGAATTTCTCTCGCGCATAAGTCAAGGTCACTTTAAATTCTTTTTCATCCGCATTTGATGGTAGTTCGAACATGGCATCTACCATAATGGCTTCGCAAATGGATCGAAGTCCGCGCGCACCTAGTTTGTATTCCATCGCTTTTTCGACAATGAAATCAAGCACTTTTTTATCAAAGGATAGTTTTACTCCATCCAGTTCAAATAGCTTTACATATTGTTTTACCAATGCATTCTTGGGTTCAGTGAGTATTCGACGAAGGGTATTTTCATCCAATGGATCAAGGTGGGTCAATACAGGGAAACGACCGATCAGTTCAGGAATCAATCCAAAGCGTTTCAAGTCGAGCGGAGATACATACTGCAACACATTGGTAGATGCAATGCGTTGTTCTTTGCTACTGGTAAAACCAAGCGAATTCGTATTAACACGGCGTTCAATGATACGGTCCATGCCATCAAATGCACCACCACAGATGAATAAAATATTACGCGTGTCCACTTGAATCATTTTTTGTTCAGGGTGCTTTCTTCCGCCTTGTGGAGGAACACCTACAGTGGCTCCTTCTAAAAGCTTCAGTAAAGCTTGTTGAACACCTTCACCACTCACATCGCGGGTGATGCTCGGATTGTCACTCTTGCGAGCTATCTTGTCTATTTCGTCAATAAATACAATTCCACGTTCGGCACGGGCTACATCAAAATCGGCGTTTTGAAGAAGGCGAGAAAGAATACTTTCTACGTCTTCACCTACGTATCCGGCTTCTGTAAGAACGGTGGCATCCGCAATGCAAAAAGGTACATTGAGCATCTTAGCGATGCTTTTTGCGAGCAAGGTTTTGCCAGTACCTGTTTCACCTACCATGATGACGTTGGACTTTTCTATTTCCACCCCATCATCATTTTTAGCGCGATTTTGCTGTGAAATACGCTTGTAGTGATTGTAAACGGCTACGCTCAACACCTTTTTGGCGTCATCTTGACCGATAACAAATTCATCTAAAAAACGCTTAATCTCCGCAGGCTTCATCAGATGAAGGTCTTGCTCGAGGGTATGTTTGTCGTCGTTCTTTTTTTCTTCTTTTACAATGAGGTTAGCTTGCGTAGCACAATCATCACAAATGTGCCCACTGATTCCAGCAATGAGAATGTTTACCTCACTTTTCTTTCGACCACAGAACGAACATGATATTTCTTTCATGAGTGCATGTATTGAGAATGCCTTGAAAAAAGGCGGTTGCAAAGGTAGTGATAATTCCGATTGCCCTCGATTTTACAAGGGATCTACGTCGATTACCAGTCGGGCCGATTTGTACTCCGATTGGCTTAAAATGCTTCGCGAAAGCTCGAAAATGCGCTTTTTCTGCTCGGAAAGGTCATTTCCCTTACCAATCCGGATGAGCATTTGCTGAAGGAAATAATTGTTAATTCGAGGGATGTAAGGCTTTTCAGGCCCTAATAATCGATCTCCCAGGAATAAACGAAGTTCTTTCCCCAAATGAGCTGCCGCCTCCTGCACAAGGTGATCTTCTTTGTGCTTGAGTGTGATTTTTACCATCCGTACAAAAGGTGGATAAACAAATTGCTGGCGCTCCGCTATTTCGCGATCAAAAAAAGGAGCATAATCACCTTTTGAAATCAAAGGGAAGATCCAGTGATCAGGTTGGTAGGTTTGAATAACCACTCTTCCTCGCTTGGATCTTCTTCCTGCTCTTCCAGAAACTTGCATCATCAATTGATAACTGCGCTCCATTGCCCGAAAATCCGGGTAGTTCATCATCTTATCCGCATTGAGTATGCCCACCAACGAAACGTTGTCAAAGTCAAGTCCTTTGGTCACCATCTGGGTTCCTACCAATACTTGTATCGATCCACTGTCAAATTCCTGAATGAGCTTTTCATAACTGTTGCGCGAACGTGTAGTGTCTAAGTCCATTCTTTCTACACGGATATCAGGGAAAATTTCTTGAAGTTCTTCTTCGATGCGTTCCGTGCCAAATCCCAACATACGAAGGTCTTGTCCGCCGCACGCTCCGCATTGTTTCGGCGGTGGGGTGTGGTAGCCACAAAAGTGACACTTCAGCTGGTGAATGTTTTTATGATAGGTTAAACTGACGTCGCAGCGCGTGCACATGGGAACCCAAGCACAGTTGTTACATTGCCATAGTGGGGAGTATCCTCTTCTGTTTTGAAATAAAATAATTTGCTCTTTATTGGCTAAAGCAAGAGCCATTTCATGAATCAGTTTTTCGGTGAAATTTCCGCGCAGACTTTTTGATTTTAAGTCTTGGCGAATGTCAGCGAGCATGATCTCGGGTAATTGAATTCCACCGAAGCGCTCTGTTAGTTCGACTAATCCAAATCTGTTTTGTTTGGTATTGAAATAGGATTCTACAGAAGGGGTGGCACTTCCGAGTAAAACTTTTGATTGAAAATGATTGGCCAAAACGATCGCTGTGTCCCGCGCATGGTAACGTGGTGCTGGATCGTGTTGTTTAAAGCTCTGTTCATGTTCTTCGTCAACAATCACTAATCCTAATCGAGTGAAAGGAAGAAATAATCCCGATCGCGCACCAATGATGACATCATATTCCCCCGGATTGTCAGTTAGAACATGGTTCCAAATTTCGGTGCGTTCATTATCGCTATATCCGCTGTGATATACTCCTACACGTTTTCCAAAATGCTTGCGCAAACGTTGAATGATTTGAGTTGTGAGCGCTATTTCAGGAAGTAAAAAGAGAGCCTGTTTGCCTTGGTCCAAGGTGTCTTGAATCAACGACATGTATATTTCTGTCTTACCGCTACCCGTTACACCATGGAGCAATACGGTTTGTTTGGATTGCCATTGCTCCTTGATCTCTTCCAAAGCTTTTTCTTGCGCTGGCGATAGGGCATGAATGGATTCTCCATGTGTAAGATGTTTGCCTAAACGGCCTATTTCTCGGGTCTCTTGGTGAAAAATGTTTTTTTCTACCATCGCCTGCACCACGTTGTTAGTGATGTTGGCTTTGTCTTGCAAAGTAAGTCGCGCTACTTCGTTGCGCTTGCCTTGGTCGTATGCGCTCAACTGAAGAAATAAAAGCAGTGCATTACTCTGTTTTTCGCTTCTTCTTTTTTCAAGTTCTGCAAATACTTGATTTAATTTTTCATCTGTATTCGCTGCTTCACCTAAAGTTAGAAAGTCAGCTTTTTTAGGCTTGTATTTTTCTCTAATTTCTTCTTCAGCTACCAAAAATCCTTTGTCCTGAAGTCCTTTCACAATGCGCTGTACACTTTTTATCTCGAGTAAATCGGATACTTCTTGCAAGGTCAAACTTCCGCGTGAAGCAAGGGCATCTACGAGTACTTGTTCGCGCGCGCTCAGTTCTATGCCTTGATCGGCATGTTCACTAAGTAAAAACTTAGTTTCACTACTCAATTTAAGCCCACTAGGAAGAGCGGCATTCATGACTTCTCCGAGCGTACAACCATAGTAATCGGCCATCCATTCCCACAGCGCGAATTGTTGTTCAGTAGCAATAGGCATGGAGTCGAGCACCGTTTCTATATATCGGGCTTCATACTCGCGTGGTGCAGTGGAGTGTAGCTGGTGAATGATACCGGTGTATAACCTCGACTTTCCTAATTGTACAACCACTCTTTTGCCTGGCACCGCCTCTTCTAGCAGATCGCGCTGCACACGATAGGTGAGCAACCTCGGCAGTGCTAAGGGCAGAATGACATCGGCAAAATAGGTGGTCTCTGACATATGGGACTACAAAGTAAATCAATCTCTCTTACTCTGTGGGTATAAAAGAAAAAAGGCC
>Ga0315907_10005013_pt1 | contig 14623 bp, 15 predicted proteins | sample LakEriMetagenome_3_FD_203525 | JGI IMG/M metagenome (GOLD analysis project Ga0315907, IMG submission 203525) | Freshwater fungal communities from buoy surface, Lake Erie, Ohio, United States - Buoy 12 MA123 | ecosystem: Environmental > Aquatic > Freshwater > Lake > Lake biofilm | place: USA...
TAGGTGGCCTTGAATGGTTTCAGGTGTGAGAAATTTTCCTGTGCATTCGAGCACAAGCTCTACGCCCAATTCACCCCATGGAATTTCGGCAGATGTGCCGAAAGAAGTGAAACGAATACGTCTGTCATTGATCAAAATGGCCTCATCGCCATCTGCGCGAATGTCTGCTTTCCATTTGCCTTGGACGGAATCAAATGCGAGTAAGTGTGCCGTTGCGACAACTCCCCCTTTGAGTTCATTGACATGAACAACATCAAGTCGGTTCGATCCTCGGGGATCATCTTCAGGGCGCTCTGCTGCACCCATTGCTGCCCTCAAAGCTAAACGACCGATACGACCCATGCCATTGATACCGACTTTCATGCTTATCCTTATGTCAATAGATGAATAATTACTGAACTATAGAAATAGAATATGACGAATTTATGACTAGATAGTGGGTTGTTGATTTTGAAAGGTATCATATTTGGAGCCTCCCTTTGTAACTGTTTTGACACAAAATAAAGTTAGTGTTAAAGAATTTGCAACTTAGGAAAATGATGAAAATCCGTCAAACCATCGCATTCGCCGCTCTAGCCGGCTTGGGCTTTGTTGCCCCCCTTCAAGCCATGGATCCCCGATTTCAAGACGCCAACGGAGACATGGTCGCCGATGCGCCTACTGATCCAAAAATGTGGCTCGACCCTGCGACTCTGGTGTTTGCCTATACGCCAGTTGAAGACCCCGCGGTGTACGCACCTGTCTGGGCGCCCTTTTTGGACCACATGTCCAAAATTACGGGAAAAAAGGTCCAGTTCTTCCCCGTCCAAAGCAATGCAGCTCAGTTAGAAGCAATGCGCGCTGGCCGCTTGCATATTTCGGGTTTTAACACCGGATCCAACCCACTCGCAGTTAACTGCGCGGGCTTTGTGCCTTTTGCGATGATGGCCACCAAAGACAACCGCTTTGGATATGAGATGGAGTTCATCACACACCCTGGCAGTGGCATCGAGAAAATTGAAGACATCAAAGGCAAGCGTATGGCCTTCACTTCGGAAACATCCAACTCTGGCTACAAAGCGCCGTCTGCTTTGATGCGCGACCAGTTCAAAATGGAAGCTGGCAAAGATTTCACACCAGTTTTCAGTGGCAAACACGACAACTCAATCTTGGGTGTGGCAAATAAAGACTACCCCGCTGCGGCTATCGCCAACTCGGTGAAAGCCCAAATGGAGGCCCGCGGTGTGGTAAAACCAGAGCAAACCAAGGTCATTTACAAATCTCAGTCCTTTCCCACCACCGGATACGGGCACGTTTACAACTTAAAACCCGAATTGGCTGAGAAAATCAAACAAGCCTTTTTCAGCTTCAAATGGGAAGGTAGTACTCTGGCCGCAGAGTTTGGAAAATCCAATCCCGCTCAAGAAAAGTTTATGCCTATTACTTACAAACAACATTGGCAAGTGGTGCGTGATATTGATAAGGCCATGAACGTCAGCTACAGCTGCAAATAAGGCTTTAGCATGCTGCAGTTGCAACTGTTGGAAAAACGCTACCCAACAGGAGACCTGGCCCTAAAGAGCGTGAGTTTGCAACTAGCCTCGGGTGAGGTGCTGGGTCTGATTGGACCATCGGGCGCTGGCAAATCCACTTTGATTCGCTGCATCAACCGACTCGTGGAACCCAGCACTGGAAAAATCATGCTGGACGGCCAAGATTTGGGCCAACTTGGATCATCTGGACTGCGCCAAGCGAGGCGTCAAATCGGCATGATTTTTCAAGAATATGCCTTGGTCGAGCGCTTGACTGTGATGGAAAACCTGCTGTCAGGGCGTCTGGGTTACACCGGTTTTTGGGCAAGCTGGTTTCGCCGCTTTGATGCGCAAGACATCGAGCGAGCTTATGCACTGCTAGACCGTGTCGGTTTGGGCGGCATGGAAAACAAACGCGCCGATGCCCTATCGGGTGGTCAACGGCAGCGTGTGGGCATCGCCCGCGCATTGATGCAAAGCCCCAAATTATTGTTAGTCGACGAACCCACTGCTAGCCTAGACCCAAAGACGTCACGCCAAATCATGCGTCTGATTTTGGAGTTGTGCCAAGAACGCGGTTTGGCAGCGATCGTCAACATCCATGATGTGGTTTTGGCAACCGAATTTTTACCGCGCATCGTCGGTTTGCGAGCAGGCAGCGTGGTGTTCGATGGCCCCGCCACCCAAGTTGACCGCGAAGTTTTAACTCAAATTTATGGCGACGAAGACTGGACCGCGATCACACAACGCATGCAGGCCACCCATGCGGCCTCGGCGCAGAAACAAACAGCCGACAGTCCTTTGGTGATTTCATGAACGCTACCCAACCACATGGGGGCAACAAGCCCTCATGTACATGGTCGCCACCGCCATTTATCGCCAGCGTCTGGACACGTTGGACCCTATATATCGCTGCCGTTTTGTACCTGGTACTGGCCATTGGCTCGGTCGAAGTCAACTGGGCCCGTGTGGTTCTGGGCTTGGAGCGTGGTTGGGCGTTTGTACTGGGCTTTTTACAGCCCGACTTCAGTAGTCGCTGGGGTGAAATCGTTACGGGCTTTAAAGAAAGCCTGACCATGACTGTGACCTCTACCGCTTTAGGGATTTTGCTTTCTATCCCTGTTGCTGTGGGCGCTTCGCGCAATTTAGCGCCTTATTGGGTCTATCTGGTGTGCCGCGGTTTTGTAGCCTTGTCTCGCACATTGAATGAAATTATCGTTGCCATCTTCATGGTTGCCATGTTTGGCTTTGGTCCATTTGCTGGTTTTTTAACTCTGACGTTTGCCACAGTAGGTTTCATGGCTAAGCTCATGGCCGAGGACATTGAGGAAATTCAAGCTTCACAACTCGAAGCCCTGCAGGCCACCGGTGCAAGTTATTTGCAGGTGCTAGATTTTGCTGTGCTATCACAGGTCATGCCTCGTCTTTTGGGCTTGTCGTTGTACCGACTGGACATCAATTTCAGAGAATCCGCCGTGATTGGCATTGTCGGCGCGGGCGGCATTGGGGCTACGCTCAATACCGCCATGGACCGTTATGAATTCGACTCAGCGGCAGCCATTTTGTGGGTGATCATCGTCATCGTCATGTTCGCTGAATACACCTCAGGCCGTTTGAGAAAGCACATCCAATGAGCGCTCAAAACACCACATTACGGTACTGGCGCAAAAGATCAAGCAAATACGAAATCGGCGCCTTTATGGCGTGGGTCTTAATCTTAGCTTTTGTGAGCTGGACTTTCCAGGTCATGACCCAAGACACCATTTGGGCCTTTGTGACCGACGCACCAACACAGTTCATGGACATTGGCTCGCGCATGATGCCGCCTGCCTGGAATTCATTGAACAGCCTTTGGTGGCCTTTGTGGGAAACCATCAACATCGCCACCTTGGGTACCCTTCTGGGGTTGGTGATGGCTGTTCCAATTGCTTTTTTGGCCGCAAGCAACACTTCGCCCAGTGTCGCCTTCGTCAGGCCGGTGGCGCTGTTTGTAATCGTAGCCTCCAGATCGATCAATTCGTTAATTTGGGCCCTGCTTTTGGTCGCGATTTTGGGGCCAGGAGTCTTAGCAGGTATCTTGGCCATCGCTTTGCGCTCGATTGGCTTCATTGGCAAGTTACTGTACGAAGCCATCGAAGAAATCGACGCTGACCAAGTCGAAGCCATTGAGGCAACTGGAGCCAGTCGCGCCCAAACCATGGCCTGGGGTGTGGTGCCTCAGGTAGCTCCTACTTTAGCTGGCATCAGTGTCTTTCGCTGGGATATCAACATCCGAGAATCCACAGTCTTGGGATTGGTTGGCGCAGGTGGCATTGGGGTCAAGTTAGAGGCCGCGCTGGGTACCTTGGCCTGGCCCAAGGTGACTATGTTGCTGATCTTGATTTTATTGACAGTTGTCTTCAGCGAATGGGTTACGGCCAAAGTCAGACAAAAATTGATCTGAAATCGACGACTTTGTACGATTATGTAGTGAGAAATTGAATTTCTACTTATGTGTTGATGCTGAATACGTGATGCTAAACCTCAATTCTTTTGAGCACTTGAAGTTTCTGCTCTAAGGTGTAGCCAACGGTTACGTTTACTGTCCGCTCTTCTTCTCAAAGTTTGTAGCTTCCCCAAAACTCGGGGCGATTTATTGTTTATGGAATAAAATTGAAGAGCGAATAAAATTGCTCAGCAATAAATGGTTGAATGAAGCCAATGTGTTGCTTGAACTTTTTGTGATTTTCATTTTCGCTTTGGGACAATCGCATCTGCTCAACTTCACTAATATTCTTTGAGTCACATCATGATCAGCATTACCTACATCAGCAAAGAAACTTCCCCGTTTAGCTCCATTGACCTGCTCAAGCTGTTGGATCACTGTCATAAAAACAACCCTCCTCACGGAATAACAGGAATGTTGATTTATGGCAACGGCACCTTTTTACAGTGTGTTGAAGGTGAGTCTACTGATGTAGAGCAATTGTTGGAAAAAATCAAAATAGATAGCCGACACAAGGACTTTAAGATCTTAAGTAATATCAAAATTCAAAATCGATTGTTCAGCAAATGGGACATGGGTTTTGAGCGCCTGACGGAAGAATCAATTGCCCAAGCTCCTGGCCTCAACAGCTTCGCATATCAAAACTTCAATGCCAGTTATCTGACTGAAAACTCATCGGCAGTAGACGGCCTGTTGAGTCGCCATCGCTCTGAGCATTTAGACCCTTTGACCAGAGAAATAGATGCACGAGACAAACTCATCCATGATCTGCAGCGCGCACTCGCAGCTGCTCGTCATCAAAATGAAATGACGTCTTTATTGATTGAGTCATTGCTCGCATCTGCTCAACAAAATATAAAAAGCTCTGCTCATATCGATCTATGCCGTAATGTATTAAAAAATCTAAAGAGAATTGAAAGATAGGTCTACAGCACACAAGCTGCATATAAAAAAATAACTTCAAAATAAGCATTTTCAAGTAAATCTTTTTCTCATCAAAAAACGCAAATATGCCAATTTTCAAATTACTCATGCCACAACTCACAGCCGTCTTGATTGTTAGTTTTATAAGCGCCCTCAATTTTGTGGGCTCAGTGTCTGCACAGACCCAAACAACTAATTTCCCCATCAAACCAGTTCGAATCATCGTCCCACAAACTCCGGGCGGCGCATCTGATGCGTTGGCGCGCATCGTTGGTCAAAAATTATCTGAAAAGTGGGGCCAGCCGGTTGTCATCGAGAATCGTCCCGGCGCAGGTGGCAATATTGGAATGGACGCAGTTGCAAAAGCTCCTGGGGATGGGCATACATTACTCATGTCTTATGTGGGATCACATGCCATTAACCCCAGCATTTACAGCAAATTACCGTTTGATCCCGAAGCTGATTTCGTGGCTGTGGCCACCCTTGCAAACGTGCCTTTTGTGGCAGCAGTCAACGCATCTGTCCCTGTTACCAGTATGAAAGGGTTGGTGGCATATGCCGCACAAAGACCTGTTGCATTTGGATCAGCTGGCAATGGCTCTGTTAACCATTTGCTGGGTGAGATGTTCAACACAGCAAGTGGCGCCAAAATGCAACATGTGCCTTATAAAGGCGCAGCGCCAGCGTTGACAGATTTAATTTCTGGGCAAATACAAGTTGTATTCACAAGTTTGCCTTCGATAGCACAGCACATTCGAGCAGGCACGGTGAAAGGTTTAGGTGTTACCGGCTCTAAGAGAGCAGTTGCTTTTAAGGATATATCGACCATTTCCGAGTCAGGCTTTCCAGGTTTTGTGATCAATCCTTGGTTTGGATTGTTCGCATCTAAAGGTACGCCTGCTAGTGTGGCCAAACAAATCAATGCAGATGTGAAAAAGATCCTAGAAGAGAAGGATGTTTTGGATAAATTTTCAGCTTTAGGCGCAGAGCCTTTTGAAACAACACCGCAAGAATTTCAAGCCATCCTAAACGCGGATATCAAAACCTGGGCTGCAGTTGTCAAGAGTTCAGGCGCTACTGCAGATTGATTTAAAACCAGAGCTTTGAATATGAAAATAAAAAGAATTTCAGGCGCATTGGGTGCGGAAATTACGGGCGTCGATTTAACGCAAAATCTGTCTGCTGGTTTGGCAGAGGATATTCGAGCTATTTTTTTGGACCACAATGTAATCTTTTTAAAGAATCAGCCACTTACATCGCTTCAGTTTATAAATTTTGCCAAGACAATGGGCACACCGGTGGAGTATCCGTTTGTTAAAGGTTTTGAAGATTTCCCTGAAATCATTGAAGTAAAAAAACTAGAGCACGAAAAAATCAACTTTGGTGGCGTTTGGCACTCTGATACGACTTACCTAGATTGCCCGCCCATGGGCTCCATGTTGCTGTCAAAAGAAATTCCACCCTATGGCGGAGACACGTTGTTTGCCTGTCAATATGCTGCGTATGAAGCTTTATCAGACACCATGCAGCGACTGCTGAACGGTTTACAAGGCATAAGCTCCTCAGCAAATGCTGACGTTTCTAAAACACGTGAAGATCGGATCAAATCCAATGGCATGGAGTCAGCGCCCAAGAGTTTTAGCTGCGCTCATCCAGTCGTCAGAACTCACCCCGAAACAGGTCGCAAAGCTCTTTATGTGAACGTGGCGCACACATCTGGTATTGAAGGCCTCACAAACGCAGAGAGCTCTCCATTGCTATCGTTCTTGTTTGAACATCAAGTCAAGCATGAATTTACTTGCCGGTGGACATGGGAGTCAAATTGCTTGGCTTTTTGGGATAACCGGTGTACTCAGCATAATCCCGTCAATGACTATCATGGATTTAAAAGAGTCATGCATCGAATTACGCTTCAAGGCGATAAACCTGTTTGAGGCTTACACCCTTCTTTCTTCTGGAAATCTTTGGGACCTGTCGATGTTTCGCCATTCATAAGCGCCTGCGAAGCATCGAGCTTCTGAAAGCCACAAACCTCAGAACTATTAAGACTGGCAGCAGCCGCTCTCCCGTGTTTCCAGAAACACCCACGCTTCTAGAGTCGGGCATCAATGTACAGGTGTCTTTTATCTCTGGTGTCTATGCCCCTGCCGGTACACCGGCACATATCATCACACGCTTGAACCGAGAAATTACTCGCATCATGCAGGCTCCAGAGACCAAAGCCCAGCTCGATTCGATGATGGCTGATACATTGCCCCCGATGACGCCCGAAGCATTTGCCTCAAATCAGCAAAATGCACGCATTCATTTTGGCTCAATTGTGCGCAATGCGGGTGTCAAGGCCAATTAACAGACATCAAACACCAGAACAATCATTACTAGACCAACTGCGCGCAACCCTTAGATATTTCAGCGATGCATTTTTCGCTTAGGTCGGTGTCCAAGATACCGGCAGCAGCTCGGTAATTGAATTTTTTATTGACAGTGACTCTAACGATGCAAAGCGAATGAAATAATTCATCCGCTCGCTGAGGTGACAGATTATGTTGAGAGAAACACCGGTTTACTGAGGGAAATTTGAAGTGACTGAATTTGCGTTCTGACTATTTCTGGAATCCCCAAAATATCGCTGGCAGGGCTAGAGAACTGGGCATTTGTTTTTAGAAAGTTCAATCTACCATGCGGGGTAGTTAAGCGGATTGATTCACTGGCGAATTGATGACTCCATTCCTTTGCCAGAAGTAAGGTTCTTACCCTGCCAATGTCTTCAAAGCAACTGGCCAATATATCTGCTTCTTGCAAAAGTACACCTAAACAATCTGCGACATTGATATCGAAAAAAATGTTTTTGATGGACCGGTGATGAAGCGGCACTTTAGCTGGATCGGTCATCAAAATAAGATTCTCAATAAGCTTGATATCTTGCGCAGGCACATTTTGCTCATTCAAAAATGGTATCAAATAGTGAATTGAATTGGTTTCCAATTCCTCCGGATAAGTGTTAATGCTTCCATCGTGCATCAAGTCATGTCCCAGCATGGCAGTCATCGCAAGCATTTCTAAATGGGATTGCGTTGGCATATCCAAATCGTTGGCTGAACGCTGCGCCAACAATAACGCCGTTAACCCAACTAACGTGTCTGCAATATGCAACCGACTGTGATAAGCCGGCTCTTCGTTTTTATCGTATCGGCTTTTACCATTTTCTTCGATGAATTCTGCCACTTTCTTGGAGCAGTGGTACAAAGAAAAGGTTTGAGGTAACGCACTCATTGAAGAGTGCGCCCATCCCAATTGATTCACGCATTGATCGAAAATAATAGGTAGGCCAGGCCATTTATCAGGCCATGCGAGTTGCAAATTCAAATAGGTTTCACGCAGTTGAATAAGACTGATCATAGACATTCATTTCAGCGCATGCGCAAATGGTTATGCGTTCTTTTCTATAAAAGCAAAGCCTCAAAAACTGGGGTCATCATGGGAGCTTGCTTTACCAAAAGTGATTTGTCATCCTTTTAAAAAGAGTCAATTTGGCAACTTGATGGTTTTTTCAATTCATCATTATCATGTCCAGTATAAGGTGTGCCCTTTTGCCTGAGCTCGTCACTTACGAGAATGCGTCTCGCACTTGCTGGCGCTGTACTAATTTTTTTCAGGCAAATTAACTTTGAAATGCCTTTTTAAAATATCTGAAATATTTTCATAACAAGAGCCAAAGCGCACCACTTCAAAAGTCTCAACATTTAATAAGGTAGAGGATTGCTTCCAAGGGTGATACTTCATCAAGCCGTAATGGATAAAAATATCTGCGATAGCCTTAATTTCTGGTTCGATATCATCACCATCAAATTTCGTTCCAGTCATTGATAAATTTGCTGATGAACCAAATAATGGGAATTTGTACTCCCATGAAAGTTGAGTCAACGCATCATGGAATTTGCCTGCATTGAGCAACATAACCAAAGTTTCATTCTTGGTGCTGGCATTTAGAGTTTCCGCGTCTAAACAGGTCAACATGGGATGATCCATATTGCATGGAGCCACTGCACCTAAGGGCAGATCATATTCGCATGTGATGCAATCAATCACATCACGACCTCGCGCGGACAAGCGATAGACAGAGTTGGCAATATCGTTGTTGGCGACCATCGCATTGAGTTTGCTGGAAGCTCGTCGCTTGGTGTTAAATATTTTTCTAAGTGACTCTCCAGATCCGCCAAGAATGGAGTAACCAACATCCATGGGCAATATTCCGATACCGCCTTGACGCAAGATGTCAAATGACCGCTGCGCATCGCTTTTAATTTCTCTAAATTGCATGATGCTTACTCAGGTTTAATGTTGCTATTCTTAACGATCTCCGCATACTTCGTTAAATCACGCTTCATTTGTTCACCAAGTAAATCCGGGGGACCTGTCCAGGGTTCGTACCCCAAGGCCGCCAAGCGCTCGCTCAATTCTGGCGCTTGGATTGTCCTATTGATTTCGGCGTTCAGCTTAAGAACAATCTCGGTTGGCGTTTTTACAGGTGCCATGACACCAAACCACAGATCCACCTGATACGTGGGAACACCAGCCTCAGCTACGGTGGGCAAGTTAGGCATAGTTTTTGATCTTATGGCGGGGGCTACAGCCAATGCCCTGAGCTTTCCAGCTTCAATATGCTGCTTTACCGCCCCCATGGTCATGAATGCCACTTGGGTTTGGCCGGCCACTAAATCAGCAATCGCTGGCCCAGCACCCTTGTATACGATATGAACGATGTCTGTTCCAGTCATCATAGAAAACAAAGCAGCCGCTAAATGCTGTGGTGTTCCGTTGCCCGCATTGGAGTAGTTGAGCTTGCCAGGCGATGATTTAGCCAAAGCGATGAGTTCACGCACATTGTTTGCTTTGACCGATGGATGAACCACCAAGACCATTGGAGCTGATGCCAACATTGCCACCGGAACAAAATCATGCACAGGATCAAATGGTAGTTTTTGTAAGGCCGCATTGATGGGAATAGTATTGGCCCCCATCAACAGGGTATAGCCATCTGGACTGGCTTTGGCCACTATGTCAGCACCGATGTTGCCACCTGCCCCGGCTTTGTTGTCCACAACGATGGTTTGTCCCAATACATCGCTTACTTTGGCCGATAACGATCGAGCCAAAATGTCTGTACCACCGCCGGCTGCATAAGGCACAACCAAACGCATAGGCTTATCTGGATATTTCTGTGAGTGTCCAATTGAAGGAAGTACGCTCAGAAAGCACGTCAAAATAACTAGAAATTTAAGTCTTCTCGATCGCATAGGTCATCCTTTTAAAAAGAGTCAATTGGGCAACTTGATGGTTTTTTCAGTTCATCATTATCATGTTGAAGTTGCTCTTGATCCCGATCTTGGCTAAACCAAAGAAAGAGGTCAGTTTATTCTGTCGCTCCAAATGCAACTGTAAAAGAAGCATTAGAGCTCATAACGCAGCACAACATAGGCTCAATATTGGCATTGGAAGGTCAGTAATCGTCCCAATGGCAATGCGGGAATGCCGGCCATGGCTGCCAGCGCCGACGTCCAAAAGATTGGCTGCACGCAAGTGAAAGAGATTTTGATCTCGCTAGGCGTGGAATTGGTGGCGGATTTACCACTGGCCTATGAGTTGGCCACGGTCTTTGACTGCAGCGCCTCGCAGTGCCAACTATCAGCGCATATGCTGTCGCTCTCGCTCAGCGTCGATGACGCATGCCGACCAGCGGCGCGATAGCGGATTTTTGTCTTTGTAAGCTACCCGTTGAAACTGCCGTGACGGCCTTGCCCGTCGGCAAACCGGCCCGCGCCTTCCAATCCCTCTCCGATACAGGCTTTACCGCGCAGCCACTCCTGGTGCAGCGCATGGTGAAATGGCAAATCCCATTGCTGGTAGGCGCTCATTCGGTCGGCGTTCATGGTGGCCTGGGGGAAGCCCGCTAATTGCTCGGCCAGGGCCAGCGCCGCATCCAGCGCTCCGCCCGTGGGCACTACGCGGTTGGCCAGGCCCATGCCCAGCGCTTCGACCGCCTCCACTTTGCGCCCGGTAAGAATCAAGTCCATGGCGTGGCCCATGCCAATGAGACGCGGCAGGCGCACCGTACCGCCGTCGATCAAAGGCACGCCAAAGCGGCGGCAAAACACGCCAAAGTAGGCGTCTTCTTCCATGACCCGCATATCGCACCAAAGAGCCAGTTCCATCCCACCGGCGACGGCGGCGCCGCTGACAGCAGCGATGACGGGTTTGGACAAAAGCAGGCGCGAGGGGCCCATGGGGCCTAGCGGTGCGCTAGCGGGCTCAGACTCCAATTGCTCGCCGGAAAGCGGCTCGAAATCCATATCCGTTAAAACACCGGGCCCGCCCTCTTCCCGCGCCATACGTGCACCAGCCTTCAGGTCCCAGCCTGCGCAAAAATGCCCATGCGCACCATGGAACACTGCAATCTTGGCATCCGCGTCTTTCTCGAAGGCAATAAACGCGTTGTACAGGGCTCTGGCGGTGTCGGCATCAACTGCGTTACGCACGTCAGGGCGCGAGAGTGTGACGACGGCGATGGAACCGTGGCGACGGCTGCTTACTGATGGGGCCTGTGAATCGGTAGGATGCATGCGTGTCCTTACAGGTTTGTCTGGGCTTTTGAAATAGGGCGAAAGACCGCGAAGGCCTTACAAGATGTCAATTTAACAGAGTGGCTTACCGATTATGCAGAGCCTCAGTAACAAGCACGCTCCATATTTGCAGCATAGATTTCAAACCATCGAACAGGATTTATGAGATAAATTCGAGAAAAAAAGCTAAATCTCAATTCTTTTGAGCACCTCAAGTTTCTGCTCTAAGGTGTAACCAACAGTTCCATATGTATTGAAAGCAGATCCGCCACTGTAGTGACCAGTTATGCTTTCTGCAATCCGCGTAGGTATGTCATTACAAGCCTTCATCCTATCAATAAGTGCATGCCGAAACATGTGACTTCTGAACTGCAAGTCGGATAGGTATTTGTTCATGGCAGCAGAGCAGCTGTTGCTACCGTGGTATTTGGCGTACCTCGGAACCAGCCACTCGCTGTTGGCATCTTTTGCACTTTCAACCAATCGCCTTGCTGCAAATAAAGAAATTCCAATGAGAGGTACAGCACGAATACTGCTCTTGGTCTTTCTATTCGACAATGCGTTTTGCCTTACCCAAATGTGAGGAATTTCATGATCCAACACGCAATCATTAACCTTTGCATACACAGGTTCAGACAAACGAAGGCCGGTGTTTAATTGAATCAATCCAATAAATTTATACGACGTAAATCGATGCATCAATTTCTTTTTAACTTGCAGTAACAGCTCATGATTTATTTCACGCATCGGTCGACTAGGCTCAATGCTAGGAATTTTCAATGATCGAAATGGGCTGAGACGATCGATATCGAAATTTTTGAATGCAACATTGATCATTGCATTCAAGATACCCGTTTGCCGTCTCACAGTGACAGGCATCAACCCTAAACTTAACAAATGATCCCTGAAAACACATGCATGAGCATGCCGCAAGTCATCTAGATAAAGATCCCCAATTTCCTCCTCAAATCGGTTAAATACATTTAACGCGTCACCCCTGAATTTTTTACCATCACCTGCCATACTTTCGTGTAGGTAGATTGCAAGGGCGTCTGAAAGTTTGGGTCTATTTCTATTCTTCGACTGATTGAAATAATTAGAAATTAATTGTGCGAGAAATCCTTCATCGAAGTCAACGCCTTTCACCTTGATCAGTCGGCGAAAATCTTCTTCCTGGATACTTTCAAGCAAAGACAAATTGGTGCAATTCTTCATTTTTACAAGCAAGAACAATTGCGCTAATTTATTTTCGATTTATCAAAAGAGCAACCGAAATTTAAAAAATAAAATTAGTTGTTTAGCACTACCGCCAAATTGCAGTTGCTCTTGTTAAATCAATTCGTACAGTTGCTGAGTAAAGCTATAAACAGCCACAACCGTCCGTTGTCTCTGCAACGTACGTTGTTTCTGAAGGAAATGAGTGGATATGGGAAAAAAATACAATTACCCACTACCATTCAGTTTGACGTGAAGTTTTTTATTTTTTTCCTGCTTCACATATCTCGGGAGCTGATAGATGAATAGTGCTGCGCAATTTGCAGGTAGATGGTTAGCCAATTACCTTAGCAAAGAAATAGAGATCAAAGGTACGGCTCCTCCATCCAACCCCTTGCATCTTCAGGCCAGCTTGCGCCCTGGCGATGTGCTCTTGGTTGAAGGAAATACAAGACTTAGCACTGCCATTAAATACCTATCCCAATCCACATGGTCTCATGCCGCGCTTTATGTTGGAATGAATTTCAGCTCAAATGCGCCTGAAGGGCATTGTCTTGTAGATGCTGACACGGTGCATGGCGTGCGAAGCGTTGATCTTGGAAAGTTTGCTAATTTACACACCAGAATATGCCGGCCAATAGGCCTCAGTCAAGACGAACGACTTGCCGTCGCACAGGCTGCAATCTCCAAAATTGGTTACCGATACGATCTTCGCAACGTTTTTGATCTGGCAAGATATTTATTACCCACGCCACCCGTACCTACCAAATTTCGCAGACAACTTCTGTCTTTGGGCAGCGGTGATCCAACACGCGCCATTTGCTCTACTTTGATTGCCGAGGCATTTCAAAGCATCCGTTACCCGATACTGCCCGTGGAGCACAAGAACGGCGCAATATTTTCTAGAAATAAATACTCAGTTCAGCCAACTGCCTTCCAGCCCAAACACTATTCATTTCTCACGCCAAGAGACTTTGATGTTTCCCCCTACTTCGCAATCATCAAGCCAACTGTTGAATGCGGGTTTAATTTCCATGATCTTGAATGGGTGGAGTAAAAGCTTAGATAAAGGCACTTTTGAAGTGAGTTTTCAACGGCTCTTTCAATATTGAATGCCATCTTGTTATGCATATGCCTCAAATCCAACTTGGTCAGATGATTGAAGCTTCCACGACTCACAGGCATTTGAAGCATTGACCTCAGGAAAGTGGTGCATCTGCTGTAACTTTCGCATGAACAAAGTGCTTTTGAAATATCTGATGCCACATCTCAACCCAGTTGAAGATGTTTCAGACGGCAAGATATAACTGCAACTGCTGCACATTGGATTTGAATTCGGGTTGGGTGAGAATTTATCCATTTCCAGAAGAGGCAGATACCTTCAAATTGGTTTTGTAAATTTTTGGTGCACGAAATCGAATTTTTTGAATTGCTAACCTGACACAGCAATTTTCGTGACAACAATTTCAAGCTTGTGAAGCACCTTATTGGTGCTCGAGATGCTGGCACCACACCATGAATGTGCAGAAATAAATGGCACGTGATTGCATCATTAATAGACGCATTCAAAGATCAAGCAGAGAAATCAATCCTCGCGCTGCCTGGGTAAAAGTCCAAGGAACCTTTTCGCTTGCTCATTGGCACGCCGTCTTGTGCAATTGCATGTGACTGAAGTTGCAGACCTCGACTTTGTAACTCCAACCCAAAATGTTGAGCCGCATACAGGTTGCTGCTTTGCAAAGCTGTGCCGATTTTTGAGAGATATGTGTCGCCTGATACAGACGGATCGAAGTTAATAAGTGCAGTAAAAGCCAGGCGTGAACCATCCAAATCCCCTGCCTTCAAGCTTTGCAGCAATGCCTGCAGTT
>Ga0315907_10005014_pt1 | contig 14622 bp, 31 predicted proteins | sample LakEriMetagenome_3_FD_203525 | JGI IMG/M metagenome (GOLD analysis project Ga0315907, IMG submission 203525) | Freshwater fungal communities from buoy surface, Lake Erie, Ohio, United States - Buoy 12 MA123 | ecosystem: Environmental > Aquatic > Freshwater > Lake > Lake biofilm | place: USA...
CCTTTTTTTGACAGCCTTTTAATAAACCTGATAATTAATTAATAAACCTAAAAACAACAAATTATGTTAGGAAACACTTTAACAGCAACCTACAAGAGCAATTATCCGAAAGTAGTGGTTAACAAGGTAACTGGTTTACCTGAGATTGACCCAGTAACAGGGCAAACCAAGGTACGTGATATCTTTGTATACAGGATAACTGGTTCTCCGGAAGACTTGAAGGCTTACACTGATTCAGTTGGTAACAACTTGGTTACTGATGATGATGGTGCTCCTCTGTATTTCACAGTGACACCTAGTCCAACTGATGTCTGCAAAATGTACCAGACTAAAACTGGTAAAAATGCAGGACAGTTTAACCTAGATATGTCAGAGTTCCGTAAGGACCGGGCTATCGTGGCTATGGCTGGGGGTAACATGGGTCAATCAATTGCAGATGCCAAAGCTAGTAAATACGTGACACTACCAAGTGCACTTAATGCTAGGTTGACAAACTTGGTTGCAGCCCAGACTACAGAGTCTGCCGGTGATATGGATGAACAATAGTAATCCATTACACCAAACCATACTAAGAAACCAGGAGATATAGGTAACTATGTCTCTTGGTTATATTAGTATACTCTATATATATAGGTAACACTATATATACAGTATTAACTGATCCTTCCTATATATACAGTTACACCATATTACACTTGGTACTACTGTATATATAGATGCTTGCTTTCCTTTTCTTTGACAGCCTTTAAAAGGACTTGTGATTTCACCATAGAACTATTGTTATTACTATATATATAGAGAGTATATAGTAATGATTCTTATGAACACAGACTACACGGGCATAAGTACCTGATAATTAAAGTATTAAGTGCTTTAATGTGAGAGAGATAGAGATGGACAAAAAAACTTCTTATCTTCTTATAGGTCTGTAGGCATAAGTAAAATGGTAATAAAAGCATAAGAACATAATAGTATATAGCTAACATGAGTACATAGACACTAGTGTTACTATATATATTAGTCTTATCTCTATATATACTACTATTAGTACTATTACTATATACAGTAAGAAGAAGACAGTAAAAGATTCCGGAATTGTATTTATTTACCCCTTAATATATTTACTATGCAGTTACTTATTGCAAACCTTATGTTTATACTCTACATTAATTCAGGTGCTATTGTACCTGATGGTGATGTAGATGGTAGAACTACATACTCTATACCTTCTGCTTATATAGAGCATGCTTACAAAGCAGAGATTATCCAGTATCTTGAAACTGGAAAGTTTGAGTATAATGAAGACTTAATAGATTGATCTATGACGTTTGAAGAAGCTTTTGATATGGCTGTTTTATACAGTATATCACCGGAATTAACTTGCACTTGTGATGAACTTCACATGTGTCAGCAGTGTTATGAAGAGTCTAAAGAAGATTCTAAAGATACAATAGAAAGGCAGTGATATTCTGCGTATACCTGAGCAAGTAGACAAACTGCTTATTTTTACTTTCCGTAGTCACCTATTTCCTAAAATGTTGTTTAGGGTGATAAATACGTCTGAGGATTAACAACAAGTACAGCTGAAAAGGTATGCTGTATTTACTCTCATCCAAGCAGGAGAACTGAGAATCGTGGCTTAACTATGCCACGTGTAGACACAACCTAATATCAAAAGTATTAGATGGAAATAACAGTTGAAACAGTAAGTCAGGGGTTGCAACCTTGTGAGAGTACACAAAACCATCCACCAAGACTAAGGGCTTTCTTTGTAGCAGATAGGGATATCTGTGAGGTTGTTAGAAGAAATGCATTGTTATATATGGAAAGGTAGAGATATTAATGCATTCTCTCTACAACTCTTAGTCTTATTATAGTATTGTTGCCTTTCCTTTAACCAGGCAACTATCCAGTAAGCTGCTGGCGCGGGACTGTCCAGTGTAGTTACAAGACAGTAGGTTTTGGTCCATATACCTTAAGGACTGAACTAATGCACCATAACTCACTTCCCAAGGGTGAGCAGTTGTAATAGTGGATGATGGACTAATTGCCATCCCTATTGCATAGTAGAAAGTAGCTTAAATAAAGTACTATTACAACTGAGTGCAGAGGGGTACTGGGAGCATGTGACCATGAAAAAGGCATGCATATTATTAACTTACAGAGGACGCATGGCTCTGGGTAGTAGCAATACTATTGGGATGGCACTGTGGGGAGCGCAGAATAAATCTATCCTTATGAGAACTAAAAAGATTGTCCGTTTATAGTGCGGGGCTGTGAAGATCTGAAAGCCAACACTATTTCTTATGATTATTAACTAATTCTGAATATATGGAAGAAACTGAACTTATATGTCTTCAATGCAATAAGAATATTGCAGAGTCTGAAGAGTCTTATTTCATTAAAAACAGTGTAGATGGTGGTAAATGGTTCCAATGTTTTGACTGTTATTGTGAAGAAGAAGAATCTTTCTATGACTATTATGATCAGAATGAGTCTTATGCGGATCATTACTGTAGAACAAGTTGTTCTTGCTGTTCAGAAGATGAACACCACCATTGGGATGAAGAAGAGTAGTCCCAATTTATGAAGAAAGAAGACAAGATGCACATAATGCATCTCAAGAGTCTTCAATTGAAAATAGTATTTAACTTTACATTTAATACTTGGATACTTCGTACACAGGAGGGAAATGAGACTCACACTGTGCTCCTTGTATCTGTGTATTAAATGTACTAAAGAATGCATCAGCAATTAATATATCTAGTTTAATTGGTTAAAACAAAAAAGCATTCTGTTAATAAAGGCTACTACAGCAATATTTACTTTATAGGAAAATAAGTAACAGTAGCCTGGTTAATGCACCAATCCTGATTCCCAAGGTCAGGCAGTTGTAATAGGGCTAGAGTTCTATATAGAACTACAGTGGTAAAAATCCACAAGGTAAGAAAGAAGGGTCGCACCCTGAACCTCTATAGGCTATTACAACTGAGTGCAGAGGGGCCAAAAAAAATGGTGTGAAGAATACTTCAGCACAATATCTAAACTATACAATCAGAGAAGCCCATAGTGGCAAAACCCGGGAAGGTACTCTGTGTCTAATTAATTAGGCAGGTTTTAGATAGTATTCTGTTATGCACCAAGGACCTGCCTTCTTAAGGGGGCAGGTACCTTCCCAACATTAATTAGTAACCAATTAAACTTATATATTATGTCACAATTAGTGAACGCAACAAGACAGTATAACTCCACAACTGCTAATGGAGCTATTACTCATTCAACAAGTTTGAACTATTGTTTAGACTTGTTCTTTCTAGCAGGTGCAAGTAGAAGAATGTCAGAATCTGATATTGTACTTGCTTTTGACCGTGCACGTGCAGAGAATAAGAACTTAGCTTATAAGATTTTGTTCTGGGCCCGTGATGCAAGAGGCGGTGCAGGAGAGAAGAGATTCTTCCAAGTAGTTATGAAGCATATTAGTAAGATTGATTCTTATGACTATGACCAATTAGCTATTCATATACCTGAGTTTGGGTATTGGAAGGATATATTCAGTATTGAGAATCCAAATGAGAATAATCTCAATTGGTTGATGACTCAGCTGAATGAATCTTCCAATGCTAACCTCTTGGCCAAATGGTTTCCAAGAAAAGGTAAATGGTTTGTAGCCATGCATCAGTATCTTAAGATGACTCCAAAAGAGTTCCGTAAGAAACTGGTGTCAATGACCAAAGTAGTGGAAACACAAATGTGTGCCAATGAATGGTCTGAGATTAATTACTCTCAGGTACCTTCAGTTGCTATGAACAAGTATAGACAAGCTTATTTTAACCGTGATGGTCAAAGATATGCTGACTTTATACAAGATGTTAAAGCAGGCAAACAGAAGATTAATGCATCAGTATTATTTCCTCATCAATTGTATCAAGCAATTAGTAACGGAGAGAATCCAGGTGCAGTAGAAGCTCAATGGAATGCTTTGCCAAACTATATGGAAGGTAGCACAGAAAGGATTATTCCTGTATGTGATGTCTCAGGTAGTATGACAGGTCTTCCTATGGATGTATCTATTTCTTTGGGGATTTATATCTCTGAAAGAAATGAAGGTATATTCAAAGATGCTTTTCTAACTTTCTCAGAAAAACCTCAAATGAACTATCTAAAAGGTAGTTTGTATGAGAGAATGTGTCAGTTAGAGAGTGCAGATTGGGGTATGTCTACTAATCTTCAGGCCACATTTGACTTGATTCTTAATAGTGCTATTAGAGAATCATTACCTGAGTCTGAGATGCCTACTAAAATTCTTATCATTAGTGATATGGAATTTAATGAGGCAGATTCTGAAGGCACAAACCTAAATGCTATTAGAGCAAAGTATTCTAGATCAGGATACAAGATGCCAGAAATAGTATTTTGGAATGTCAACGGAAGACTTGGTAATGTTCCTGCACATAATAGGGATCAAGGTATTGGCTTGGTATCTGGCTTTAGCCCTTCTGTATTGAAGAGTATATTGCAAGGTGAGATTTATTCTCCTGAGCAATTAATGCTAGATACTGTAGATACTGCACGGTATTCTTGTATTAGAACTGAATGAGACTCGGGGTTTGGTGGAACCTGGCAACAGAATCCACCATTTTTATGATTTTAACAATATTACATATTTAATTATTCTGATTATGTCTAGAAATAGAATTCCTTTTGGATACACACCATTTGGTGGAGTTATCCTTGTAAAACTTAATGCTAAGATATCTGCAGACCAAGGTCTTGAACTTAGCAAAAAATATCCTAATATTATTCATTGGGATAATTGTAAATATGGTAGAGCTATTGAAGGCTCAATACTATATACTCAAATGGCATCTTTTATTAGAGATTTCTCTGCTATGAAGCTTGATGCTAAGATAGAAAGACTAATGGAGCAAAAAGTAGCTCTGTTAGATTCATTTATTGTTGATAACACAACTAATTTTGATTTGATATGAATTCAGAAAGAACAAGAAGCTTACAAGTAGTAGCCTATGTTGTATTAGGTCTACTAGGTGGTTGGATTATTGGTTCAGTTAAACCTATTAATGGTTTAGAACCAACACATATTAAAGCAGAATACTATCTTGAGTTAAGAAAAGATGGTTCTGTTTTAATAGAGAATTGTTATGGTAATTCTTATGTATGTCCTACATTAGAAAATATACCAGATGTATTATTAAAAGATAATCTGTAATCTATGAAACGGTCAAGAAAAGAACAGATTAAAGAATTATTACAGAAAAAAGAAAGCTGTAGATGGGATATAGCAGAGATTCATAGCTCTGATATGGACCCAGACATGAAGGCAATTTATCTTAATGATGTTCAGTATTCTGAATACTGTATTGATCAAGAGATAGAGAGATTAGAAGAGGAGGAAGCAATGTTCCCGCTTAAACTGATGTTGGCGGGATTCATTGTCTCTGTAGTATTAATGTGTATTTATTTTTATTCTTAAGTATGAAAAACAAAGTAGGAAGACCAAGAAAGAATCCAGTAGTAACTAAAGAAAGAAAGACAGTTAACTGGAAACAAGTAGCAAATGATTTGTCATTAGAGCTTACACAAATGAAAGATGAGAGGAATGCTCTCTTAGATGAACTGTACAAGTTGGCAAATCAAGTTGCTAGATTAAGCTTTGAGTTTGGTCCTAATTGTGTAGAATCTAGTAAATTTGCATTTAGTAACTTAAAGACCTTGTTAGAGAAGACAGGTGAAGTTACTCTAAAAGATGTAGAATATGCTGAATCATGTTCTGAGAGATTGATTACTGCCAAAGTGCATGAATCTTTTAATCAGTTCTATCATGATAGGGGTATAGAGGACTAGTTTCTCAATGGTTCCATAGCTCAATTGGATAGAGCAACACATTAGGTATTTGGTGGTCTCATAATTATTTTGTATCTTTATAGAAACAATTAACTATGAGACACCATACAAAAGACAAAGGAGACAAAGGCACAGGTAATGTAATTGCAGACTTATTGTCAAAAGGAATTCAGGTATGTTTACCATTATCTGAACACTTACCATTTGATTTAATTGCTGTTAAACAAGATGGTGTATTAATGAGAGTTTCTGTTAAGTATAGAACATTAAGAAAAGGATCTGTTTTTGTATCTTTTTCAAGTTCATACTCTGACTCACATGGTGTTCATACAAAAGCAGTAGATAAGTCTCTTATTGATTTACTTGCCATATATTGTCCAGAAAGCAAAGAAGTATACTACGTTATACCTTCACAGTTTGATAAAACAGTGACTCTAAGAGTTGAGGAAAGTAAAAACAATCAAACAAAAGGTATTAACTTAGCAAAAGATTATCTAATGGTTCCATAGTTAAAGGGATATAACACTAGCCTTCTAAGCTTGGATTCCTGGTTCGAGTCCAGGTGGAACTACTATCTTTTGTACTTATCTAATGTGTAGGTTACAGGTTCGACTCCTGTTGGAATCACTATAGCTCCTGAGAAATCAGGGGCTTTTTTATTGTATAATTATTTATTTAAAATTCTGATTATGAAAGGGTTAGGAAAACTATTTAACGGAAACAAAAATTACAAAGCAGACCAAAAGTTTGAGGTATTGCTTATTGAAGAAGATTCTTCTTCACTAAATGAAGCACTTGGTATCTCTGAAGAGAGATATAAAGAGATTGTAACTTTTTCTATTGATGCATTCAAAGATGGAGAAAGATACAGTGACTCTTGCAAAGTAGCAATTGAGCAGTGTAAGCACATTAATGAAGTTGTATTAACTATGACTACTTTATCTAAGATAAAGTTAATGATGGATAATCCACTTGCTGCTATTCTAGAATCTAAAATGAATGAAGAATGAAAATCTTTACATCAGTACTAGGGTTTAACTTTAATGTTACCATAGTAGATTCTGAAGGTAATCCACTTAAAACGGGAGCAAAAGTAGTTACTACTACAACTACTGATGCTCCCAAAGTGGGAACAAAGATTGGTGGTCAAAGTTGGTTTACTAACTATAATGACCAATTATTGAACAAGATTAGAGATTATAGGAGAAGAAATGACTAAGATTAATTTAGAATTAGATGAAACTGATTTGTACAATGCTCTAAAAGGTATTATCAAACATGCAAATGCAGATGAGATAGCTAAAGTATTAGCTTATTGTATTGGTTATTCTGATACTGCATCAAGCATATTCTTTAAGACTTATCTTGGTGATATTGCACCAACAGTATTACCTGAAGGTACTATGATCAAAGTATTTGCTTCTGGTGTTAGTTATAAGACCAATGTAGAAAAGATGAAAGAGAAAGGTCTTGTTGATGAAACAGGTGCTTGCACTGCCGTCATTAAGGAATTCAGGGGTTTTCATGATAGAACTACTTACTATATATCATTTACTAATGTAGGTGATGATGGTAACACTTATCAAGATACTGGATTTATTACTTATAAAGACGTACTAGAAGTTATTGAAGAGTTTTAAGATAGTATATCTGTTGATATGCTTTTCCTGACCAAAGAATATCAGGGGCTTTCGGGCCCCTTTATTCTTGTTTAGCTATATAAGGCAAAAAATGTCAATGGCTAAAGCAGCTACTATGTATTTAATAACGTATTTTTACTAAATACATGTATTATCAGTTGCAAAACGGGAAAGTAGTCTATTTATCAATAGATGAATATCTTGAACTTACAGATCTAGATATACAGTACCTCATGTCTATAGATTACGGTGAATACATACTTGATCCATTTACTGGTTCAGCCGTAGAAAAAACATCACAGAAAGAATATGACTTTGACTTTGTCTCATTGGATGATGAAGAAATAGGAGATGTACCATCTGATGATGATCCTTTTGATGAGATTATAGACATCTCACTTACTTAGTATTTATTAGAATAAAATAACTTGTCATTGGTGTGGGCAACCAGTGATGAGTATTCTTGTGCCCATATGTTTAACAATTAACTTAATAAAAGAATGGATTCAAAAGTTAAAGTATTAAAGAATGAAGATGATTCAGTATTGAATATCTCAGAAAAAAACCCAGATTATGCATGGGTTCTTGTACAACAAGTACGTACAGTAGTAGATGATTCTGGTTTCTTACGTAGAAAACCTGTTACTGCTGTTTTGCCTGGTCCTATTGAGGATATGAAGGCAATGAATTTTTATGGTGGTCAAGAACTACCTGGTAAGATTCTTATTAAAGAATCATTAGTACCATTTAATGCCAAGAATCCTGACCGTGATCTTAAGATTGCAGGTGATTCAGGTATTGTATGTAGATTAGAAGGTTATCCTATTTACAGAAAGACTTACTATACTACAAAGAATAATGTAGAAGATATCTTTGTTCAACATGATAACAAAGATGAGATCAAGTCTGTATTTAGTGTTGCAATGAAAGCAAACACTGATACTTTACAAAAAGCTGGAGAAGATTTTGATATCTAATTAAAAGCCGTTGATTGATGGATCAGGGGTCAGAAATGGCCCCTTTTCTTTTGTATGATTAAACCAAATGTATATTATGGAAAAGCTTAAAAAACAGGTAAGAAATTACCAACTGTATGCAGGTAAGACTTATGTACAGTATGAATCTGATGGCTATTCAGCTTATCAGAATTATCTCTATAAGAGAGCACTCTATGGTCTAGATGCACTTACAGAGAAAGAACTTGCTACTATGTGTAGTAAGAAAAAACAAAGAATAATTAATGTTTACAAACGTGCTCAGGTTACACTTAATAAGTTTAAACAGCAGCTAACCATTAAATATTCTAACTTAATCTTTGAGAAAATGTTCCCAAACAGTCCAATTACACAGTTCTTATTGGCTGATACTGAGACAGATGAGAAGTTTAAGAACACTTTAACTTTTAAAGATTTAGGTATTGAGAAGCAAGATATTATTGCTATCTTTATTGCTGAGGGTATCTTACCAAAGAACTTTTTGGATTTAAAAGATGCTCCAGTTACCTTACCTAGATTGAAAAATGAAGCAAAAGCTTAAAGAGTGTGATGGTTGTCAAAAGATGACTGTTATATGGAAGAATTCTGAGGGATTCAAGTACTGCCGTTATTGTTGGAGTTGCCAAAAAGCCATTAATAGTGACAGTTCACAGAAACCAAATGATTATAAGATCCCTCAGGTCTCTTCCAAAAGGAAGCAGAAGGATGCTGAGTACCTTAAGTTAAGGGAAAGGTTTCTTACTCAGAATCCAATATGTCAAGTCTCTGTGGCCGGCTGTGGTAATGGTGCAACTGATGTTCATCATACTTATGCCGGTTCCAACAGGGAAGCATTCTATCTAGTACAGTCAACTTGGTTAGCTGTATGTAGAAACTGTCATGATTGGGTTCATGGTCATCCTGCAGAAGCAAGGGTATTAGGTTATTTAAAGTAAAGAGATGACAAGAGAAGAGATTCAAGAAGAGGCATTAAAAGCAACAGAAGGAAAGAAGAGATCTACAGTAGTACTTGGTACTGGTGTAGGTAAAACTCTTGTTGGTCTTACACACATTGAGAGAAACAGTAATGATATGATGAATATTCTTATTGTGGCTCCCAAAAGATCTATCTTTCAGTCTTGGTCTGATGATGCAATAAAATTTGGAAAAGAAGACTTACTAAAGAGAGTTACATTCTCTACTTATGTAGGTCTGAACAAAAGAAATCCTGCAGACTATGATCTAGTATATTTAGATGAGGTTCACTCACTACTAGATAGTCATAGAGATTTCTTGGAAAATTTTAAAGGTGGTATCCTAGGTCTTACTGGTACACCACCAAAACACAGAAGTTCTGAAAAAGGTATAATGGTTGGACAATTCTGTCCTGTAGTTTATACTTTTAAGGCTGATGATGCAATTGACAATGGTATTCTAAATGATTACCAGATTGTTGTACATGAGCTTGAATTAAATAAGTGTAAGAACTATCAAGTACAAATGAAGACTAAGTCTTTTATTACTTCAGAGTATGATAATTACAGATATTGGGGTAATAGAATAGATATTGGTTCTGGTCCTATTCAGATGCTCAGAGTCATGAGAATGAAAGCATTAATGGAGTATCCAACTAAAGAAAAGTATACTAAGAAGCTAATGGAAAGTATTAGTAGTAAGTGTATTGTCTTTGCTAATACTCAGGAACAAGCTGATAGACTATGCAGATTTAGTTATCATAGTGGTAACAGTAATTCTGAAGAGAATCTACAACTGTTTAAAGAAGGCAAGATAAATCATCTGTCTTGTGTTCTACAATTAAATGAAGGTGTTAACATACCAAATCTAAGACAAGGTATCATTATGCATGCATATGGTAATGAGAGAAAAGCTAGTCAAAGAATTGGTAGATTACTCCGTCTTAACCCAGATGAAAAAGCTATTGTACATATACTATGTTATAAAGGTACAGTAGATGAGAAGTGGGTTAAAGAAGCATTAGAAAGTTTTGATCAGAGTAAAATTATCTGGAAAAACTTTGAAGTTCAACTAGTTTAAGTATATTATATTATGGAACAGACACCAGATGATTACAAGCTAGTTCTCTACAATGATGACAAAAATACTTTTCAGTATATAATGGCTTGTCTTATAAAGTTTTGTAAGCATGAGCCTATTCAAGCTGAACAGTGTGCATTAGTAGCAGATTTAGTAGGTAAATGTGAAATAATGCATGGTGATTTCTATACTTTAATATCTTTACAAGAAAAATTACTTAACTTAGATATTAAAGTAGGAATATATGCAAATGAAAGCAGTCTGTATTGATGCAAGTAATAAGCCTTCTAAAGTACCTGTAGAACAGTGGATAAAAGAAGGTGAAGCATATACTATTATCAAAGTAGTAAAGATGGGATTACAAGATGGTAAGTATGGTGTACTTCTTAAAGAAGTGCAGATGTCTGAAGATTGTTTTCCTTATGAATACTATGATCTTGATAGATTTTTACCATTAGACATTAGGGTATACGAAGCAGCAGAGGAAAAAGAACAAGTATTAGAAGCTGACTTAGAATTAATCTAAAAATTATGGAGGATTACACATTAGAAGATATTCTTAAAGAATGTCAGACTCTTGCTGTTCAAAATAAAACAGCTAAGAAGAAACGGGAAAGAGAATATCTTGACAAAAGAAACTATTTAATTGGTTTATTACACTATAAATATGGTAAAAGCTCTCAGTATATAGGAGAGTTATTCAATATAGATGGTTCTACTGTTAGATTATCTAAGTTTCATGCATATAATCTATTAAGCTATCAGGATATTACTTTTATTGCTAATGCCTGTGAGTTTATAGAAAGGTTTCCGTATGAGTTTCCATCTACTGCACAGAAGATAAAGAGGAATGTAACAGTTGTTGTTTCTCTTGATAAAGCACTGTATAATAAAATAAAAGTATACGGTGAGATGCAAGGTGATGCTAGAGTAGATGTCACAGTTAAAAACATTATTAATAGATCCATGAAGATATGGGGAGAATGAAAGAAGTTTATATGCAGATTATTCAAGCTAATGAAGGTGAGGTTCCAGAAGAACTCACTATTGCAGATGTAGCAAGAATGAAAGAGTTAGAAATATTTAACTGGGAACAGTATGAAAGAGAACAAGAGAGGATTAGAGTATTCAGAGTTAAACAAGAGAATCCAAGAGAGATTACAAAGGTTGCACAAAGCAGAGAATTCTGGGAAGAAGAGCTCCGTAAAGGGCAAATCAGTGCAATCACAAAAGGTAAACAATGAGGAGGGTGATTAATTCTAGAGTAACTATACTTTGTATAGGTATAATTGTAGGAATGTTTGTAGTTGGGTTAACTAAACCAACATACAAATTAGTTAGACCCATCTATACTTATGTGAAGACATCAGATTGGGGTGGAGAAACTAATCCTAGAAAGGTGGGCTATTATGAGCACCTTGCAAGAACACAACCATGAAACACTTTATTAAATACACATTGGTATGGATAAGCCAAAACTTGTCCATACCATTTTGGATGATAGGTCATGTACACTTATCAGTAAATGTCTATGAAGACATACATGAGATACTTATGTCCTTGGGTATGAATATAATTGTAGCAGTGGGATTTATTATTGATTATAAAGATTCAAGAAATGAAAGATAGAAACTGGGTAGTAATTCTACCAATATTATTTTATGTATTAGCCGGGTTTGGTTATATCAGATGTGCATATAAGATGTTCACATGTAACTGGGAGCCTATTGGTAAAGCAGAAGTAGTTTATACTATAGGTACATTTACAGGTGCCGGAGTAGTCATTGGTTACTTTGACATTGAAGACAAGTAAATCTGAGCAAAAGTTACCAAAAATTGGTATAAAATGCTTTACAAAACTAAAAAGGATATGTGGTAAAAATTACCCCATATGATGAACTAACCTTTAAATCAGAATAAGATGAATAGTCAGGTAATACATAATGTGGAAATGGTATCACACCCTGTATGGTTGTATTGTTGCAGGTTCGAGTCCTGTCCTGACTATTTTTATTAACCTTTAAATCAGAATAAGATGACAGCAGTAGAATTTTTATTAGAGAAATATAAATCTCAAAACACTCTTTTATTTGCAGAAGATTGGCAACAAGCTAAAGAAATGGAAAAGGAGCAGATAGTTGAAGCTTATGATAATATCTGTTCTGATGAACATGGTAATATTTTAACCGGGGAACAATACTACAACGAAACCTTTAAATCAGAATAAGATGAAACTAAAGAGAGAAGACCGTAGAGAAGAGATGGCTGCTATTGGTACAGCTGTAATACTTGTAGTAGTTATAGTATCTGTAATAGTTGCAACTATTCAAGCAATTTTTAATATTTTGTGATGGAAAAGTATCCAAAATGGGTAAACAATCTTGTTTACTTTTTAGCCGGAATTGGCTTTGGTCACATATTGTTTAATGTAATATTATAGTCATGCCAGATATCAGTATGTGCTTAAATGAAGAGTGTCCACTTAAAGAGACTTGTTATAGATATAATGCTACACCAAGTGAACTTATGCAGACTTATGCTAAATTTGAGTATGATGAGGACACTAAGTCATGTGATTATTATTGGAAAAATGTAAAAGATGGGAAAGATAATACTAGAGTTTGACTCTGATGAAGAAAAAGATGATGCTAGAACAGCACTTGATGCTTACAAGTGGAAAGGAGCTGTATGGGATCTTGACCAAAAACTACGTGAGATAACCAAGCATGGTTATGTTGATAAGAAAGAAGCTACTGAAGAAGAAAGAGAATTAGCTGAAAAACTTAGAAAAGACCTTAGAGAAATCTTAGAAGACTATAACTTAAATCTAGACTAATGAGTGTAAACAAGAAAGACTACAAGATTGTAGAAGAGCAACATGGCTTTGAGACAAAGTATGTTGTAAAGAAGAAAGTATTCTGGATCTTCTGGAAGACAGTAAAGAACAATGCAGGATTTGATATGCAGTATGACACTAAGAGAGCAGCTCAGTCATATATCAATTTCCTAAAATAACCAATTCTACAGAAGTGTTAGGAAAAGTGCAACGGATTAAGAGATTATGAGTGTTGTAGAAGAGGTTGTAAGAAAGAGTATGATTATTAGACCATCAGGAAGGAGCACAGATTTCATTGCTCCTTCTTTTGGTTTTGGCTGCCTTTACTCGTGTGGCTACTGCTACATGAAGAGGCATAAACCGGAAGGATTAACTGTGGCAACAAATACCATGGACATCCTGACAGAAATAAATTCACATGCATTCTTTGCTACTGTGGACAAACCAAATCAGACAGGAGATTATATTACATATGATATCTCTTGTAATGAAGACTTTGCTCTACATGCTAAGTATCATGATTGGAAGACTATCTTTAAGTTCTTTAGAGATCATCCACTTGCTATGGGTTCATTTGCTACTAAGTGTGTTAATAAGGATCTATTAGATTTTAATCCTGAAGGTAAAATTAGAATTAGATTTAGTATGATGCCTGCAGAGTTGCAAAAACTACTAGAACCAAATACTGCAGGTATATATGAAAGACTCTTTGCCGTGAAGCTTTTTCTAAATGCAGGATATGAAGTTCATTTAAACTTTAGTCCTGTTATTGTTCATGATAATTGGCTACAGAGCTACATGTCCTTATTTAATACTATAGATGGAATAGCAAAATCAAATGGTTGGGCCGATGATAGAGTTAAAGCTGAGGTAATCTTTTTAACACATAATGAAGCAAAACACTGGTATAATGTGGAACATAAAATCCCGGGTGAAGAATTTCTTTGGACACCTAAGATACAAGAGGCAAAAGTTTCTCAGTATGGTGGCAAGAATGTCAGGTACGAGCACAAAAGAAAAGCTCAATACATTGACCAGTTTAGACAGATTCACACTGGAATACTTCCTTGGAATACAATTAGGTACATATTTTAAGATGGAAAAAGATATTAGAAAAGAAATGGAAGCACTCTCTGCACAGATTGCAGAAGAGCATTATAACATTACAGATGGTGTAGATCAGAATCTACATTATCTATGGTATATGTACCATAAAGGTAGTAAAGCAGGTATGTTCCGGCCATTTGTATATATG
>Ga0315907_10005025_pt1 | contig 14600 bp, 14 predicted proteins | sample LakEriMetagenome_3_FD_203525 | JGI IMG/M metagenome (GOLD analysis project Ga0315907, IMG submission 203525) | Freshwater fungal communities from buoy surface, Lake Erie, Ohio, United States - Buoy 12 MA123 | ecosystem: Environmental > Aquatic > Freshwater > Lake > Lake biofilm | place: USA...
CGCTGCATGCGGTCATGGGTGCGAGTGTGGGAGGCTTGTGTGCCTTGAATCTGGCGACGACGGCTCCAGAGCGGGTGCGTCTGGTGGTGCCGATTGCGAGTGGCTGCCGGACGACCGTGCTGAACCGCCTGATCATTTTCGAGCAGATCATGGCGATTGAGAACGACCGGAATTTCCGCGGGGGAGATTATTACGGGGGGGAACCGCCGACGTATGGACTGGCGCTGGCGAGGATGATTTCGCACAAGACCTTTGTGCATCTGGACGAGATCGAGAAGCGGGCGCGGGGGGATGTGCGGCAGCCGGACGAGGGTTTGAGCTGGTACCGTCTTCAGGACAATGTGGAGAGCTACATTCTGCATCAGGGCACGAAGTTCGTGCGGCGGTTTGATGCGAACACCTATCTGCGCATCTGCGGGATGTGGAGCAGTTTTGATCCCGTGAGGGAAGGCGGGGCGGAGTCGTGGGGGGAACTGCTCGGGCGCTGCCGGCGGCACCGGCATCATTTTCTGGTTTTCAGCATCGACAGTGATTTCTGTTTCTATCCGGAAGAGCAGGCCGCCCTCGTGCGGCATCTCGAGGATGCGGGAGTGAGTGTCATGCACATCACGGCGCACAGTCACAAGGGGCACGATTCCTTTCTGCTGGAGCCCATGCTGTACACGCCGCATCTGGTGTATGCGCTCGATGCTGCGCGGCCCGAGCCGGAAGCGGCGACTGATCCGGGGATGTGACCCGATGTGGTCAGGCTTCGAGGAATATCCTTGTGGTTCTTGGGGTGATGCCCGTGAGGAGGTGCCATGGAATGGTGTCTGCCAGGGCAGCCAGTTCCGTGGCGGTGATGGTGGTGTGGCCGTCCGTGCCGAGCAGGACGGCGGCGTCGCCGGCGGTTGGTGGTGAGTTGAGGTGGGAAACGTCCACCATGATCTGGTCCATGGTGATGCGTCCGAGGATGGGGCAGCGCTGGCCATGGATGAGGACGCAGGCTCCCTTGCCGGAAGCGTGGCGTGGGTAGCCATCGCCGTAGCCTGCGGTGATGGTGGCGATGCGCATGGGGTGCGGGGTCACGAAGGCGCGGCCGTAGCTGATCCCGTGTCCGGCTGGGAGGTCGCGCACGAGCGAGATGCGGGCTGACCACTGGAGGACGGGCTGGACGAGGTGCTGGCAGGCCGGGATGGGAGAGATTCCGTAGAGCAAGAGCCCGGTGCGGGCCATTTCGCCTGGCGGGTGCGGGTAGTCGGTCAATCCCGCGCTGTTGGCGAGATGGATGCGGAAGTGGCCGAACGAGCGGCGCCAATGCTGGACTGACTGCCGGAAGGCGGCGGCCTGCTGGAGAGTGAATTCCCGGTCTTCATCGGCTGAGGGAAAGTGGCTGCTGACGGAATCGAGCCGGAGGCAGGGATTGTGGTGGATGGCCTCGAGGAGTGGGGCGGCGTGTTCCGGGAGGGCACCGATGCGGCCCATGCCGGTATCGATGACGAGATTGACTGGCTGAATCCTCTGGAGACGGTCGGCGGCTTTGCTGAAGGCATTGATTTCCGCGAGGGACGAGACGGCTGGAATCCAGCCGCGGGCAGTGACTTCGCTGATTTCTTCCGGGAGGGACGGACTGAGAAGGTAGATGGGAGGGCAGGGGTGCGGGGTGGTGGCGGCGGCGGATGCGGCTGTTTCCGCTTCCTCCGGGCAGGCTACCGCAAAGGCTCCGACGGTGCCTGCGAGGGCGGCGGCGACCCCGGCGAGACCGTGTCCGTAGGCGTCCGCCTTGACGATGGCCATGACCAGTTCCGGTCCGCCTCCGGCGAGTCGGCCGACTGCCCGGGCATTGGCGCGGAGGGCGGCGCAGCTGATTTCCGCGCGGCAGCGGAGGCCGCGGGCGCGGGGAGGGTCCTGTGGTGCGCTGTCCGGCGTGCCCCAGCGCTGCGTTTCCTTCCATGGATCAGGGAAAGCAGCGGGTGAGGGATCAGTTCCTTGCGGGCGGTCGGGTGGCACTGGGTGGGCATGGTGGCGTGGACTGGATGCCGTGCAAGAGATGCGGCGTGGGAAGTTCCGGCTGAAACAGACGCTTGTCGGCGTCTGGCCTGCTGTCTAAGGAGCCGGATGATGCACTTCTGGAAAATGAACGGGGCGGGCAACGATTTCGTGGTTCTCGACAATCGGGATGGCCGCTACGGGCTGAGCCGCGGGCAGATTGCGGCGTTGTGTGATCGTCACCGCGGAGTGGGGGCCGATGGTTTGCTGGCGGTGGAGGTGGCGCAGGGCGGGGCTGATTTCCGGATGCGTTATTACAATGCGGACGGGGGAGAAGCTGAGATGTGCGGGAATGGGGCGCGGTGTTTTGCGCGTTTTGCGAACATGCTGAGCGGCTGGAAGCTTGAGTCGGTGACATTTGAGACGCCCGCCGGGGTGATTGGGGCGACCTTTCATGGGGACCATGTGCGGCTGCGGATGAGCGAACCGCACGACTGGCGGTCCGGGCTGCGGCTGGGCGTTGCTGGAACGGAACTGGGTGTGGAGTCGGTCAACACCGGGGTTCCTCATGCCGTGGTTTTGGTGGACGATCTGGAATCGGTTCCCGTGCGGGAGTGGGGGGCGGGGCTGCGGTATCATGAGGCCTTTGCGCCGAAGGGGACGAATGCGAATTTTGCGAAGGTGCTCGCACCTGGCAGTCTGGCGATCCGCACGTACGAACGGGGGGTTGAGGATGAGACCCTTGCGTGCGGGACGGGGATGGTTGCCTGTGCGCTGGTGCATGCCGTGCAGAGCGGCTGCGCGAGTCCCGTGCAGGTGCGGGTGAAGGGGGGGGACACGCTTGCGGTGGGATTTGTGCGTGACGGTGCGGGATTCCGCGACGTGACCCTGACTGGTCCAGCCGACCTTGTGTTTTCCGGTGAGATTCCGGTTCCAGCGTGAGCGCATCCGGGCGAATCGTAGACCTAATTCTTCAAGCCAACTCCTATCATCATGTACCGCGGCACTTTTACAGCCCTCTGCACTCCATTTACAGCTGACAACCGCGTCGATGAGGCGGCCTTCCGGAAGCTCATTGATTTTCAGTTTGCGAATGGGGTGACTGGGATTGTGCCTGTGGGGACGACGGGGGAATCGCCGACGCTTTCGCATGAGGAGCACGAGCATGTCATTGCGCTGGCGGCGAAGTTTGCGGATGGGCGGGGTCCGGTGATTGCGGGGACGGGGAGCAACAGCACGGATGAAGCGATTGAGCTGACGAAGGCCGCCGAAGCGGCCGGCTGCGAGGCTGTGCTGCAGGTGTGTCCGTACTACAACAAGCCGTCGCAGGAAGGATTGTTTCAGCATTTCAAGGCGATTGCCGATGCGACGAAGTGCAAAGTGATGCTCTACAGCATTCCCGGGCGGAGTGGGATTGAGATTGGCATTGAGACGACGGCGCGTCTGGCTGCGGCGTGTCCGAACATAGTTTCCATGAAGGAAGCGGGCGGCAGTGTGGAACGGGTCAATCAGCTGGTGGCGCAGTGTCCTGAAGCCTTCACGACGCTGAGCGGGGATGATTCGCTGACGCTGGCGTTCATGGCCGTGGGGGCGACCGGGGTGGTGAGTGTGGCGTCGAATGTGATTCCGCGTCAGATGAGCGATCTGGTGAAGGCGGCGCTGCAGGAGGATTACCGTGCGGCGCGCGGGATTCACCGGAAGTACTATCCATTGTTCAGTGCCTTTCTGAAGCTTGATACCAATCCTGTGCCCGTGAAGACGGCGCTCAAGCTGATGGGCATGAGCAATGGGAACCTGCGGCTGCCGATGGTGCCGATGGCGGCGGCGAAGGAGGACGAACTGCGGTCTGCGCTGGGGTCGGTCGGTGTCATCTGAACGAATCCGCAGTGAACCAAACCTGAGACATCATCGACATGAGCAGAAAAGACGGAAGACAGTCAGACCAGCTGAGGCCGGTGCGTTTCATTCCCCACATTGCGCCGCAGGCGAAGGGAAGTGTGCTGGCGTGTTTTGGGCGGACCCATGTGATCTGCACGGTGATGATTGAGGATCAGGTGCCGCGGTGGATGAAGGAGCAGGGAGTGCAGGGAGGCTGGCTGACGGCCGAGTATTCCATGCTGCCGGCCTCGACGCAGGACCGCAAGGCGCGTGACATTACGAAGGGGAAGCTCGACGGGCGGAGTCAGGAAATTCAGCGGCTCATTGGGCGGGCCATGCGTGCGGTCGTTGATCTGAGTGTGCTTGGGCAGCGGACGGTATGGATTGACTGCGATGTACTGCAGGCGGATGGCGGGACGCGGACGGCGGCGATCACGGGAGCCTGTGTGGCGTGTGCGATCGCCTTTGACCGGCTGGTGGCGGAGAAGAAGCTGTTCCGGTCGCCGCTTACGAAGCTGGTGGCGGCGGTCAGTGCGGGCATTTGTGGAGGGGAAGCGCTGCTGGATCTGGATTATCTGGAGGACCGGGATGCGGAAGTGGATGCTAATTTTGTGCTGACCGAGGGAGGGGAGTTTGTGGAGATCCAGGGGGCGGGGGAGGAGACTACGTTTACGGCTCCGCAGCTGGCGAGTCTGCTGGCGCTTGGGCATAAGGGGATTACGGAACTCTGTGTGCTGCAGCGCGAGGCTATCCGGGCGACGCAGGCTGATGCGAGTGTGGACCAGGTGACCGCGCTGGCGGAATTCTTTGCCCGGCGCTGAGGTCATGAAGAGACTGCGCATGCTGCTTGGGGCGGTCCTGCTGGTTCCGGCGGGGCTGGAGGCAGGGGATCAGGCGCAGTGGGGAATGGCGTGGGGACGGAACATGGTGTCTGCGGAGACCGGACTGCCTGCCGGAATTGGTTTTGGTGATGGGCGGAACGTGCGTTGGCAGGTGGCGCTTGGGACCGAGACGCACAGTACGCCCGTGGTGTCCGGCGGGCGGGTTTATGTGGGAACGAACAACGGAGTGCCGCGTGATGCGGGGCATGCCGGGGACCGCGGGGTGCTGATGGCCTTTGCCGAGAGCGACGGGCGGTTTCTGTGGCAACTGGTCGTGCCGAAGCGCAGCGAGGATCCGTATTTCGATTGGCCGAAGAGTGGGATATCGTCGCCGGCGACCGTCGAGGGCGACCGCGTCTATGTGGTGACCAACCGGGGCGAAGTGGTTTGTCTGGATGCGCTTGGACTTGCCAATGGGAATCAGGGACCGTTCCGCGACGAGGGCAGGCACATGACCCCAGAGGGTGAGCCGGTGCGCGAGCCTGGGGAGACCGATGCCGACATTCTGTGGGTCACCGATCTGACCGAAGTGGCCGGGATCTGGTCGCACGATGCGGCGCACAGTTCCATTCTGATTGACGGGGAGAATCTGATTCTGAACAGCGGAACGGGCGTGGACAATACGCACCGGAGAATCCGGAGGCCTGAGGCCCCGGGTCTGGTGGTGCTGGACAAGGCGAGTGGCCGGATGGTGGCACGCGACCGTGAGAACATTGCGACGGAGACCTTTCACTGCAACTGGTCGGCTCCTTCCCTCGCGGAGAGTGGCGGGCAGCGGCGTCTTTTTTTCTGTGGTGGCAATGGGATGATTTATGCGTTTGCGCCGCCCGGGCAGGATCGGAGCGATGGCGTGGCGGCCCTGCGGAAGCTTTGGGTGCATGATCCGGATCCGAGTGCGCCCAAGCGGGAGGTGCATGTGTACAATCAGAACCGTCAGGAAGGACCGAGCAATGTGTTCGGCATGCCTGTGTGTCATGAGGGGAGGCTATATGTGGCCGGTGGTGGCGATCTCTGGTGGGGCAAGACCAGTTCGTGGCTGCAGTGTCTTGATCAGGAGAGCGGCAGGCTGCTGTGGACAGCTGGGCTTGGGAAGCATGTCATGAGTACACCGGCGGTGAGCGGCGAACTATGCTTCATTGCGGACACTGACGGAGTGATCTATTGTTTTCACGCCGTGACCGGTCGTGAATTCTGGCGTCATGCCACGCGGGGAGACTACTGGGCTTCCCCGCTGGTGGCGGATGGCCGGGTTTATCTGGGGAGCCGCAAGGGGGGCTTTGTGGTGCTGGCTGCCGACCGCAGGGGGGCGCAGGTTCTCGGCGAATCTCATGCCGGCGCGCCGGTCAGTGCGACTGCGGTGGCTGCGAACGGGCGGCTTTTTCTGGCGACTATGACGACCCTGTACTGCGCCGAGGTGGCGAAGTGAGCGTGGGCTTGCTGTTTGGTTTCAGCGGCGTTTCCAGGAGGTGCCGAGGGCGACGGACCATTGGAATTTGCGGGCGTGTTCCCGGATGAGGAACGGGAGGTCGTGCTGGCGGACGAGTTCGAAGTGGGGTGAGAGGATGGACTGGAGCCAGTCGAAGGTGCGGCCGCGGGGCCAGCGGTCGGTTGGGGTGAATTCCTCGAGCCAGGTGCAGGGCGTGGTGAGGATGAGTTCGCCACCTGGGCGGACGAGGCCGTGGAGGCGTTCGAGGAACAGGAGCGGGTTGGTGAGCCGGCAGATGAGGTTGGCTGCGTGGACGAGGTCGAAGGTGCCCAGTGATTCCGGGAGGTTCATGGCATCGCCGCGGGAGAAGGTGACGCGTTGCGGAATGGCGTGGGTCGGGCGGTGAGCGGTGAATTGCCGGGAGAGGTTTCCTTCTTCTGCGATTTCGCAGTCGATGTGATCGTTTGTGCAGAGTTCCCGGGCGGCGTCGATGAAGGCCTGGGAGAAGTCGATGCCGACGACCTCGCTGCAGAAGCGGGAGAGTTCGAAGGAGGAACGGCCGACGGCGCAGCCGACGTCGAGGGCGCGGGTGCGGGGCGATGCATCCGTCATTTCCGTGACGGTGCGGAGGGGGAAATTGAGGGCGGCGACAGGTCCTTGGGGCCACGGGAGGATTTCGTGCGGGGCTCCGTAGTGGAAGAGGAGGTATTCGTGAACGAGGCGTGAGGTTTCGTAGAGGTTCGACACTGGTGGCGGGGAGGTGGAGGGGGAGAAAGGAAAAGGGCCTTCCGCAGCATGGGGACTGCGGAAGGCCGTGGAAAAAGCTGAGCGGGGCAGGACCGCGCTTCCCGCCCCGCTCCCCGGAGGACCCGGGAGATTGGCTACCGCAGCTAATCGGCAGCCAAAGCGTCGAGCAGGTATGACGCGGGCTTGAAGTGTTCGATGAGGATTTCCGTCTGATCCCCGCGGATCATGCGGACCTGACGGATATCGAAATTCGGGGTTTTGTGCGGGGCGAAGAGGATATCGTCGTGCGTGGCGTTCTTGTGTTCCTTGAAGAGGTCCGGGGTGATGTGACCGCCGAGATGGTCATCGCGCCCGGTGGCGAGGTGGCAGGTGCCGAGCACTTTTTCGTCCTGGATGTCAGCGCCCGAGACTGGGAGGACCTGGGTACCGAAGCCGAGTTCGCCGAGCACGCCGGTCATGGGGTCGGCGGCGAGGCGATCGTTGTGAGCGGCGATGGTGGCGGGGTTGCCTTCGATGAGGTCCGAGCGGATGATGCGGCCGTCGGTGACGGTGAGTTTACCGAGGGTGCCGTCCTCGTATTTCATGGGGAAGTGACCTTCCGCGCTGGTGGGCACGAAGTAGACCTCACCGGCTGGGAGGTTGGCGATGTCCGGCTGGGTGCCGCGGCAAAGGCCATGGCTTTTCTGGGCTTCCTGGCCGCCGAGTTCGAGGGAGGCCGTGAGGACATCTCCTGATTCGATGGCGAAGTCGATTTCGATGCGGTCGGCCTTGGTGAGGGCGAGGCGCAGCTTTTCGGCGTCGCGGCTGACTTCGTTGTAATCGACTGCGAGCCCGCTGCTGAGGATGACTTCATTGACTCCGTGCAGGGTGGCGCCGCGGAAGTTGTACTTCCTGGCCATGGCCGTGAGGGGGGCCGTGGCGCTGTAGGTTGAGATGCAGAGAATGATGTCGTAGTCCGGGTAGATGTCCGTTTCGAGGCTCAGTTCGTTGCCGTGGACGTCGACGCAGCGGTCTTCGAGGTCGAGATTGCTGCCGTAGGTCATGCGGTAGGCGAACATTTCTCCGCCGGAGAGGCCGAGGACCTTCATGACTCCGTTGAGGAGCGGTTGCTGGAAGTGTTCGTGGGCCCGGCGCTGAATGGCGAATTCCGGGTGCTGGAGGAAGCCGTAGTCCTTCATGAGAGAAGGGTCCGGGAGGTCGATGAGCACACAGATGCGGCGGTTCTGGGTGGGTTCGAAGACGCTGCGGAGGAGACGTTCGAGCGAGAATGGCGGGAAGGACCGTTTGGCGGGGTCGAGGGAGAGATTTTTCAGCGCGAGACTCATTGACTAAGTTTTGTTTTGGATCTGTTCAGCATGTACGTGGCAGAGTTGGGACATGGATGAAGGAAATGCACACTTTTGCGTCGACGGAAGGGAGGCCGAATCTGCCGTGGGAAGAAGGTCCGTGTGATTGCTGCAGAGGATCAATCGGGGATGGCGAGAGGGAACGTTTGGTTCTCCGATGTCTGCGAGCGGAGGAGGTCGAGTGCCTGCCTGATGAGTTCGGGGTGGGCAGCGGCGAGATTGGTTTTCTCTGCGGGATCGCTGGGGACGTGGTAGACTTCCCATGGCTGCGGCTTGCGGTTGGCGAGGCCGCGTCGGATGACCTTGTGGGGGCCGATGCGGACGGCGATCTGACCGGTGTATTCCGGGAAGACCCAGAGCATGGGTTTGCGGGAATCCGGGGTGGCGGTGCCAGTCAGGATGGGGAGGAGGTTTTCGCCATCGGGAGCGGTGGGCGGGGCGAGGTCGGCTGCGGCGCAGAGAGTGGGGAACCAGTCGGCGAAGTAGCTGGGGAAGTCGCTTACCGTGTTTGCCTTGATGTGGTTGGGCCAGCGGACGATGCAGGGGACGCGGAGACCTCCTTCGTAGACTGAGCCTTTGAAGCCGCGGAGTCCGGCGGTGCTATGGAAGAAGGCGGGATCGGCACCGCCGATGTGGAAGGGGCTGTCCGGTTTTCCGGCGTGGGTGGTGCCATTGTCGCTCGTGAAGATGATGAGGGCATCCTCGAGCATGCCGGCCTTGGCGAGAGCGCTGCGGATGCGGCCGACGTACTGGTCGAGCATGTGGATCATGGCGGCGTAGGCTGCGCGGGGCCTGGCGTGCGGGAGGTAGCCGTTTTCGCCCTGGTACGGCTGAGGGTCCCAGTCGCGCGGGAAGCGGTTCACTTCCTCCGTGGGCGGGTGCATGGCCACGTGAGGTTCTGTGAAGGGGAGGTAGAGAAAGATGGGATTGGGGGATTGGGCGGCCGAGGCGATGAAGGCTTCTGCTTCTGCGACGATGCGGTGCGAGCTGTAGGTGGTGCCGTGGAAGGAGGTTTCCGTGAGGCCGTCGGCGGGGACTTTGGCGTGACCGGGGACGGCTGGGTTGTTGAGGGGAATGCGGCGGTCGTTCTGCCAGAGGGAGGCAGGGTAGAACGAATGGGCGACTGCCTGGCAATTGTATCCGAAGAAGGTGGCGAAGCCGTGGCGGGCGGGGTCGCCGGAACTTCCGACGGGACCGAGTCCCCATTTTCCGAAGGCGGCGGTGCGGTAGCCGGAGTTCTGGAGGACGGAGGCGATGGTGATGGCCTTGCTGCTGAGGGGGTGTTGGCCTTCCTTGAATTCCGGGAATGATTTGGCGGCCTGCTGATTGCCGCGGATTTCGGCGTGGCCGAGGTGTTGACCGGTGAGGAGGACGCAGCGGGAAGGGGCGCAGACGGGAGCGCCGCTGTAGTGCTGGGTGAAGCGGAGGCCTTCTGCGGCGAGTTGGTCGATATGCGGGGTGGGAATTTTCTTCTGTCCGTAGCAGCCGGTTTCGCCCCAGCCGAGGTCGTCGGCGAGGATGAAGACGATGTGGGGTTTTGCCGCGGCCGCGGCGGGTGTGGTCCCGATTCCGAGGAGCAGGGCGAGGGCAGCGAAGCAGGGACGCAGATTCATGGCGGGGAGACTCGCCGTGGTGCGGGGGCGGTGCAAGGTCCGCGGGAACGGCGGGCGGTGTCAGCCCAGCGCGGTGATTTCCCGGGGGCGGAGGCCGCCGAGTTGGCAGATGCGGAGGAATTCCGCGGGGGTCACAGGCGTGATCGAGAGCCGGTTTCCTTTGCGGAGGATGAGCATTTCGGCGAGTTCCGGGGTGCTGCGGATGGTTTCGAGAGGAACGGGCTGCGCGAGGTCGGCGGCCCATGCGACATCCACGAGCTGCCAGATTGGTTTTTCCGGCGAGGCCTTGGGATCGAAGTATTCGTCGGCTGGGTTGAACTGGGTGGGGTCCGGGTAGGGTTCCGAGGCGATGCGGATGATGCCGGCGACGCCTGGCTGCGGGCAACTCGAGTGGTAGAAGAGGGCGAGGTCGCCCGGCTGCATGGCATCGCGCATATAATTGCGGGCCTGGTAGTTGCGGACACCCGACCATGGTTCGCGGCGCTGCGGGCGGGCGCGGAGGTCATCGAACGAGAAGACATCCGGTTCCGATTTGAAGAGCCAGTGATTCATGCGGTGGGGGAAGCGGGTTCCGGTTCGTCGACGATGACGGCGGTGACGAGGTCGGCGGCCACATTGAGAACGGTGCGGGCCATATCGAGGATGCGGTCGAAGCCGAGGATGAGGGCGAGGCCTTCGGCGGGGATTCCGAAGGTGCCGAGGAGGCCGATGATGAGGGGGAGGGAAGCGCCTGGAATTCCCGAGACGGCCACGGCGCTGAGGACGGTGAGCAGCACGAGGATGGTCTGCTGGGCGAGGTCGAGGGAGAGTCCGTAGGCCTGGGCCACGAAGAGGACGACGCAGCCTTCGTAGAGGGCGGTGCCGCTCATGTTCATGGTGGCTCCGAGCGGCAGGACAAAGCCTGCGGTGGGTGCGCTCACACCCAGGTCCTCGCGGGCCACGCGCAGCGAGGTTGGCAGCGTGGCATTGCTGCTGCTTGTGGAAAAAGCCGTCAGCAGCACCGTGCGGACCGCCCGGAAGAAATCGCGTGGCCGCACCCGGCTGAAAAGCTTCAGCAGAATTGTCATGGTGCCGAACAGATGGACTGCCATGACGCCGAGCACGGCGGCCACGAAGAGGAGCAGTGGCCCGAGCACGGAGGCTCCGAAGCGGATTACTGCCGACGCCATGAGGCAGGCCACCGCCCACGGGGCCAGCGTCAGGGCGAATTCGACGATCTGGGTCCCGATCTTTGCGATCAGGTCCATGGCTGAGGTGAAGGCCCCGCGTTGTTCCGGAGCGAGCCGGGTGGCTGCCATTCCGCAGAGCAGAGCGAAGGCGATGAGTGGCAGAATCTGGAGATTAGGGTCGGCCAGCGACGACAGCCAGTTCGGGGGGAAGAACATTTCCACGAACGACGAGAGATTGAATTGTCCGCTGCGGGCGGCGAGTCCGGCCTGGGCGGAGGCGACGCCGGCGGCACCCGAGGATATCATGTCGCTGCGGGCGGCGTCATCGATGGCGGCTCCCGGGCGGAGCCAGTTCATGACGAGGAGGCCGAGGACCGTCCCGATGACCATGTTCAGGGCGAAGAGGGCGAAGGTGCGGCCGGCGAGACGGCCGAGTCGGTCCATGCGTCCGAGTTGAGCGACGCCGAGGGCGAGGCTGGCGAAGACCAGGGGGGCCACCACCATGCGCAGCATGCCGAGGAAGACTTTGCCGACAGGCGTGAAGAGGTTCGTATCGATCCAGGCGAGGGCTGCGGGATGAATGATGGCGGCGGCGCGGAGTCCCTGAAGCAGAAGGCCCGCCGCGATTCCGCACAGAAGACCGGTGAGGATGCGGCGGTGCATGACAGTGGCTTAGATGCTGCCGGTTTCCGGCGCAAGGTCGAGCCAGCGTTCCGAGTGCCAGTCGAACCGCTGCAGGGGCCGGAGTGATTTCTTGTAATCGTAGATGCCCGGACCGGCGGTTGCATAGCCCGGGTAGAGCCAGTCCATGCCTTCTTCGCGGGCCCATTGGATTTCCTTCAGCAGGGTGAAGATTCCGAGACTGCGGTGGGATTCGTCGGGATCGAACATGGCGTAGACGCTGGAGACCGCGCGGGTGCCGACATCGAGGTAGCTGACCGCGGCCAGGCGGTCCCCGATGCGGACTTCGACCGAAACGCAGCGGCAGGGATGAGTGGCCGGATGATCCGAGCCCATGAAATCGCGCAGTGATTCCGGGACATTGCTGCGGAAGCGGGTCCGGTGACGGAAGAAGAGCGATTCCTGTTCTGGACCGACCACCGCGGGAATCACCCGGACGGCAGTGTCGGCATTCCGGCGGAGAATGCGGCGCTGGCTTTTTGATTCCGCGTGCTGCCGCAAATGCAGCCTAAGTGGATGAATCTGTGAGGGTGTTCCGGTGCCATCGAGGGTCAGGGAGTACCGGAAGAACTGCGGTCCAAAGTGACGCCAGCCGCGGGCCCAGAGACCGTCCATGGCGTCTGGAGCCAAGGAATCAGCAAGGAAAAACTCATTTATGAAACTTTTCCGTAACCCGGTATCGTCAGTCATAAGACTTTGAGGGTGAGTTGAATGTCATGAATTCGCAGGGGTGCTGGCATCCGGTGAAAAAAACTGATGGACACTTGCCGTTTCGTACGTATCGAGAGAATTCCGTAATGGAAAGGAACGCCACCGCGGTTGGAGGGGCACCTAGAGAAACAGCTAAGCTTAAAAATGCCTATGCGAACGATAACAAAACGAGACCTTGTCACGCAGATTGCCGATCAGACTGGCCTGACTCAGAATCAGGTTTTTGATGTCTTGCAACTTTTTCTGGAGGATGTGACGCAGCATCTGGCGCAGCAGAGTGAGGTGGTGCTGCGCAATTTCGGAACGTTTGAGGTGAGGGTGGCGAAGGCGAAGATCGGGAGGAATCCGAACAATCCTGAGAAGGACGTGCCGATTCCGGCGCGTTGTGTAGTGAAGTTCAAGCCTGGGAAGGAATTGAAGGAGCGGGTGGCCGCCCTGAAGCCTGCGGAGCCGAAGAAGAGCGGGAAGGGGAAGTGATTCCTCCAGGAGCCTTTTGAAAAACCGGGCCCGGCAGCGGAGCTGGGTTGTCAAGGATTCGGAGGAGCGGCTGGGCCGTGGCTGGGGGGATTGATTCCCTGCGGGCGGCGGGACTTACCGTGAGGCTTCGTTGCGCCGGAGTGGAAGTTTCTGTCCTGCTTCATTGCTGCGCCTTGCCTTCACGGAAGAATGTCTCGCCCCGCGGTCAGTCTGGGATTTTTCACAGGCTTTCAGTCGTCCGATGGCTCGGGGATTCTCCGAGGGGGCGATGGGCGCGCAAGGCGATTGCGGAACTGGGAAACAGGCGCGATATTCCGAGGCTGGCTGGTGGCGCGTTTGTCATTGGCTCTCAGAAAAACTCCAACAGGAACGAAACATGAAGAAAACAATGCTGCCGATGGCGGTGCTTTGTCTGATGGCTCTGCCGGTGCTTCCGGTGATGGCTGCGGACAAGGATGCCGATAAAGAGGCGGAAGCGGCTTCGGGAGCGACCTTGGACCAATTCAACTTTGGGACAACGGTTGCGAACGGGGACATTTCGCAGGACTCCGTGAAGGGGAAGGTGGTGGTGCTGGAATTCTGGGGCATCCACTGAGGCCCCTGCATTTCATCGATGCCACAGTTGGTGGCACTCAGCAAGAGATACGACGATAAGGGCCTGCAGGTGATTGGGTTGCATGTTCAGAATGCGACCGAGGATGAGATCAAGGTCAAGGTGAAGCAGCTGAAGATCCCGTTCCCGGTGACGACTGGGGGAGGGGGTCCGAAGTCCGGCGGTGGCATACCGCATTCCATTGTCTTTGATCCGGAGGGGAAGATGACTTTCGAGGGTCATCCTGCGGATCCAGACTTTGAGAAAGCGGTGAAGAAGGCGCTCAAGTCGGTGGCAGCGGCGGGATCGTCCAGTGGATTGGGCGAGCCGAAGCCTGCGGGCAGCAAGCTGGGCAGTTCTGGTGGGTCCTCGCTGGGCTCTGCGGCTGCCAAGCCTGTGAAGCCCGGGGCGCTCATTCCGCTGCGCACCTGGACCTCGGCGGATGGCCGGACGATGAGTGCGGCCCTGTTGTCGGTGGATGGTACCAATGGGAAGTTCAAGAAAGCCGATGGCACGACCTTCACGATGCCCCTGAACCGGCTCGCGGAGGACGACCAGAAGATCATTGAGGAAGCGGCGGCTGCTCCGGCGGCGGGTTCGCCCTGAGTGATCTCCTGCCGGTTTGTGGGCCTGGGAATGGGCTGACGATCCGCAGGAAAAAAGAAACCGGCACCTGGGCGGAAGCGTCCGGGTGCCGGTTTTGTTGTGGGAAGGGGAGAGGGGAAGGTACAGCCGTCTTTTTCCGTGTCCGCAAACGAAGCTGGGGGTGCTTGGTCGCGGGGGAGGGGCGTCAGGGTTGGGCGGGTGGGAGGCTCTCGATGGCCTTGAGGACTTCCTCGAGGTGGGAGCCGGCGTTTACTTTTGGCTGGTGCCAGACGATTTTGCCATCGCGGACGAGGAAGGACTGGCGGGAGGGGAATCCGATGCGCATGGTGGGCACACCGAAGGCCTTGACGACGTTGCCTTCCGGGTCGGCGATGAGCGGGAAGGGGAGTTTGTATTTATCCTGGAAGGCCTTCTGGGATTCTGGTTTGTCCATGCTGACGCCGAGGACAGTGACGCCTTTGGCCTTCAGTTTATCCCAATCGTCGCGGAGCGAGCAGGCCTGTTT
>Ga0315907_10005029_pt1 | contig 14596 bp, 6 predicted proteins | sample LakEriMetagenome_3_FD_203525 | JGI IMG/M metagenome (GOLD analysis project Ga0315907, IMG submission 203525) | Freshwater fungal communities from buoy surface, Lake Erie, Ohio, United States - Buoy 12 MA123 | ecosystem: Environmental > Aquatic > Freshwater > Lake > Lake biofilm | place: USA...
CGGGTGCGGTTCGCAGGACGGCTGCTCGGATCCCCGTTCGAGTTCCGGCAGTTCGGGGAATGTGGGCGGTGGATCAGTGAACTGTTCCCCCAAGTGGCCGGTCACGCCGACCGCCTGTGCGTGCACAACGGCATGCACACCGATCTTCCCAATCATGCGCAGGCCTTCCTGCGGATGCATTGCGGGCTGTTTCAATTTTCCCGTCCCAGCCTGGGGGCGTGCGTGCTCTACGGGCTGAGGACGACCAACGAGAACCTGCCCGGGTTTGTCACCATCAACCCGTCCCGCACGAACGGGGGAGCGGCGAACTATGCCTCCTCCTTCCTGCCCGCCGTCCACCAGGCGACGCGAATTGGCGGGACGGGACAGGTGAGCAATCTGCGGAACGCCCGGCACTCAGCCTCAGCGCAGCGGGCGCAGCTCGACTACCTGCAGCAGCGGAATCGAGGGACGGCAGCCGCCCTGGGAGGCAATCCGGAGATCGAGGGTCTGATCTCCTCCTTCGAACTCGCCTTCCGAATGCAGGCCGAACTCCCCGAGTTGCTGGACCTGTCGGGCGAGACGCGCGAAACCCTCGCACTGTATGGTGCGGAGCGGGAACCGGAGGCGAATGCCGGGCCCCGGGGACTGTTCGGCGGGATGCCGGGCGGGGGTGGGGGCCCGTCTGGGACATTTGCCCGGCAGTGCCTGCTGGCCCGTCGGTTGGTGGAAGCGGGTGTCCGCTTTGTGGAAGTGACCCACGGGGGCTGGGACCATCACCGGAACCTGCAGGAGTCGCTGCGGGGGAGTTGCACGGCGGTGGACCGACCGATTGCGGGACTGCTGACCGACCTGGCCCGCCGAGGACTGCTCGACGACACCCTGGTGATCTGGGGGGGCGAGTTTGGGCGCAGTCCGACCGCCCAAGGGGACGGGCGGGACCACAACCACAAGGGGTTCACACTCTGGATGGCGGGTGGGGGCGTGCGGCCGGGGATCGCGCACGGGGCGACCGACGAATATGGGCAGGAAGCGGTGTCGGGGCGGATGAACATCCACGACTGGCACGCGACGCTGCTGCACCTGCTGGGGCTCGACCACGAGCGGCTGACCTACCGGCACGGCGGCCGCGAACTCCGCCTGACCGACACCAAGGGCCAGGTCATCAGCGACATCCTGGCCTAACCGAAAAAGGGGTCATTCTGGTTTTTGCCCTGTCCCCTTTTATGAAAAAGTAGAATGACCCCTTTTTTTGGGTGTCCCCTTTCTTGGTCAATAGCCCGCGGCGGCTCCGTCTTTGCGGGGGTCGGTGCCACCGTGCAGGACCCCGGTGCGGGGATCGATCAGGATTGCCTGGTAGCCGCCGAAGCCACCCACGGAACGGACTGTCTTGTGTCCCTTCCGCGTCAACGCCTCCCGCGTCGCCTCGGGTATGCCCGCTTCCAGTTGCACGGTCCCCCCGCCCTCGTCCATGGGCCGACCAGTGGGAGTCTGTGATCCGACATGCGACACCCGCGCCAGGTCGCCCGCTTCCTGCACGTTCATTCCAAAGTCAATCAGGTTCACCAGCATCTGAACCTGCCCCTGGGGCTGCATGTCGCCCCCCATCACACCAAAGCACAACCACGGTTCGCCTTCGCGGGTCACGAACGCGGGAATGATGGTGTGAAATGGCCGCTTGCCCGGCTCAAACCGGTTCAGGTGATTATCGTCGAGCGCGAACAGGTTGCCGCGGTTCTGCAAGGCAAACCCGGTCTCCCCCGCGACCACCTGCGAGCCAAACCCGTGATAGAGGCTTTGGATGAACGAGCAGCAGTTCCGCTCGGCATCGACCACCGTGAGGTAGATTGTGTCCCCCTGCGAGATCTTCGGGTCTCCCGCCAACACCTGCGTTGCCGCCGCGTCGGGATCGATCCGCTTCCGCTGCCTGCTGGCATACTCCTTGGAAATCAGCTCGGCGATCGGGAGATTCGAAAATTCGGGATCGGAATAAAACCGGGCTCGGTCGGCAAAGGCGAGTTTCTTGGCCTCGATCAGCAGGTGCAGGTAGTCGGCACTGTGGGGCCCCATCTTCTTGAGGTCATACGCCTCGAGAATGTTGAGCATCTCAAGCACCGCCAGACCCTGACCATTGGGCGGCAACTGCCAGACTTCGTGCCCGCGGTAACTGGTGGACACCGGCTGCACCCAGTCAGACCGGTGGCGGGCGAAATCTTCGAGCGAAAAATGCCCCCCATTCTTCTCGCTGAAGTCGACGATCTGCCGGGCGATTTCCCCCTGGTAGAACGCCTCGCGACCGCCAGCAGCGAGGGCCCGATAGGTCGCCGCCAGTCGCGGATTGCGGAACACCTCGCCAGCCGCCGGGGCCCGTCCGTCGATCAGATAGGTCGCCGCCGAGTCGGGCCATTCGCGGAGTGCCGCGACCGAGCCCTGCCACCCCTTGGCGATCACTTCGGAGACCGGGAACCCCTCCTCGGCATACTCGATCGCCGGTTTGAGCAACTCGGCGAGCGGGCGCGTTCCGAATTTCACCCGGAGTTCCTCCCAGCCATCGACGCAGCCCGGAACCGACCAGCTGAGCGGCCCGTAGACCGGGATTTCATCGACCCCCAAGCTGGCAAATTTTTCCCGCGAGAGGTTGAGGGGACTGCGGCCCGAGGCGTTCAATCCATGCAGGGTGCGGGTCTTGGCATCCCAGTACAGGACGAACAGGTCCCCCCCAATGCCGCAGCTCATTGGCTCGGTGACGCCAATCACCGCACTCGCGGCAATCGCGGCGTCCGCGGCGGTCCCCCCCTGCTGCAACACCTGCAGCCCCGCCTGCACGGCCAGCGGCTGACTGGTCGCCACCATCCCGCGGCGAGCCATCACCACGCTGCGACTCTGGCGGGGGTTATCGGCGGGACGCTCGAAGCCGGGTCCGGGACGCACGGGAGTCTCCTGGGAGGCTGCGGGGGTAACTCCCAGCAGCAGAGGCAGCAGGACCAGCACAATTCGCGCGCTCCACTCGCGGAAACCCGGCTGTGACGGAGTTGCCACCAGAGCCAGTGCCGAGCGGAACAACAGGAATCGAGGCATGCGGTCGGGGCGAGGTGGCGGAGGAACTCAAAAGCAGGCTCCCGCAGTTCCCAACGGCAACCGCGGTTAGAAGCGAGAATCTTCGTTCCTGCGTGCCGTCATTTCAACTACTGGTCCCCGATCCTCCTCGCACCACCCGGCTCGGCCAGCCCTCGGTACCCTCCCTTCACCAGCTCCAGGTCCCGCTCAAAAGAGGCCAGTTGACTGGGCACAAAATGGTCGCCATGAAAAAAGGGGTCATTCTACTTTTTTGAAAAAGTAGAATGACCCCTTTTCCCTCTGTCCCCTTTTTTGGGGTGGAGAGGGGCGGGTGATTGCTGCCTTGATTAACGCGTGATGCGTTCGATCAGCAGGGCTACGCGCTGTTCGCCGACGAGGACTTCGCGGGCTTCGCCCGGTGGGGTGTCGAGTGGTTGCAGGGTCTCGGCGAGAGTTTCCTGCGTGATGTATTCGTGCCACTCCCGCAGAGCCAGCAGCACGCCCGAGTGCGGGCTGCTGAAGGCGATCTGGATCCGGTCCTCGATCTCCAGGTCGGCGTCCTTGCGCAGCTGCTGCACCTGCCGCACAAAATCGCGGGCCATCCCCTCGCGGAGCAACTCGTCGTTCAACACCGTGGACAGCGCCAGCTGCACTCCTGCGACGTCCCCCGCCACCCAGTCGCTGGCCTGCTCGGTCCCGATCAGCACATCTTCGGGTCCCAACGTGACCGGCTGACCATCCAGGTCGATCGTCACCGACTCACCGCGGCGGAGCGGCGCCAACTTCGCCCCGCTCAGTGTGGGCAACAGCTTCGAGAGACTGGCCAATCCCTTGCCCAGTCGCGGGCCCAGCGTCTTGAGGTTCGGTTTGAAGGTGTACCGCACCAGGTCATCGAGCTGCGGGCACGCGGTGATCTGCTTGACGTTCAACTCCTCGCGGATCACGTCGGCCAGCGACTCGATTGCCTCCCTCTGGGCCGCGGTCGTGCAGGCGTACCGCAACTCGGGGAGTGGCTGACGCACCCGCTGGCCCGCCTGCTCGCGCAGTCCGTGCCCCAGGTTCACCACCTGCTGTGCCAGCCCCATGCGTGCCGACAGGTGCGGGTCGGCCAGCGCCGCGTCGGCGACTGGATAGGGACACAGGTGCACGCTCTCGGGTGACCCCGGCAAGGTGGCCGACAGATTGCGGTACATCCGCTCGGTGACGAACGGCACGATCGGGGCCAGCAGCTTCGACAGCGTCAGCAGCACGGTATGCAGGGTCTGGTAAGCGGCCTGTTTGTCGGCGTCGCCGGCTGTCCGCGAACGCCAGAAGCGGCGCCGGTTGCGGCGGACATACCAGTTCGACAGGTCGTCAATGAACCGGGCCGCTTCCTTGAGGAAAGCCGGGGCGTTGTACGCCGACAGCTCGGTGTGCGCCACGTCGATGAGCGTCTGCAGATTCGCCAGCACCCAGCGATCGATCTCGGGACGCTCGGGGACCGGGACCGGCCTAGTGTTCGGGTCGAAACCATCGAGCCGGGCGTAGTTCATGAAGAACGCGTAGGTGTTCCACAGGGGAATCAGCACCTGCCGCCGCACGTCATCGGCGGGGGTGCTGGTAACCAGGCACGTGGGGAGCCCCTCGGCGGTCTGGGCGATCGGACCGTCCACTGTTTCGAGGGTGACTCGCTGGCTTGGGTCCCGGCGGCCAAACCGCAGATCGGAGGCGGGGTTCTGCGCCAGGTAGAGCCAGCGCAGCGTATCGACCCCCAACTGCTCGGCGGCCTCTTCGAACCAGATGGCGGTGCCGTCCGACTTGTGCATCGGCTTGCCATCTTCATTCATCACCAACCGATGCCCCAGCAGCGCCTTGAACGGGGGGCTCCCGTCCATCATGGTGGCCATCGAGAGCAGGGCGTAGAACCAGTTGCGGAACTGGCCTGGGAAGCACTCGGTGACCATATCGGCGGGATACCACTCGCGCCAGGCCTCCCGGTTCGTGTTGTACTGCAGCGTCGAGAAGGGAACGATCCCGGCATCGAGCCACGGATTCCCAACGTCGGGAATGCGGGTCATCAGGTTCCCCGTGCGGGGATTGCGGATCTTGACCTTGTCGATCCATGGGCGGTGCGGGGTGTGACCCGAGAACTCGTCCCAGCCCTCCACCGCCCGCTCGCGCAATTCGGCGAGTGAGCCGATGACTTCGAACTCGTCGGTGACATCATCGACCCAAATTGGGAGCGCCAGTCCCCAGAACCGCTTCTTCGAGATCATCCAGTCTCGCATGTTGGTCAGCCATTCGAGCTCGCGCGTCAGCCCGTCGATGCTGTCGGGGAGCCAGCGGATCTGTTTCGCGACCTGCATGATCTCGTCGCGCCAATCCATGTTGATGAACCACTCGTCCACCAGCCGGAAGACCAGCTCCTCCCCCGTCCGCCAGCAGTGCGGGTAGATGTGAGGGTAGTCTTCGACGGCGACCAGCAGGTTCTTGCGACGGAGCTCCTCAAACACCAGCTCGGCGGTCTGGCGGTCAATCGCCTCGCGGCCCGTGAAGAGACCAAACCCCTCGACGTAGCGACCGTCATCCCCAAGGGGCGCAATGGCGACAATGCCCAACTGCCGGCCCAGTGCGTGGTCGACATCGCCGCAACCTGGCGCGATGTGAACAATGCCGGTTCCTTCCCCCGCGAGCACCATGGGCTGCCCGGCGGAATCGCGGCCCCCATCGACCACTCGGTGGCAGTCGATGCCCGTGCGGTCGGCGACCGCCGGATCGAATGGAACACCGCCCCTGGTCTGCTGGGCGGGCAGCTCATCGAATGGGCCACGGTACTGCCAGCCCACCAGCTCGGCTCCCGGGATCTCGCCCAGGATCTCGTAGCCACCGTTCTCCTTGAAGATCTGGGCGATGGTCTTGAGCCGGGGGGTTCCCTTCGGCCAGCCCCACTCGGGGCGTCCGAAGCCCTCTTTGAATTCCCGGGCCAACCGGGCGAATTCGAGGTTCTCCTTGGCGAAGTAATAGACAGCGCCGTCCTTCTTGGCCTTGAGTCGAACATAGGTCAGCTGCGGATTGACCGCGGCGGCCACGTTGCTGGTGAGCGTCCAGGGGGTGGTGGTCCAGACCAGCAGGTGTTCGTTGTCGCGGCCCACCAGCGGGAGCCTGAGGAACACCGAGCGGTGGACGGTCAGCTTGCGACCTTCGGCCACCTCCATCTGGCTGTACGCGCTTCCGCCTCGGCCCGACCACGGCATGACGTCATGCCCGCGGTACAGCTTGCCCCGCTGATGGCATTTCTTGAGGAACGCCCAGATGGTCTCGTTATTCTCGGTCGAGAAAGTGAAGTAGCTCCCTCCCCAGGCGGGTTGGCCGAGGCCGGCGACCAGCTCTTCAGCGGTCCCGCTGACCTGGCGACCGGTGGGGGTGCGGATGGTCTGCGGGGTCGCCTGCCCCACGTGGGCAGCCAATTGCCGCAGCGTGGCGGGGTCGTCCCAATCCATCCAGTATCCCAGGCGGATCGACTGCTCGGTCTGCCGGGCCGCGAAGGTGAGAACCCGCTTTTTGCAGGCGTGGGTGAACTGGTCGATGCCAAAGTCGGAGATCGAGTTCTTGGTGCCGAGGCTGAGTTCCTTTTCCACCTCGACTTCCACCCACAGCCCCTGGCAGTCAAAGCCGTTCTGGTACCGCAATTCGCGGCCCGTCATGGCGAAGTAGCGCTGATAGGCGTCTTTGTAGGTGCGACCCCAGGCGTGGTGGACGCCCATGGGGTTGTTGGCGGTGATCGGTCCGTCGAGGAAGCTCCAGCGGGGTCGCCCGGCGTTTTGAGCCCGCAGCTTGGCGAAGATCTGGCTGTCACGCCAGAACCGCAGGACATCGTGTTCGCCGCGAACGAAACCGGCGTCGGTGGAGACTTTTTCGAACATGGAAGTTGCAGACGGAACGAGTCAGCCGACGGAAGGCCGCCAGTTGGCCGGGCGGAGGGCCCGACTCACCCGGGCCCAGCACTCGGGACCCGCGGAGAGAAACTACAAGAATAATCGATGCGGTTCTCCCGCTGAAGTGGCGGCAAGCCAGGGAGGAGCGTTCGGAGGGAACGCCCATAGCCTGAAGGCAGTCACAGGAGACCAACCGAGGTTGAGGCCTGGGCTCCCTCCGCCAGCGTCGCTCCCGCATTCACAGCCCGTCTCACCGCCAGGGCCACTGCTCGACTCACTGCCAGTTCCCCAGGTTCTGCCGACAGTTTTGCCCGCCGTTCGAACCCTCTACCGAACCCACCACTGAACCAACGCGACCAGTCCAACGCGTCGAGTCCTCGAGAAACTCCAAGACCAATGCCCGAACCGGGTGCGATAACTACCTCAGCACTCCCCGAGGCCGGTAGAATCGGGGATCACCCACAGGTCGCTGCGGGGGGTAATACCGCCCCCCGCAAAAGACCCCGGGTTGCGCGCTCACCCCGATCCCGCGCTGGCTGACTGAGCCACGCGAGGCCCTCGACAGACTCCGGCTGGAGGCCCAACCGATGAACTGCAACCATCCCCCGATCGATTCGCGGGCGAGGAGTGTGGAGACCCACCGGACCGCACCAAAACGGGCCGGAAGACGACCGCTGACGGCGGGCTGGGTCGCCCTGTTGCTGACGGGGCTGACCGGGCTGATAGCAGGCTCGTTCCTCCCCCAGTCGAGCGCGTGCGCCGCCGAGGGGGTGCAATACGGCCGCGACGTTCTGCCAATCCTGGCCGGGCATTGCTTCGCCTGCCACGGGCCCGACGCCAGCTCGCGTAAAGCCGACCTGCGACTGGATGACACCGCGGGAGCGACCGCCAAGCGGGATGGCGGGGCGGCACTGGTCCCGGGCTCCCTCGACCAGAGCGAACTCTGGCAGCGGATCATCTCAACCGACGAAGCGACGGTGATGCCCCCTCCGTCAACCAAGAAGCCACTGACACCCGCCCAGAAGGAGATTCTGAAACAGTGGATCGAGCAGGGGGGCGAGTATCAGAATCACTGGGCGTTCTCGCCCCCGGTGGCGGTCGAGCCACCGGCGAACTCCCGCCCGGGATGGACCGAGAACCCGGTCGATCGGTTCATCCTCGCCCGGCTGACCGGCGAGGGACTGGAACCCCGACCCGAGGCGTCGCGCCCAACGCTGATTCGGCGGGTGGCATTCGCCCTGACGGGTCTGCCACCCACGCTGGCCGAAATCGAGAAGTTCGAGCGGGACGAATCGCCGCAGGCATACGAGGCCATGGTCGATCGGTACCTCGGCTCCCCGCGGTACGGTGAAGAGATGGCCCGGCACTGGCTCGATGTGGCGCGGTACGCCGACACGCACGGGCTGCATCTCGACAACGTGCGCGAGATGTGGGCCTACCGCGACTGGGTGGTGGGAGCCTTCAACCGGAACCTGCCATACGACCAGTTCACAATCGAGCAATTGGCGGGCGATCAACTGCCCAACCCAACCCGCGACCAGCTGGTGGCGACGGGATTCAACCGCTGCAATGTGACGACAAGTGAGGGGGGCTCGATCGAGCCCGAATTCCTGTTTCGGTATGCGGTCGACCGCACGAGCACGGTGGTGCAGGCGTGGCTGGGGCTGACGGGGGGGTGTGCGGTCTGCCACGACCACAAGTACGACCCGCTCAGCGCGCGTGAGTTCTACTCGCTGTACGCGTTCTTCTACAGTGCCGCCGACCCGGCGATGGATCGGAACATCAACACGACCGAACCCTTCCTGCGGTTGCCCACCCCCACGCAGGAGCGGGACTTGAACGTGCTGAAAACCGCCGAGCAGGAGGCCCGACAGGCGCTGACCGAGGCACTCCGCGGGGTGAAATTGACCGACCCGGCCGAGGCGAACCTCCCGGCGGCTGAGCAGCTGGCCGCGACCGAGCCAGTGCCGGTCGCCGACGTCTGGTTCGACGACCAGTTTCCCACGGGAGCCCGGGTCAGCTGTTCGTCGCGCAACACGTCCACCTGGGTGACGGAGCCGGGGGCGGGGGTGGCGTCGGGCGTGCGAGCGCTGCGGCAATCGTTCGCCGGCAATTACACCGACAAAGCCGAGGCCTTTGCGACGTCGCTGGTGGTCCCCCGGCAGGCGCGGTTCCAGGTCCAGGTGCGGGTGAGCCGGGGTGGCCCACCCGAGACACTGTGGCTTGAGCTGCAGACCAGCAAGGGGGTGCGGCGGGCGATCTGGGGAAACGCGGACCGCGTGGGCTCGGGACCAACGGGCAATCCCGATCGATTGCGGGTGGGCGATGTTCCGCGTGGTGGAGAATGGGTGTCCCTCGAGGTGTCGGGGGAAGCGTGGAAGCTGGACGGGGGCGAGACGGTCCGCGGGCTGGTGTTTGGCCAGTTTGGCGGAACGGTCGATTGGGATCGACTGCTGATCTCGGGCGAGCTGGCCCCTGCCAGCGATCCCCGAGCGTCGTTCACCGCGTGGTGGACCGACCGCAAGGGAATCGACACGCCCGGCATACCGGCCGAACTGGCGGCCGTGCTGAAGGGAGGGCCGGTGGCCGAAGTGGCCGCCCCGCAGCGCGAGGCGCTGCAGGCCCACTGGCAGGCGCACGTTGCGCGGCCGACGACCGCCGGTTGGCGGCTGGCGCGCGACAGGCTCGACCTGGCCACGGCGCAGCGAGTGGCACTGGAAGAGAGCCTGCCGGGCACCTTCATCTTCCGCGATCTCGACAAACCCCGCGACACCTTCGTGATGCTGCGGGGGCAGTACGACAAGCCGGGTGAGAAGGTCGAACCGGGGGTCCCTGCCATCTTCCCACCGTTGCAGCTGGAGGAGGGGAGCCAACGGGCCCGCCGGCTGGACCTGGCGAAATGGCTGCTCCGGCCCGACCAGCCTTTGACAGCGCGGGTCGCCGTGAATCGCCTGTGGCAGCAGTTCTTTGGCGCGGGGCTGGTGCTGACAAGCGCCGATTTTGGGCTGCGGGGAATGCCCCCCAGTCATCCCGAACTGCTCGACTGGCTGGCGGTTCACCATCGCGATTCTGGGTGGGACATGAAGGCGCTGGTGCGGCTGTTGCTGACTTCGGCGACCTTCCGCCAGGGTGCGCAGGTGCTGCCCGAGACGCTGGCCCGCGACCCGGAGAATCGGCTGTATGCCCGGGGCCCGAGGTTCCGGCTCGATGCCGAGCAGATCCGCGACAATGCCCTGTTCGTCGCCGGGCTGTTGAACCCGAGGATGGGGGGCCCGGGAGTGCGCCCCTACCAGCCGCCGAACATCTGGGAACCGGTCGGGTACGCCGACAGCAATACCCGCTTCTACCTGCAGGATCATGGTCGCGACCTGTACCGGCGGAGCCTCTACTGCTTCCTGAAGCGGACGGCACCGCCACCGTTCATGAGCAACTTCGATGGACCGAACCGCGAGCAGATGTGTGCCCGGCGGGAGCGGACCAACACGCCCCTGCAGGCACTGCAGCTGCTGAACGACATTCAGCAGTTTGAGGCAGCGCGCGGCCTGGCGGGACGAATTGTGACCGAGGGGGGAGCGACGATTCCCGAGCGACTGCAGTGGGCGAGCCGGACGGTGCTGGCGCGGAAGCTGCACGTCGACGAACTGCGGATGCTTGAGAACGCGGTGGGCTACTACCGGGAGCGGTACGACGCCGACCCTGCTGCGGCGAAACAGGTGGTGGGAGTTGGTGAATCTCCGCTGATTCCCAACGTTTCGGCCCCCGAGCTGGCGGCGTGGACGCTGCTCTCGAACCTGCTGCTGAACACCGACGAAACCGTGAACCGCAACTGAACTCAAAAAAGGGGTCATTCTACTTTTTGCAAAAAGTAGAATGACCCCTTTTTCTGGAATGTCTTTCTTGGGAGTCCACAGAGATGAGCCACTGGCTGCATAACCCGCTGCGGGACTGGGCGTGGGGGATGAACCGTCGGCAGTTTTTTGGAGCGACGGGAGTCCGGCTGGGTGGGACGGCCCTGGGCCTGCTGGCCGGATCGGGCATCGGGGCCCACGTGGGGCGGGCGCTGGCCCAGCCCCCGGCGAATCCCGTCGATGCCGGACCGCGGGTTCACCCACCACTTCCCGGGTTTCCCCATTTCCCGGCGAAGGCGAAGTCGATCATTTACCTGCATATGAATGGCGGTCCCACGCAGCTCGACCTGTGGGATTACAAGCCCGGGCTGCAGGAGCATTTCGACAAGGACCTCCCCGACAGCATCCGCCAGGGTCAGCGGATCACGACGATGACCAGTGGGCAGAAGCGGCTGCCGGTCGCACCGTCGAAGTTCCAGTTCACCCAGCATGGCCAGTGCGGACGGTGGGTGAGTGAACTGCTGCCGCACACCGCGAAGCTGGTCGACCACCTCGCGGTGGTGAAGTCGGTGCACACCAACGCCATCAATCACGACCCGGCGTGCACGTACGTGATGACGGGGAGCGAGATCCCGGGAAAGCCCAGCCTGGGGTCGTGGGTTTCTTACGGGCTGGGGGCCGAGACAAACAACCTGCCAGCGTTTGTGGTCCTCACACCCACCTGGAGTTCGCGGGCCGCCGCCCAGGCGCTGTTCACGCGGATGTGGTCCAGCGGGTTTCTGCCCACCAGCCACAGCGGGGTCGCGTTGCGAAGTGTCGGGGACCCGGTGCTGTACCTGCAGAACCCTCCCGGGGTCACCGTCGCCGATCGACGGGCGATGTTGAACACCCTGCAGGCGCTCAACCAGCGGCAGTTCGCCGAGCTGAACGATCCCGAGATTCAGACCCGCATTGCCCAGTACGAGATGGCGTTTCGCATGCAGGCCAGCGTTCCCGAGTTGGTCGACCTGGGGGGCGAAACGGCGGCCACGCTCGACGCGTATGGGCCTGATGTGAAGACCCCCGGAAGTTTTGCGGCGAGTGCCCTGCTGGCCCGCCGGCTGGTGGAGCGGGGCGTGCGGGCGGTGCAGATTCTGCACCGGGGCTGGGACCAGCACGGGAATCTCCCCGCCGACCTGGCGCTGCAGTGCCGGGATGTCGACCAGCCCTGTGCCGCCCTGCTGAACGACCTGAAACAGCGCGGCCTGCTCGATTCGACACTGGTGGTCTGGGGGGGCGAGTTCGGGCGGACGGTCTATTCGCAGGGACAGCTGACCAAGGAAACCTACGGCCGCGACCATCACCCGCGGAATTTCTGCATGTGGGCGGCGGGCGGGGGGATCAAGGGAGGAATCGAATTCGGCAAGACCGACGACTTCAGCTACAACGTCGTCGAACAACCCGCCAACGTGAACGATTTCAATGCCACGCTGCTGCATTGCCTGGGAATTGACCACGAGCGGTTCACCTACCGCTTCCAGGGGCTGGAGCAGCGACTGACGGGGGTCGAAAGCCCCAAGATCATCCCGGAGCTGCTGGCCTGAGATGGCAGTGCGGCGGCTGGCACAATGCCTCACTCGCGGCGAAGGCATTGACGCCCGGCAGCCAGCATTCTGAGATCGCCGACAGATTTCACGCCCTATCGAGCGTCCGCGATAGAAACATCTGCTGCGGGCGATTGGAGTGTGGCCGGGCTTTCCAGGCCCGCCATATCCCTGGCTGACCGACAACCGCCCGACCGGGCTGGATCACTCGGCGGAGGGCCGGGGCAAGCGGTTGCCGTGGTTGTGGCATTTGCACCGGATGGTCTCCTGGTGGTGAGCGAAACAGTTTCGGTTCTGCGTCGAGTTTGCGAGGTCTGGCATGCTGGTGGAGATCTGCTGTGGTTCGCTCGATGACGCTCTTGCCGCGGAGGCCGGGGGGGCCGATCGCATCGAGTTGAACTCGGCCCTGTTCCTCGGGGGCCTGACCCCGTCGGCGGGGACCATACGCCTGGCCCGCGCGCGGCTGTCGATTCCCATCCTGGCGATGGTCCGCCCCCGCGGGGGGGGCTTTTTGTATTCCGACGCCGAGTTCGACGTGATGCAGGCCGACGCCCAGGCGCTCTGCGATCTGGGAGCCGACGGGCTGGTTTTTGGCTGCCTGACCGCCGAGGGGGTTGTCGATCGCGAGCGAACCGCCCGCCTGGTCGAGCTGGCAGGTGGCCGACCGACGGTGTTTCATCGGGCGTTCGACGTGGTGCCCGACCCGTTCGCGGCACTGGAAACGCTGATCTCGCTGGGAATCACCCGGGTGCTCACCTCGGGGCAGGAGGAATCGGCGTACAACGGAGCCGCGTTGATCCGCCAGTTGCGGGACGCCGCGCGGGGACGGATCGAGATTCTTCCCGGCGGGGGGATCGATCCCTTCAACATCGCCGACGTCGTGGCGCGGACTGGGACCGACCAGGTGCACCTGGCGCTGTTCGCTCCCCGACTCGACCCCAGCTGCCAGGGCCGACCGCAGGTGTTTTTTGGCGGCGGCTTGCGACCAGCGGAAGACCAGCTCGATGTCATCGACGCGCAGGGAGTCGCGCGGTTGCGCAGCCAGCTGCGCGGGAGCTGAGAGGGGCGGGGCGAGGGAGGGAGGGAGGCCTGTTGTCGCGATTGTTCGGTAACCAACCGGCTGGTCGCCAGCCCGAACTGTGACCCACCAGGCAGCCCCCTCGGCTAGCGTTCGCGCGTTTGAAGAAACAGCGCCTTCTTTTCGCCCGGGAGGGTGAAGTCGAACCCGCAGCGATGGAAAAAGTCGTCGGCCGAGGTGATGGCCATGACTTCGAGAATCTTTTCGTCGCGGGCCCGCTGGACCGCCGCGGCGACCAGCTTTTGACCAATTCCCCGGCCCTGGGAATCGGGGTCGACCACCAGGCTGCGCAGTTCAGCCAGTTTGGAAGAATAAATCTCGAGCGCGACGCACCCGACGATCCGCCCGTCGCACTCCGCCACAAAGTAGCTTGGGAGCAGCAGGGTCAGTTCGTCCATGGTGCGGGGCAGGACCTTTCTTTGCAGCACGAACGGTTCAATCAGCGACAGCAGCGATTCGATGTCGCGGCCGCGGGCTGGGCGGATGGTCACCTCGGGATGGTTGCTCATGGCACCGGAAGTGATGGGCTGCAGTCGGGCAGCACGCCAGGGAAGGTGGACAGAAATCGCCGGGGAGGCGGAACGAAATGAACGGGAGCCATCGGATACGGGAGATCGGGCAGGTGGGATACCGGCCCGCAGAGGCGACAAAAAGAGCTGGTTTCCCGCGTCAGCCAATGGGGGCAGGACGGGGGTGATTGCCAGTCATTTTCGCCCCCACTACGATGCGATGAGTGGTCGAGTGAGAAGGGCCGAAGCACCGGCCCGGCGATCGCATCCTCAGCACTTTTTTCGACAAAAGCAAGTCCAGGCGCATGAACCGTTCCCAGAGTCACGCCGAATTCCAACGAGCCGGTCGAGTCATCCCCGGGGGAGTCAACAGCCCGGCCCGCGCGTTCGGCGGCGTCGGGGGGGAGCCCCTCGTGATGGATCGGGGGGAGGGGGCGTATCTCTACGACCTCGATGGGAACCGGTTGATCGACTATATCGGGTCGTGGGGTCCACACATTCTGGGGCATCGGCATCCCGCGGTGCTCGACGCGATCCGCGGGGCGCTCGAGCGGGGCACCAGCTTTGGCGCTCCGACCCGGTCGGAGACCGAACTGGCGGAAGCGGTAGTTGACGCCGTCCCCTCCAT
>Ga0315907_10005031_pt1 | contig 14593 bp, 10 predicted proteins | sample LakEriMetagenome_3_FD_203525 | JGI IMG/M metagenome (GOLD analysis project Ga0315907, IMG submission 203525) | Freshwater fungal communities from buoy surface, Lake Erie, Ohio, United States - Buoy 12 MA123 | ecosystem: Environmental > Aquatic > Freshwater > Lake > Lake biofilm | place: USA...
CCCAGAGTCCAGGTGAGGTCGTATTCAAGGCCGTGCTGGTCCAGGGTGGCGCGTACACGGCTTTGCAAAGATTCGGCGGTGGATTCTGTGCAAAAGCGGAAATTGAAGTCCACCACCAACTCGCCCGGAATGACGTTGCTGGCACCAGTGCCTGCGTGGATGTTGCTGATTTGCCAGCTGGTGGGCGGGAAAAACGCGTTGCCAGCATCCCATTGGGTTGCGGCCAATTCAGCCAGGGCGGGTAGGGCTTGGTGAATGGGGTTGCGGGCCAACTGTGGGTAGGCAATGTGGCCCTGTATGCCTTTGACCACCAAGCGGCCACTAAGGGTGCCACGGCGGCCGTTTTTGATCATGTCGCCAGTTTTTTCGACCGACGTGGGCTCGCCCACAATGCAGTAGTCCAGCACTTCGCCTCGTGCGCGCAGGTGCTCTACCACCACCTTGGTGCCGTCAACCGAGGGGCCTTCTTCGTCGCTGGTGAGCAAAAAGGCAATGCTGATGTGCGGTTGCGGTGTAGCGGCCAAGAATTCTTCAACTGCCACCACAAAGGCGGCGATCGATGTTTTCATGTCGCTGGCACCGCGCCCAAACAATTTGCCATCGCGGTGCGATGGTACAAAGGGGTCTGAGTGCCATTGTTCGAGCGGGCCAGTAGGCACCACATCAGTATGGCCCGCAAATACTACTGTTTTTGTAGCAATACCACCTTGATTTACTAAGGCAGAGTGGCGTTTTGACCATAAATTACTTACGCGGAAGCTGCTGGGGCCGCTGTCGATGCGTTCGTGGGCAAAACCCAGGGGGCTGAGGCGTTGGGCCAGCAGATCGAGGCAGCCTGCATCCTCTGGTGTGATGGAGGGCAGGGCGATAAGTTGTTCGGTCAGGTGCAGGGTGCGGGACATGGCGGCTGCGGCCACCCAGCAGGGTGGCCAGGGCAAGGGGGCAAATCAGGAGGGTTTTACGTCCAGCACGATCTCGGTAAAAGAAGGCTGATCGTCAGGCGTGTTGCGCGCTTCTTGCTGCGCCTTGGCCACATTGGAGGCCAGTGTGAAGTCGTTCTGCAAGCGCCACATCAGGTTGGTGGGCGAATCGGCATGCGATATGCCTTCTTTGCGGTCAATCACACCGTTTTTGATGAGTTCAGCCAATGAGGCCTCAAAACATTGCGAGCCTTCGGCAATGGACTTTTCCATGGCTTCTTTCACGCCAGAAAAATCGCCTTTGTCGATCAGCTCAGAAATAAGCTTGGTGTTGAGCATGACTTCGACCGCTGGCACGCGACCGCCTTGTACCGTGCGTACCAAGCGCTGCGAAATCACAGCCCGAAGTGCAGAGGACAAGTCACCCAACAAGGTGGGGCGTACTTCAACCGGGTAAAAGCTCAAGATACGGTTGAGCGCGTGGTAGCTGTTGTTGGCATGCAAAGTGGCCAAGCACAAGTGGCCCGATTGCGCGTAGGCAATGGCGGCTGACATGGTTTCACGGTCGCGGATTTCGCCAATCAAAATCACATCGGGTGCTTGGCGCAGGGCGTTTTTAAGCGCCACTTGCAGGCTTTGTGTGTCGCCGCCTACTTCTCGCTGGTTGACGATGGATTTTTTGTTGCGGAACTGGTATTCAACCGGGTCTTCAATGGTGAGGATGTGCCCGGTCATCACGCTGTTGCGGCTGTCGATGATGGATGCCAGCGTAGTGCTTTTACCCGAGCCGGTGGCGCCCACCATCAAAATCAGGCCGCGCTTTTCCATGATCAACTCGTTGAGCACGGGCGGCAGGTTCAGGGTTTCAAACTCTGGAATGTGCTGCGAGATAAAACGGATCACCACCGCATAGCTGCCGCGCTGGCGCATGGCGCTCACGCGGAACCGCCCCACGCCTGTGAGCGGCACCCCCATATTGAGCTCGCCGGTTTCTTCCAGCTCTTCAATGCGCTCGGGCGAGACGATTTCAGACAACAGATTGCGCGGCGCATCGGGCGGCAATACTTGGTTGTTGATGGGCACGCATTCGCCGTTGATTTTGATCAGCGCAGGAGCGTTGGCAGACAAATAAACGTCAGATGCCTGTTTCTCGCTCATCAAACGAAGAATGCGCTCCATGGTGCTCATGAGGGTCTCCCGGTATTTGTAATGCTGGTGGCGGGGCGCGCAAAAACCGTTCAGTCGCGCAGCAGATCGTTCAGGCTGGTTTTGGCGCGGGTTTGCGCATCGACGCGCTTGACGATGATGGCTGCGTACAAGCTGTACTTGCCGCCGTCTTTAGGCAGTGTGCCACTGATGACCACAGAACCGGCAGGCACGCGGCCGTAGGTGATTTCACCGGTGGCGCGGTCGTAAATAGGGGTGCTTTGGCCGATGTAGACGCCCATGGACAGCACAGAGTTTTCCTCCACCACCACGCCTTCGACTACTTCAGAGCGTGCGCCGATAAAGCAGTTGTCTTCAATGATGGTGGGGCCCGCTTGCAGGGGCTCCAGCACACCGCCAATGCCCACACCGCCCGACAGGTGCACATTGGCACCAATTTGCGCACAAGAGCCCACGGTAGCCCAGGTGTCCACCATGGTGCCTTCGCCCACATAGGCACCAATGTTGACGTAAGACGGCATCAAAATCGCGCCCTTGGCAATGAAGCTGCCGCGGCGCGCCACGGCTGGGGGCACTACGCGCACGCCAGTGGCTTGCATTTCTTCGGCGCTCAGGTGCGCAAACTTGGTGGGCACCTTGTCGTAAAAGCCCAAGTCGCCCGCCTTGATGAGTTCGTTGTCATTGAGGCGGAAGGACAGCAGTACCGCCTTTTTGATCCATTGGTGCACGGTCCACTGGCCCACACCCTCGCGGGTGGCCACGCGCAGCTTGCCGTTGTTGAGCTCGCTGATCACATGGTTGACGGCATCACGCACTTCTTGGGGAGCGGAGGCAGCAGAGAGCTGGGCGCGGTTGTCCCATGCGGTGTCGATGATGTTTTGCAGTTGTTGGGTCATGGTCAGAACAGAGATCAAGAGGTACGGGTTTGGATGAATTGCACAATGCGCAGCGCAGCTTCTACGCATTCATTGACGTCGGCTACCAAGGCCATGCGCACGCGCTGTGCGCCGGGGTTGGTGCCCTGGGCTTCTCGGGCCAAGTAGCTGCCAGGTAACACGGTCACATTGTATTGAGCGTAAAGCTCGCGTGCGAACTCGGTATCGCTAAGGCCAAGGGCAGGGGGCACCTGTGCCCACAGGTAAAAACCTGCGTCTGGCAAGGCAACATCCATAACGCCCGCCAGCAAGGGCGTGACCTGCGCAAACTTTTTGCGGTAAAGCGTGCGGTTGTCTTGCACGTGTCGCTCGTCCCCCCAGGCCGCCACACTGGCAGCCTGCACCACGGGGCTCATGGCGCTGCCGTGGTAAGTGCGGTAGAGCAAAAAAGATTTGATCAAGGCCGCATCGCCCGCGACAAAACCACTGCGCAAACCAGGCACGTTGCTGCGCTTAGACAGGCTGGTAAAGGCAATCAGGTTTTTAAAGTCGCTGCGCCCCAGTGCTTTGGCTGCTTGCAGGCCACCAAGTGGTGGCTCGTCGCGAAAGTAGATCTCGCTGTAGCACTCGTCCGATGCAATCACAAAGCCGTACTGGTCGCTCAGGGCAAAGAGTTTCTTCCATTCGGCCAGCGGCATGACGGCCCCGGTGGGGTTGCCGGGCGAGCATACAAACATCAATTGCGTGCGGGCCCAAACGTCTGCCGGAACGCTGTCCCAGTTCACGGCAAAGTTCAGTGCCGGGTCGCTGGGCACATAGTAGGGCTGTGCACCCGCCAACAAGGCCGCGCCTTCATAGATTTGATAGAAGGGGTTGGGGCACACCACGCAAGCGCCGGGTTTGCTGGGGTCAATGACCGTTTGCGCTAGCGAAAAAAGCGCCTCGCGCGAGCCATTCACAGGCAAGACCTGGGTAGAAGGGTCTATGGGCAATTGGTAGCGGCGCTGCAGCCATTGCGCAATGGCTTCGCGCAAAGCGGGTTCACCCGCTGTGGCCGGGTAGTTGGCCAAGCCACCCAGGTGCTGGGTAATAGCGTCTTTAATAAACTGGGGCGTGGAGTGCTTGGGCTCCCCCATGCCGAGGCTGATGGGGCTGTAGGCGGTGCTGGGGAAAATGCCCGAAAACAGGGCGCGCAGCCTTTCAAACGGATAGGGCTGAAGTTGCGTAAGCAGTGGATTCATAGGCTGTGATTATGGTGGATGCATCAACTGCCCCTGCATGTGCACAAGAAGCTACTTAAATGGGCATCAAGGCAGAGATTTGTGCTTTTGGCGTGCGCGTTCTAGCGCAGCTTCAATAGCCGCTTTACGGGCCTGCTCTGGTGATGGCTTGTCAGCTGACAAAGCCGCAGGGGCAGCGCCCGCGCGTCGGTGGGCAGGGGATTGGGCCTTAGTTTTTTCCTGCCGCAGCACATGCTGCTCGTACCGCTGCTTGGCAGCGTTGGCTCGTGGGGCAGACCATGCTGCCCAGCCAGTGGCGGTGCCGCTGACACTGACCATTTGGATGCAGTCGACGGGGCACGTGGGCAGGCATAGCGCACACCCAGTGCAGTGTTCCTGCATCACCACATGCATGACCTTGTTGGCGCCCACGATGGCATCGGTGGGGCATACGGGCAGGCATTGCGTGCAACCTATGCACCAGGCTTCGTCAATGACAGCCACAGTGCGTGGCCCTGCTTCGCCGTGGATGGGGTTCAGCGGCTTTGCTGGTTTGCCTGTAATGGCTGCCAGCCGTGCCACCCCTTCGGCCCCACCTGGTGGGCATTGGTTGATGTCGGCCTGGCCTTGCGCAATGGCTTGTGCATAGGCTGCGCAGTCGTCGTAGCCGCAACGCTTGCACTGCGTTTGGGGCAGTGCAGCGTTGATCTGTTCCGCCAAGGTGGCTTGTGAACCCGACATGCCTAGCGCTTGCCTTCAGCCAGCTTTCAGGCCTTGCGGCTTTTGGCCTTAGCGCTGCTAACTGGTTTGCTGGCCTTGGCAGGAGCAGCAGTTTTGGCGGCAGGAGCAGCGGCGCCCACCCAGCGTGTAGCCACTTTGTTGGTGCTGGGAACTGTGGGTGCTTTGACAGCGGCTTTGGTTACAGTTTGCGCAGGTGCCACAGGCTTTGCAGCAGGTGGGATGACCTTGGTCGCGACCTTCACCGCATCGCTGGCAGTTGCTTTGGGTGCGGCTGCCACGGCAGGTGCGGCAGCAGGCTTAGAGCTGGCAACCGGTGTTGCTGCAGGCGCTGGCGCAGCAGCGTTAGGCGCATGGAAAGCATGCTCTTTGATGAAGGCGCGAACATGCGGGTAAATCTGCTCGCGCCAGCGGCGGCCACTGAAGATGCCATAGTGGCCTGCGCCTTTGGCTTCTAAGTGGCGTTGTTCTTTGCGCACAATGCCTGTGCACAGGTCGTGCGCAGCTTCGGTCTGGCCTGAGCCAGAAATATCGTCCAGCTCGCCCTCAACTGTCAGCAGCGCCGTGGTGGTGATGTCTTGCGGGCGCACGCGCTCCAATTTGCCCTCAGGCGACATGACATCCCAAGTGCCGTGTACCAAGCGGTGCTCTTGGAACACGGTTTCAATCGTTTCCAGGTAGTAGTCGGCTGGCATGTCCAGCACGGCGTTGTACTCGTCGTAGAACTTGCGGTGGGCTTCTGCACTGGCATCGTCACCCACGATCAGGTTCTTGAAATAGTCGTAGTGGCTGGACGCATGCCGATCAGGGTTCATGGCAACAAAACCAGCATACTGCAAGAAGCCCGGGTACACGCGCCGACCACCACCTGGGAATTTGGGGGGCACGCGATAAATCACGTTGTTCTCGAACCATTCAAAACTGCGGTTAGCAGCCAAATTGTTGACCGCGGTAGGTGACTTGCGGGCATCAATGGGGCCACCCATCATGGTCATGGTCAAAGGTGTGGTTTCCCCTCTGGTTGCCATCAATGACACTGCGGCCAGTACAGGCACCGTGGGCTGGCATACGCTAATGACGTGGCAGTTGCCATAGGCTTTTTGCAGATATCGGATGAACTCTTGCACGTAGTTCACGTAGTCCGACAGATGGAAGTCGCCTTCTTCAGCAGGGACCAGACGTGCATTTTTCCAGTCGGTGATATAGACCTTGTGGTCTTTGAGCATGGTACGAACGGTGTCGCGCAGCAAAGTGGCGTAGTGGCCCGACAGTGGCGCCACGATCAGCACAACAGGTTGGCCTTTGAGCTTGGTCAGCGTCGCGGGGTCGTCGCTAAAGCGCTTGAAGCGGCGCAGTTCACAAAACGGCTTGTCGATCTCGACGCGCTCATGGATTGCAATATTGACCCCGTCAACGTCAACGGTGTTGATGGCAAAGGAGGGCTTTTCGTAGTCTTTGCCCAAGCGGTACATCAAGTCATAGGCAGCAGACACACGTTGCGCTAAAGGCCCATGGCTCAGAGGCGACAGAGGGTTGCTGTACAGCTTGGCAGCGGCCTGCGCAAAGTCTGTAAAGGGCTCCATCATGGAGCGTTGGGTTTCGTAAATCTGGTAAAGCATGGCGCGAAACTCCGTTATGTTGCAGTGCAATATAACAGCACTTCAAGGCGCTTGCATCCGGATTTACACAGTAAGCGAATGCAGTAACAGGCATTTTGGCCCGCTAAATGCTCTACCTGTTACTTGGCATGTTCCCGGTGGTGTGCCAAGGCCATGACCTGTCTGGGGCTGTGTTCTTTGAGTTTGTGGTCGCTCCACACCTGCCGCCAGCGCCTGGCACCGGGCATGCCGTGGCGCAGGCCCAGCATGTGCCGTGCGATGCTGTACCAATGGGTACCGTGTACAGCGGCTTCTCGTTCCATGTAGTGCACCATGGCTTCTTCTATGCTCTCGTGCGTAACGCTAGGTGCTGCATCATCAAAATACAAGGCATCCCAGGAGGCCAGCCACCAAGGGTTGTGGTATGCCTCACGGCCCACCATGACGCCATCGAGCTGAGCAAGTTGCTCATGCACGGCTGTATCGCTTTTAAAACCGCCGTTGATGGCAAACACCAGGTCAGGGAAGTCGTTCTTAAGCTGCGCCACTATGCTGTAGCGCAGGGGGGGAATTTCGCGGTTTTCTTTGGGGCTCAGGCCCTCAAGCCAGGCATTGCGTGCATGCACGATAAAAACTTTGCAACCGGCTTTTGCCACGGTGCCAACAAAATCGCGCACCATGGCATAGCTTTCGTCGCGGCCAATGCCAATGCGGTGTTTAACGGTTACCGGTACATCCACCACGTCCACCATGGCCTTGACGCAGTCAGCCACCAAGGCGGGTTCGCGCATTAGGCACGCACCAAAAGCGCCACGCTGCACTCTCTCACTGGGGCAGCCGCAATTGAGGTTTATTTCGTCGTACCCCCACTCTTGGCCTAGGCGTGCGCATTGGGCCAGGTCGGCTGGCTCGCTGCCGCCCAATTGCAGCGCCACGGGGTGCTCCTCTGCGTTAAAGCGCAGGTGCCGCGCCACATCGCCATGGATAAGGGCCCCTGTGGTGACCATTTCGGTGTACAGCAGGGTGTGACGGCTCAGCAGGCGGTGCAGGTAGCGGCAGTGGCGGTCTGTCCAGTCCATCATGGGGGCAACAGACATGCGCCAGGGGCTATGGTGTGCAGGCACTCAAAAATCTCGCGGGGTTGGTAGCGGGGTGGCAAGTATCCCACTGTGTGCGCATGACCTTGGGCCCATATCCGTCTGGGCCCGGGGTTGGGCTTAGTTGGCAGCGCGAAGGCCGTTCGCAAAGTGCGTCTGCATCGCCTGCGCGGTTACCTGGCTGTTGCCGCTTGCCACAGCCTGCATGATGTTTCGGTGTTCCTCAAGCGACTCTTTGATCCGACCTTCTTTGAACAAAGAATGGTGGCGATGCAGCTTCATCACTTTGCGCAGGTCACTCACCATTTGGCTACGCCAGCGGTTGTTTGCCAGCTCCAGCAAGCACATGTGAAATCGCTCATTGATTTGTAAAAAGCGTTGTGGGTCGTGTGTGGCGGCTTCTAACTCTGCATGCAGGGCTTGCAACTGTGCCAGCTCTTGCGGTGTTGCGCTTGCAGCCACTGCGGCAGCTGCATCGCTTTCTAGCAACGCCAGCAGGTGGTACACGTCGCGCAGGTCTTGCTCAGACACTTCGGTCACATACGCGCCGCGGCGCACTTTCATGGTGACCAAGCCTTCTGCGGCCAACACTTTCAAGGCTTCGCGCAGGGGGGTGCGGCTGATGCCTAATTCCTGCGCAATCTTGAGCTCGTCGATCCAGCTGCCCGGCTCCATCTCGCGGCTGAATATGCGCTGACGTAGCCGCTCGGCCACTTCTTCGTACAAAGGGCGAGGCGTTAAAAGAGGGGCTGTGGGGGCAAGCATGGTCGCGATTGTAAGCTGGCAACAATATTTTGAATGAATAATTATGAATAACCAGCAGGTAAGCACCGTCTTGTGGAACACTGGCAAACCCAGATTCCGTTGACTCGGTTGTAACTTACACGGTCGTTTTTATACCCTCACAGCGCAAGCCCAGTGCCATGACCCAAACGCCTTTGACCCAGCCCGACGCGCATAGCAAGCCAGCGCAGGCATCGCCATCTGCTGATGCCCAGCAAGCACAGCCCACCTTGCAAGACTGGGAGCGTGCTGCCGCCAAAGCTGCCCCTGGCGGGCAGTTAGATGCGCTGACTTGGCTGACGCCCGAGGGCATTGCCGTCAAACCCCTCTACACCGCGCAAGACATTGCAGATCTGTCGCACACCAACACCTTGCCCGGGTTTGCACCTTATGTGCGTGGGCCACAGGCCACCATGTATGCCGTGCGGCCTTGGACGATTAGGCAATACGCCGGGTTTTCTACGGCAGAGGAGTCCAACGCCTTTTACCGCCAGGCTTTGGCGGGTGGGGCACAGGGCGTTAGTGTTGCGTTTGATTTGGCCACCCACCGAGGCTACGACAGTGACCACCCCCGCGTGACAGGCGATGTGGGCAAAGCCGGTGTGGCGGTGGATTCGGTCGAGGACATGAAAATCCTGTTTGACCAAATCCCACTGGACAAGGTCAGCGTCAGCATGACCATGAATGGCGCGGTGCTGCCCGTGCTGGCGGGGTACATCGTGGCGGCAGAGGAGCAGGGCGTTGCGCAGGCCCAGCTCAGCGGCACCATTCAGAACGACATTCTTAAAGAGTTCATGGTGCGCAACACCTACATCTACCCGCCAGCACCGAGCATGCGCATTGTGGGTGACATCATTGAATACACCAGCCGACACATGCCGCGCTACAACTCCATCAGCATCAGTGGCTACCACATGCAAGAGGCGGGAGCCCACCAAGCGCTAGAGCTGGCTTTTACCCTGGCCGATGGCAAGGAATACGTCAAAACCGCCCTGGCCAAAGGCCTGGATGTCGACGAATTTGCAGGGCGCCTGAGCTTTTTTTGGGCTGTGGGCATGAACTTTTATTTAGAAGTGGCCAAGATGCGTGCCGCCCGCCTGCTGTGGTGCCGCACCATGCAAGCCTTTGGCGCCCGCCAGCCCAAAAGCCTTATGCTGCGCACGCACAGCCAAACCAGCGGCTGGAGCCTGACCGCCCAAGACCCCTACAACAACATCGTCCGCACCACCATAGAGGCCATGGCCGCAGTGTTTGGCGGCACGCAAAGCCTGCACACCAACAGCTTTGATGAAGCCATTGCCTTGCCCACCGAGTTTTCGGCGCGCATTGCACGCAACACCCAGCTCATCATCCAAGAAGAAACCCACATCACCAGCGTGGTAGACCCCTGGGCGGGCAGCTACATGATGGAAAAGCTCACACAGGACATGGCCGATGCCGCCTGGGCCATCATGCAAGAGGTGGACGCCATGGGCGGCATGACGCAGGCCGTGGACAGCGGCTGGGCCAAGCTCAAGATCGAAGCCGCTGCGGCTGAGAAACAAGCCCGCATAGACGCTGGCAAAGACGTGATCGTGGGGGTGAACAAATACCAATTGCCCCAAGAAGACGCCCTCGACATCCGCCAGATCGACAACACCAAGGTACGGGCGGCGCAGGTGGCCCGTTTGCAAGAAATCAAGTCAAAACGCGACTACGCCTTAGTTAAACAAGCACTTTATGCTATTACTATTGCAGCAGAAAGCGGCCAGGGTAATTTGCTGGAGCTTTCCATTCAGGCCATGCGCGTGCGCGCCACGGTGGGCGAGGTGAGCGACGCGCTGGAGACCGTTTTTGGGCGCCACCGCGCCGATACGCAAAAGGTGACCGGTGTGTACGCTGCTGCCTACGACAGTGCCGAGGGTTGGGAAAAACTCCAAACCGAGATTGCGCAATTTGCCACCCAGCATGGCCGCCGCCCCCGCGTGCTGATTGCCAAACTGGGCCAAGACGGCCACGACCGTGGCGCCAAGGTGGTGGCGACTGCCTTTGCCGACCTGGGTTTTGACGTGGACATGGGCCCACTGTTCCAAACCCCTGAAGAATGCGCCCGCCAAGCCATCGAAAACGATGTACATGCAGTGGGCATCAGTACCTTGGCCGCTGGCCACAACACCTTGGTGCCCGCCATCATCCAGGCGCTCAAAGACCAAGGCGCTGACGACATCATTGTGTTTGTGGGCGGCGTGGTGCCCCAGCAAGACTATGCAGGCTTGTACGCCGCTGGGGTCAAAGGCATTTATGGGCCGGGCACGCCCATACCAGTTAGCGCTAAGGATGTATTAGAAAAAATCAAAGTAAATTTTATTTAATTATGAGCAAAATACACGTTAATCAAATATATAAAAAAATCAATGATCTTTTTGATGGACATATCGATATGTCTGATCAGAAGGTTGATAGCTCAACCTATAATGATGTTTTCGCATCAAGAGCATTGGCTGCATATGCAATACATCATTTATCTGGGTGTGATTCTGAAGACGCAGCACAGAGTGTAACAGATGGGGCGGATGACAATGGAGTGGATGCAATTCACTACGACATATCAAAAAATAAAATATACGTTGTTCAGTCTAAATGGATTAAGGATGGAGTTGGGGAGCCTGAGAATGCTGCGGTTAAAAAATTTGTCACTGGGGTTCGGGATATTCTGGATTTGTCATTTGATAGATTTAATTCTAAGATAAATTCTAAGAAAAATCTCATAAGTGCTGCAATTGAAACCGCTGGCAATTCGATTGTTCTGATTTTGGTGCATACCGGAAAAAATGATCTAAGCGTGCATTCGCGAAGGGATTTTAAAGATCTCCTAGATGAGGTTAATGATGTTAACGATGATCTGCTTGATGTGCAGGTTTTAAATCAAGGTTTATTGCATCAAAGTTTAACGGAGAATCTTAATAATCCAATATCTACGCAGTTGGTCTTGCGATATTGGGGTAAGGTGCAGGAGCCCAAAAAAGCTATCTATGGGCAGATTTCTGCAGCTGATATTGGTGGATTATGGACTTCTTATGGAGAGAGGCTTGTTGCAAAAAACCTGCGTGGTGCTCTTGGTGATACTGATGTAAACAAAGAAATTCGTATCACATTAAAGGATGATCCGGATCATTTTTGGTATTTTAATAACGGAATTACAGCTATTGCATCAAAAATTGACAAGACCTTGATGGGTGGTGGTGCAAGTGATTTGGGAGTTTTTGATGTTGCTAATATTCAAATTGTTAATGGTGCGCAGACGATAAGTACTATTGGAAGGTATTACGAAAAATCTGGGGCCGAGGCGCTGAAGAATTGCTTTGTTCAAATGCGTATAGTATCTCTTGAAGATGCGGACAAGAATTTTGGTTCGGCTGTTACTCGAACTAATAATAGGCAAAATAGAATTGAAGCAAGAGACTTTTTGGCACAAGATCCTAATCAGATCAGAATAAAAACTGAGCTTGCAATCGATGAGGTGAACTACCAAATAACAAGATCGCACGAATTTGTGAGAACGCAGTCATCCTTCGATCTCGTTGATGCAACTACAGCCTTGGTTTGCAGTTTATCTCAGCCGTATTTGGTTGCTATTTTGAAGTCGCAACCACAACGACTTTGGGAGGATTCGAGTAAGGCTCCTTATACAAATTTGTTTAATGGTGGGTTGGCTGGTTTTTATTTATGGCGTCTTGTTCGTGTTCAGCGAATCATCGATTCTTCGCTAGATCTTTTCATAAAAAAACAGCGTTTGCCTCGGCATAGGAAAACAATAATATACGGTAATAGACTGATAGCAGCTTTGGTTTTTTCTCAGCTACCACTTGTGGAATATAAAAATTCAACCTATGATTTTTTGGAGAAGGATGTCCAAGCAAAGATTATTATATTGCTGGAGGAATTTTCTAGTTTGGTAGTTGCTTATGTGCAAAGATGGCATACAACTAAACACATTCCTCCACTTTTTAGAAATCAAGAGCATTGTTCAATAATGTTCGATAAAATATTAAGGGAGCGGGCTGCAACCAGTAAAAAGTAATGCAATGATTTATATTGATGCCATTGTTAGAGGGCAGCCTATTCAGCAGCGCCGTGCCATGGCCAAAGCCATTACCTTGCTGGAGTCCACCCGCGCAGACCACCGCGCCTTGGCCGATGAGCTGTTAACCGCCTTGCTGCCGCACACAGGCCGGTCGTTTCGCTTAGGCATCAGCGGCGTGCCCGGGGTAGGCAAAAGCACTTTGATTGAGGCGCTGGGCCTGTACCTGATTGCGCAGGGCCACCGGGTGGCTGTGCTGGCGGTAGACCCATCGTCCATGGTGTCAGGCGGCTCGATCTTGGGCGACAAAACCCGCATGGAGCAACTGGCCGTGCAGCCCAAGGCCTACATACGCCCCAGCCCCAGCAGTGGCACCCTGGGCGGCGTGGCCGAAAAAACCCGCGAGGCCATGCTGGTGTGCGAGGCCGCTGGCTACGACGTGGTGATTGTGGAAACTGTGGGCGTAGGCCAAAGCGAAGTCGCCGTGGCGGGTATGACTGACATGCTGGTGCTGATGCAACTGCCCAATGCGGGCGACGACCTGCAAGCCATCAAAAAAGGCGTGATGGAAGTGGCCGACTTGGTGCTGATCAACAAAGCCGACACCGACCCGCATGCCGCAACCCAGGCCCAGGCGCACATTACGTCGTCACTGCGCATCGTGGGCCAGCACGGCAACCCCATGCGCTCGGCAGCGCCGGGTAGCTCCACAGATGCGCCAGCGCCTTGGCAGCCTTGCGTGCTGCAAGTCAGCGCTCTGCAAGGGCAAGGCATTGCACCGCTGTGGGCGGTGGCGCAGCAATACCGCCAGCAGCAAACCAAGAGTGGCCGCTGGGCGCAGCGCCGCCAGCAACAAGCCCAAACCTGGATGTGGGAGCACATACAAGCTGGCCTGCGCCGCAACTTTGCCGAACACCCCGCAGTGCAGCAGCAGCTAGCAGCCCTGCAAGCCCAGGTGCTGGCAGGCACCATGGCCGCCTCTACGGCTGCCCGCCATTTGCTGTCTGCGTACACCCAACAAACTGGATCAACCGCATAGGAAGCCCCATGCAAGACATTCTTGAGCAACTCGAGCACAAACGCGCCATGGCCCGCCTGGGTGGCGGTCAAAACCGCATTGATGCGCAGCACGCCAAAGGCAAGCTCACGGCCCGCGAGCGCATCGAGCTTCTGCTGGATGACGGCACCTTTGAAGAGTGGGACATGTTTGTAGAGCACCGCTGCACCGACTTTGGCATGGACACCCAAAAGACACCGGGTGACGGCGTAGTGACTGGCTACGGCATGATCAATGGGCGCTTGGTGTTTGTGTTCAGCCAAGACTTCACGGTTTTTGGTGGGTCGCTTAGCGAAACCCATGCCGAGAAAATCTGCAAAGTCATGGACCAGGCCATTAAAGTGGGCGCCCCTGTCATTGGCATCAATGACTCGGGCGGTGCCCGTATCCAGGAAGGCGTGGCAAGCCTTGGGGGCTATGCCGATGTGTTCCAGCGCAACGTGCTGGCCAGCGGCGTGGTGCCGCAAATCAGCATGGTCATGGGGCCTTGTGCGGGTGGGGCGGTGTATTCGCCCGCCATGACCGACTTCATCTTCATGGTCAAAGACAGCTCATACATGTTTGTGACTGGCCCCGATGTGGTCAAAACCGTGACGCACGAGGAGGTGAGCGCCGAGCAACTGGGCGGCGCCATCACCCACACCACCCAAAGCGGCGTGGCCGACATGGCGTTTGAAAACGACGTCGAGGCCCTGATGATGCTGCGCCGCCTGTACAACTACCTGCCCCTGAACAACCGCGAAAAGCCTCCCCTGCGGCCCACCACCGACCCCGCCGACCGCATGGACTTGAGCCTGGACACCCTGGTGCCGGATAACCCCAACAAGCCCTACGACATGAAGGAGCTGATCGTCAAAACCGTGGACGACGGCGACTTTTTTGAGCTGCAACCCGAGTACGCAAAAAACATCATCATCGGCTTTGCCCGCATGGAAGGCCGCAGCGTGGGCATTGTGGCCAACCAGCCCATGGTGTTGGCGGGCTGCCTGGACATCAAAAGCAGCATCAAGGCGGCGCGATTTGTGCGGTTTTGTGATGCCTTCAACATCCCGGTGCTGACGTTTGTGGACGTGCCCGG
>Ga0315907_10005032_pt1 | contig 14592 bp, 12 predicted proteins | sample LakEriMetagenome_3_FD_203525 | JGI IMG/M metagenome (GOLD analysis project Ga0315907, IMG submission 203525) | Freshwater fungal communities from buoy surface, Lake Erie, Ohio, United States - Buoy 12 MA123 | ecosystem: Environmental > Aquatic > Freshwater > Lake > Lake biofilm | place: USA...
AGCCCGCGTGGGGCGCTCAGTTCCCCGGTGACGGCGTGGCGGCCGCGCTGGTCGTGGGCTGGCGGGCCCCAGCGGCGGGGGGAAGCGGATTCCAGTTCGATGCCGCTGAGGTATCCATAGAAGGAGAGATTGAAATCGAAGCGGCCCTGTTCGCCATCGCTGATGACGTCGAGTCCGGCGCGGATCTGATCCTGCACAGCGATGGTGCAGGCGTCCTCCTGCATTTCCGTGATGTCATCGCTGCCGAAATCGCGCAGGCTGCGGACAGACTGTTCGAGCCATGCGGGGAATGGGTAGGAACCGATGACCGTGGTGCGGAGAGGAATGGGCTGCATGGGAGGGTGAACAGGATGAATTCCTTCATCGGCGGGGGGAGGCGGGATGCAATGCCGCCTTTGCGTTGCGGAAGGATGATCGTTTCAGAGACTGATGCTGCCCGGCGCAAGGCCTGGAAAGACTTTCTCCGTGGCCAGATCCGGTCTGATGCTGCGGAGCACCGATCCCAGCGCGTGGTGCAGCGGGAACTTCACGGGGAGATCGCCCGGGCCATCGAGCAGACCGCTGGCGAGGCCGCCCTGGGGCCAATCGGCCATGATCTTTCCGCCGGCGATGCCGCCGCCCATGCAGAAGAAGGTGCTCGCGCGTCCGTGGTCGGTTCCCGCGCTGACATTCTCGGCGAGGCGTCGTCCGAACTCGGTGGTGACGGTGAGATTGACTCTGCGGAGTTCGCTGCCGAGGTCGCGGTGGAAGGCCGCGAGACCGGTGGCGAGCCGGTTCATGAGTCCAGCGGTGAGCGTGAGCTGAGCGAAGTGGGAATCCCAGCCGCCGAGTTCGATGGTGGCGGCGCGGAGACCGACGCGGGCGCGGATGAGCCGGGCGATGAGGCGGAGACCGCTGGAGAACTCGTCGGTTCCGTATCCCGCGGTGGAAGATGCGGAATCCTGCTGACGCTGGACGGATTCGATGCGGGCGAGCGCCGTGAGGGTGGAGGCTCCGGCTGAGCCGAGGGGGCCGCCGGCTTTTCCGTAGAGCTGGCCGAGCTGGGTCCGGAGGGCCGGATTGCTCGCGCCGATGGTGAATTCCTCGAGGGAACGCATGGCGACGGCGGCCGAGCCGCGGAGGGAATCGGCGACATTCGGACCGATGCTGACGGCGGTCAGGGGGCCGTCGTCAGCGCTTCTCGTATGGTGGAGGAAGCGCCCAATCCAGCCCCCGCCTTCAAGGCCACCGTGGTTCAGGAAATCCTCGGCTGAGAAATGCGACCTCGTTTCGTCTGCCGTGCCGCATTGGTGCACAATGGCGAGCGATCCATCCTTGAAGACCGGCAGGAGCGGGGCGAGCGCCGGGTGCAGGCCGAAGGTATCGTCGAGCCGCAGGGCATCGGATGCGCTCACGGCGATGGAGGGCCGGGACCGGTGGTAGGCGTCGTCGGCGACGGGAGGGACTAGGTGCAGGCCGTCCGCTCCACCCCGCAGGAAGACGCTGACGAGCACGGGGGCTGGGTCCTGCTGCTGGGCGAGAATCGTCTGCATGACGGCGCTGGAATCAGAATGTCTGGAAGGCCGGGGCGGCAAGCGCGAGAGCCAGTGGTTCGTCCGTGGCCCCGACGGCGGCCAGTTCGTCGGTCGTGGGCGGGCGGCCGAAGCAATGGCTGAGCAGCTGCGGGATGCCGCCGGCGCATGCGATGAGGCGCTGCGGATGGAGGCGGGAGCATCCGACCTTGCCCGAGGCGAGGGCGGCCGCGAAATCCCAGCGGTGCAGAAGGGTGGCCAGCCATGCCTCGCCTTCCGGGGCGGGGCCTTCCGGCGTGGGGTAATGAAACGGAACGTGTCCCATGACGCGGAGGGCGCGTTTCACGGTTCCCCCGGCGTGCGTGATGGCTCCGCTGGCGCGCAGCGCCGAGACCACGAAGTGGAACGGGCGTTTGATCTTTGTGCCCTGCGAAGCTGCGAATTCCGGAGTGCCAAAGAGCGTCCGGAGACAGGACCGGATATCGCCACCCGAGGACGTGAACGATTGCGCCACGGCGCTGACGGCGCTGTCCGGTGGCTGATCCGCAATGAACCAGCGGCAGAGCTTGCCCGCGATGTAACGGGCAGTCGAGGGATGGCTGTGCACAATGGCAAGGAGGGCATCGAGGTCCGCGCGGCCGCCGCCTGCGGCAATCTGCTGCCCGAGGACGGTTTTGGGTCCGTTGTCGTGGGCTGCCGGGCGGAACTGAACCCGGCCGATCCCGAGTTTCACCTCGCGGCCGCTGACTGTCCAGCCGGTGAGACAGCGGGCGGCCTCCATGACATCCTGCTGAGAATAACCGCCATCGACTCCGAGCGTGTGGAGTTCGAGGAGTTCACGGGCATAGTTCTCGTTCGGACGGTCCTCGGGAGAAAATTTCAGGTTTCTCCGGCCATCGAGGTAGAACAGCATGGCCGGGCTGAGGGCCGAGGCGCGCAGGAGATCACGGAACTTTCCAAGGGCATGCTTCCGGATCACGTCGCGGTCGTCCGCGGTCTTGAACCATTGGCAGTCGAGTTTCGAGGCATCGATATTGAAATGATCCGACCAGAAGCCGACCATGACCTCATGGAGCTGGCGCCGCGAATGGACTGCGCGGATGACAGCCTGGCGCGTCAGTTCGTCATCGAGCTGAGAGGGCTTGTATTCGAAGAGTTCCGGAACCGGCTGGCGGATCGCTTCCAGCGGTGCGCAGGCGGCGCGGACGTAGGAATCGTCGATCGATTCCGGGGCGAGCTGTTCTTCCACAAAACGGGCGGTGGCGTCCTCCGGCGTGCTGGCCATGGCGCGGACCCGGGCGAAATCTCCGGGTGCCATGCCCCATGTGAGGCGGTTGAGGAAGTGGACGATGCGGGCGTCTTCGCTGTCTGATGGCACAGTGAAGGGGACGAGTTCCGGCGGGGATGGCAGCAAGGAACGGACGCGGTCGCAGGAAGCGGCCGGGAGGGCTGCGGCGGCCATCCCGATGAGGCGTCGTCTGGTGAGGGATCCGCTCATGGATTCCAGTGAGTCAGGCAGAAGGAATGTCCGGCGGCGCGGGCGGAGACGGCCTGCGGAGGCTGAGCACCGCGGCACCAGCTCCCGTGAGCAGGCAGACCGGCAGGAGGACAAAGGTCCCGGCCACCGGCAGAAGCCAGGAGAGCGCAAGGACCGTGGCTGCGCGGCGGCGGGCGCGCCAGCTGCCACCGTAGCGGTCCGCCCGTTCCGCGATGCGGAGCATGAGGCCCGCCATGCCCGTGACCGCGAGCAGGAAGAGTCCGGCTCCCGTCACCAGCATGAGAACCTGGCCGAGCCCGCCAAGGGCTTTCCAGACACCCATGAGCACCAGCGTGGCGATCGCCGTGGCGATTCCTGCGAAGAAGGCACGGATGGGGCGCTGGAGCCGGTCGCGGCACCTCTCCGTGAATTCCGGAAGCAGTCCGTGGGCCGTCATCATGCCGCCGGCGAGGGCAAGGGCGAAGCCCGCGAGAGCAAACACCACCGCAAAGACGACGGCGGAAGTCAGGTAGTTGTCGTTCATGGGAGACAGGGAAAAGAGACGCCGCAGCAGAGGCAGCCCGTTACAGCGGCGGGCAGGGAAATCCCCGACGCAAAAACGTTCGCATCCTCGGCTGCACCGGATAGAATCGGCGCGAACCATCATTCATCATTTCCCATGGGCTTTCTTGACGACCTTTACCGCGAACACGGCAACACCGTGCAGGACCAGATGAGCAACGGCTATGGCCTTTCCCGTGAACAGGCCGCCCAGATTCTTCCCCAGGTGGCTCCCATCATCCTCGGTGGCCTCAAGCGCCGCGCCGAACAGCAGAGTCCGCAGTCGGTCGAGGATGAAATCGTCCGCATTCTCCGCGGTGGCACGGCTTCCACGGCGCAGGGTACCCAGCCCCAGCCGGGGGTGCAGGGGGGTGGCATGCGGATCGATCCTTCCGTGATCTTCGGCAGTCAGCGCGGCGAGGCCGAGCGGGTCATTGCCGGCCGGCTGGGACTGACCCCGGAGATGACGGCCAAGGTGCTGCCGATGCTCATTCCGGTGGTGCTCGGGGCCCTCAGCAAGGCAGGCAGCGCGCCGCGTCAGGGCGGACAGACGCAGGGCGGCGGCATTGCTTCCATTCTCGATCAGAATGGCGATGGCAGCATCATGGATGATCTCGCACGCATGAGCGGAGGTGGAGCCAAGGCCGGAGGGTGCCTCAGTGCCCTGCTGGGAGGCGTGCTTGGCGGCGGGCGGCGCTAGGAACCTGATGCAAAAACGGGCCCGGCAGCGGATCCGGAGTCCACGGTGGTTGGAAGAGTGGCTGCGCCGTGGTTTGGTGACTGGATCCCCGGCGGGAGGAGGGCCTTTTTCCATGAGGCTTTGTTGCGCCGCAGTCGAAGGTCCAGGGCAGACCGCATGACTGATCGGATCTTCTCATCCGGTGGCAGAGCAGGAAGATCCGGGCGCTCCCCGGGGGGCGTTTCCGGGGGCGCGGTTCCTTTTGCCCATTCCTGCGGAGCCCACGGTTGGGACTCCAGTTGCTAACAGATGTTGGAGGTTCAGCCTGGCTAAGCGTCGGTTTTGTGGTTGCCAAGGTGGGGACTGGCCGAAAGGATGATGCCGCATGCATTTTCCGAGTGACCGATTCTGTAGTCTGCTGGCTGGCTTTCTGGTGGTGGCGTCCCTGCTCAGGGGTGTGGCCCAGGAGGAGGCTCCGGCGGCCGAGGGCGACACGATTCATGTGCCGCCGAAGATCGAATGGGAGAAGATTGCCGACCTTGCGGATGCGGACGGGAAGAAGCTGGGTGGTTACGCGGGGATGTTTGCGGGGGCCCACGGCGACGTACTGATTCTGGCGGGCGGGACGGACTTTCCGGGGGCCATGCCATGGGAAGGCGGCACGCGCGCCTTCAGCGATGCGGTCCATGTGCTGGAACGTACCGTGGGAGACGACCGCATGCCGCGTTATGCGTGGGTGGAGTCCGGAGTGAAGCTTTCCGAGGCCATGGGCTGCGGGGCGAGTGTTTCGCTGAAGGATGGTCTGCTGTGCGTGGGTGGGGCGACCGATGCCGGGGTGCGCGATGGCTGTTTTCTGCTCAGCTGGAATGCCGGGGAACGGAAGGTTGGGCAGACCGAGTTTCCAAAACTGCCGCAGCCGCTGGCGTGGGCATCCGCGGCCCTTGTGAAGAACACGGTTTATGTGCTGGGAGGCACTGGGGAACTGCCGCGGAGCCGGGCTGTGAACAGTTTCTATGCGCTCGACCTGAGCAAGCGCGACGCCGGTGGTGCGGCCTTTGCATGGAAGGCACTTCCGCCATGGGATGGTCCCCCCCGCATGCTGGCGGTGGCCGCCGCGAGCATGGAAGGAGGGTCCGAGTACCTGTATCTATGCGGCGGACGCAATCCCGGCGGCGAGCCCGATTTTCTGACCGATCTGCACCGCTACAATCCGGTCAGGAAGGACTGGGCCCTGCTCGGCGACATCATTGATCCACGCGGGCATCCCTGTGCCATTGTGGGAGCCCCGGCCTTCCATGTGCCGCCGCATCACCTTGTCATCGTGAGCGGAACCGATGAAACCCTGACACGGGTCATGGAAAGTCAGGCCCGCGATCTGAAGGAGATCGACGATGCCGAGAAGAATCAGCGGCGCGATTACAACCGGCTGCTCATGGAGAAGTTTCCAGGCTATACCCGGACCGTTCTTGGCTACGATGCCGGGATCGGCGAATGGAATCACCTCGGGCACTTTCCGGGGACGCCCTGTCTGACGAATCCGGCGGTGAACTGGGACGGGCAGATTGTGATTCCAGGCGGGGAAACCGGCCCCGGTCGGCGGTCGCCGGAAATCTGGATGGGCACCATCCGCAAGAAGCCAGCCGCCGTGATCGAGGAGGAAGAAGAAGCATCGGCCGAGGCTCCCTCTGGTCAGCGCGAATTGGAAAACCGGGCTGCGGGTCGTCGCAGCGAAGCGGCTCCTTCCGGCGGCACTGGGGCGACGGTTCCCGCCGGGAAGAAAGAAGCGGTGGTTCCACCGAGGAAGCCCTGAGAACCCGCGGAAACCGAGGGACGGGCAACGTTCACGGACGACGGCGCAGCAGGCGCATTTCCTCGCGGCCTTCACGGCCGGCATAGGCCACCGTGGGCTGCCAGCGCTCCACCAGTTCGAACCGGTCTGCGAACATGGCATCGAGCGACTCCGTGCTCGTGCCGAAGGGCGGCCCCTGTTCCTGGTCTTCGTGAGCCTCCCACGGCTGCAGGTAGAAGACGGCAAGCAGATGGCCTCCGGGCCGCAGTGCCGCATGCACGGCCTCCGCGTAGTCCGGCCGCCGTTCCCGCGGAATGGCACAGTAGCAGGTGTGCTCGAAAACCCAGTCGAAGGACCCGCGCAGCGGACCGGTCGCCATCGCAAAGAAGTCGCCCTGCAGAACGGAAACACCCGGCAGGCAGGCACAGCGTTCACCCGCAAGGACCACCGCAGCCGGAGCAATGTCGAGGCCGACAACAGCCTCGGCTCCGCTGCCCGCAAGCGCGGTCAGATCGTGTCCATGGCCGCAGCCCGGAACAAGAACCCGGCCATGCATCCGGTGATTCTCCAGCCATGCGACAAGGCCGGGGGCTGGTCCGCCGCGGTCCCATGGGGTTTCGTTGGCTTCGTAACGGGCCTGCCAGTCGACACTCATGACGTTCTGGAAGCATGGAAAAAGCGAATTGAAAGCACGAAGCGGGGCAGACAAGGTACCGCTGAATTTCCGACATGGCTGAACCTGACGATTCCCGGGCTGACCGCAGCACCAGTGCGACGCTGACGCTGACACTGGTTTCGCTGGCCGTGCTCATCGTGGTCTCGTGGGTGCTCCGGAAGCGTGCGGCGGGGCGTCAGCCTGCGCCGCCTGCGGCGACGGAACAGGCGAAGGTGTCCGCGCCGCCGCCGGATGCGGGCGACCCCCGGATTCCGCAGGGGGAAGACCGGCAGCCACTCAGCGAGTATCAGATTCTCACCCCCGGCAGCTGTCATCTCATGGACGATCCCGGCAATGGCGGAGATACCTTCCGGGCTTCGACGGCAGAGGGCACACACCGGTTCCGGCTGTACTGGGTGCGGACGGCCGCCGTGAATGGCGGGGATCCGGTGACCGCGCGGGAGATTACCGACCACTTTGCGCTGCGCGACGAGAACCATCTCCAGGAGGTCGCCAAGGATGCGGCAAAATTCAGTCTGGGTCTGCTGCGGGCCCGGCCCTTCCGTATGGTGACCCGATGGGAGAAGGAACCAGGAGATACCGCCTTCCTCTGCTACGTCTATCTGGACAATGGCGAAGGAGGATGGCAGGACCTCGCCGTCTGGCTGGTGCGCAGCGGATTGGCCATGATCACCCCGACCGACCGCGATCCGCCCGAGCCCCACAGCTCAGCCACCGCTTACCACCGGCAACTCAAGGCCGAGGAAGAGGAAGCGCGCCGCAACCGGACGGGCGCATGGGCTCAGTGAACGGGAGGTCATCTGCCGCAAGCGCATCCGCAGGCCCGGCGGGGGTGATGGCCGGGCTGCTGGCAGGGTAGGCCGAAGATGCCGCTGGCGGGTCAACCGGGGGCGTGCCAGAGGATCCGGCACGAGCCATGAACGAGACGCCGCGCCTGACCCTTTCCCGCCCCCTGGACATGCACCTGCACCTGCGGGACGGCGACATGCTGCGGCTGGTGGCTCCTGCCAGTGCCGCCGTTTTTTCCGGTGCGGTCATCATGCCGAATCTGGTGCCGCCCGTTACTTCCGTGGAGGCTCTTGTGAGCTACCGGGAGCGCATCATGGCAGCGTGCGGTACGGCCGCCGCGGGATTCCGTCCGCTCATGACTCTTTTCTTCCGCGACGACTACACGGCGGCGGAACTGGAGGCTGCCCGGCCGCACCTGTTTGCCATCAAGCTCTACCCTCACGGGGTGACAACCAACAGCGAGAGTGGCATTCACAGCATTCACGCCGGGACGCCCGTCTTCCGGCTCATGGAGGAGATGGGCATTCCGCTGCTCGTGCACGGCGAAACCAGTGGATTCGTGATGGACCGGGAACGCGAATTCCTGCCGGTCTACGAATGGCTGGCGACCACCTTCCCCCGGCTGCGGATCGTCATGGAACACATCACGACGGAAGCTGCGGTGCAGCTGCTCGACCGCTACGAGAACCTGCACGCCACGGTCACCCCGCACCATCTGGTGATCACGCTGGATGATGTAGCCGGCGGATTGCTGCAGCCGCACCTGTTCTGCAAGCCGATCGCCAAGCGCCCGGAGGACCGCGATGCCCTGCTTGCCGCGGCCCTCGCAGCGCATCCGAAACTCATGATGGGAAGCGACAGCGCTCCGCATCCCCGGCATGCCAAGGAATGCTGCGGCTGCGCAGCCGGCGTCTGGTCGGCTCCGGTGCTGCTGCCGCGCCTCGCGGAACTGTTCGCTGCTCACGGCGCGCTCGCCAATCTCCAGGCCTTCGTATCGGATCATGCGCGGCGCATTCACGGCCTCGAGGTCCCCGAGCGGCGCGTCGTGCTGGAGTCACGCCCGTGGACGGTGCCATCGCAGTTTGCCGCACCAGGCGGGGATCCTGTCGTCGTCCCATGGGAAGCCGGGCGGGAACTCGCATGGCAGGTGACCTCCGTCGAGGGACCCTGAAGAGCCTTCTGGAAAGGCCCTCAGGAATCAGTCTCCGGTCCACCGCCGGACCATAAGGGCGGCACGGTTTCCTGCTCAATCCCCCATCACGCAGTCAGTCGGCGAACTGCCTCCTCACGGCGTGGAGCAGTTCGTGGTAGACCTGAGTGGCGGGGATGAAGTCGTGGCTGGCGAGATGGGGGAAATCGCCGGCAAGGAGTGGCCAGTCGAGCCGGTCTTCCGGAACACGGCCGTGGCTTCCCTTCACAAGCGAAGCATCGAGCGGGATCAGGTCCATGAGGTAGCGCAGGCCAAGCTTCTTCTTGAGCAGGCGGGAACCAATGGCGACCTTCGGTCTGCGCAGGGTGGGATCGAGGAAGAGTTCCACCGGATCGTAGCCCGGCTTGCGGTGGATGTCGACGCAGCGGGCAAAATCCGGAGCCACGGCATCGTCCAGCCAGAAGTAATAGGTAAACCAGCTGCGGGCATCGGCGATGCAGACGAAATCGCCGGCGCGCTGATGAGCGAGCCCATAGCTGTTCTTCCAGATGCCATCGACAATGGTTTCCACGCCCGGGATTTCCTCGAGCACGGCACGGACGTCGTCGAGCACCGCGGGGTCGTTGACGTAGACGTGGGCGACCTGATGATCAGCGACGGCGAAGGCCTTGCTTGCACCGCAGTCAAGGGTCTCGAGGCCGAGTTCGTTGCGCACACGGATCCAGCCATGCTCGCGGAGGACTCGGTTGATGTGCACAGGACGGTTCACGGCTGTGATCCCGTATTCACTCAGGAGAACCACCCGGATGCCACGGTCCTTGTAGTACTGAATGAGGTCGCCGGTGACCTTGTCGATCTGCTGGAGATCTTCAGCAATGGCCGGATCGTCCGGGCCCAGACGCTGCAGATTGTAGTCAAGGTGCGGAAGGTAGACGAGGCTCAGATTCGGCCAGTACTTGTCCTCGATCCATTTCGCTGATTCCGCGATCCATGCCGACGAAGGCAGCCCTGACATGGGACCCCAGAACGAAGGAAAGGGGAATTCGCCGAGTTCCGCCTTGATGTCCTCGCGGATATTGGGCGGCTGCGTGTAGATGTCGAAGAACTTCCGCCCGTCCGCCGGGTACATGGGCCGTGGCGTGATGGAATAATCCGCGGTGGAGTACATGTTGTACCACCAGAAAAGCTTGGCGACCGTGAAGCCCGGGTGTTCGCGCCGCAGGACATCCCAGAGCTTGTCCCCGCGCACGAGATGATTGCTCTGCTTCCACATGTGGACCTCGGCCAGCTCCCGGTGGTACCAGCCATTGCCGACGATCCCATGCTCGCTGGCCGGCCGCCCGGTCAGGTAGGTCGTCTGCATGGTAGTCGTGACCGCAGGGACCACGGGCTGCACCGGAGCGACCTGCTTGTGCTTGAGCCACGCCATGATCTGCGGCGTGTTTGTCTCGCTGAGATGACGCGCCGTCAGTCCGACGACGTTGATGATGGCGGCTCTGGACATGGAAGGGAATTTGTTAGCTTTGGGGCCGGACCGGACCGCTTGTCAAGGTTTGACGGACGGTTCCGCTTCCCAGCTGGCTGGATAAAGAGGGGTGAACTGATTGCCCCGCTGGAGGAGGACGGCCTCACCCGTGAGGCGCAGCCGGATGCCACGCCCGGCATCGTGAAGTTCGATGGCATCGGCCGTGCGGGAGACTTCGCGGAACCTCGCGTGCTCCCTGCCGTTCTGAGTCTCCAGCCATTCCCCGCCCGGCATCGGGGTGAAGGTCCCGCGGCCGTCGCCGAAGCTCAGCTTCGTCAGAGCAGCCGGCAGACGGGCCGTCCCCGCTTCCGCGGTGTAATCGCGCCAGAGGTCGTCGACCGTCTTTCCAGCCACGGTTTCAAAGAGCTGGGCGTCGTATTTCTGCGCCCGGAGGGCAGCATGGAGACGGCGTACGATTCCTGGAGCCGGCCCGGCTTCGAGCCACGCAAGGAATCCGGCGGCCACCTGATAGGCGTCGCGGTATCCCTGGGGCTTGCCCGGTTTTGGAAAGTAGGAAGCCGGTTTGCCTTCGTAGATCGAGAAGCGCACGAAATCGGCGATTCCTTCGGTCAGCCAGTGCTCGCTGCCGCCCGGGTAGCCCTGGATCACATGCACGAGTTCGTGAATCAGCGCACCAACGGCATCTTCCGGATGATCGCGCACCCATGCGGCGGCCATCGTGATGCGGTCGCCGCTCGCGTAGGCCACTCCCTTGTAGTCCGGCGTAATGGTGACCCTGATGTCGCCCGGGGTGCGGGCACCGGGGACCGCAAGGAGGTTGGCGAGACGCGGCAGCCACGCTTCTGCAATGGGCGCAGCCTTTTCCGCCCACTCCCGGTGTTCCGGAGCGGCACTGGCATCGATGGTCACTCCCGCTCCGGCGGTTGCGGCCATGGCAGCGCAGACTGAGACAATGGAGATAGGCATCACAGGCGGACGGCAGGTTGAGGGTTGTCCCGGAACTGGCTCGGTGTCATTCCGGTCTGACGCCGGAACCAGCGGGAGAAGTAGTTATTGTCCGGGATGCCGATGCGTTCCGCCACCGCAGACATCGGGTACCCCTGACGGATCAGAAGTTCCGCCTTCCTCAGCCGCAGCCGCGCCCGCAGCTGCCCAAGGGTCAATCCGCATTCCGCCTTGAGCTTGCGGTTCAGGTGGTCGGTCTGGTAGCCCGCCCGCTGGGCAATCGCTTCCAGCGTGACTTCAGGGCCGTCCATGCGTTCGATGAGCCGTTCGGTGAACTGGACAATGGCAGCGGTGCGCGTGGGAGCGAAGCGGTTGAAGGGCCGCAGCCATCCCGCCGCAAGGAGAACATGATCGAGAATCTCAAGGACAAGCGACCCCACATGGAGCATGGCCTCCCGTTGCTCTGCTCCCCTTACCGCCAGCAGCCGCGAAAGGGCGGAACGCACCCGAGCCAGCGAGGCATCCGGCATCTGGGAACAGGGATGCGCCGTGGCCCGCGTCGAAACCAGATCGCAGTCGATCACCAGCACCAGCGGGGCGCGGCTCATCTGACGCGAAAACGCATGCGTCGTCCCCGGAGCTACCCACACCACGGAACCAGGACGGCAGTCGTGCGGCTTGTCACCCAGGGTCTGACTGCCTCGACCGCTCAGGTAGACGAGCAATTGTCCGTGTTCATGCGAATGAGTCGTCCAGACGGCTTCCGGGGCGTGGTGATTGAGCCGCACGCGGTAGACATGCAGACCGGGAAGACTGATGGCGAGGTCCTGCAGGAGAATGGGCCGGTAGTTTTTCATGCGGCGGGCCGGGGATGCCTGAGCTTGACGTAAGGGCTGCGCTGGGGTTTATGCCAGAGAATTCCTATCCTGCAATTCCCCGATGCCTGCTTCCGATCCGATCGACCGAGTCTGGCGGCGCGCTCGCCCCCAGCTTCTCTTCGTGCTGCTGTGGCCAGCCGTCATGTGGGCGGTCTTCATCATCGATATGCTTATCCCGGATGGCCTTGCTCAACTTGATCACCTTGGGATCTGGCCACGGCAGATCATGGGACTGCCGGGAGTGGCAGCAGCTCCGTTTCTCCACGTCGATATATGGCATCTGCTCGCGAATACCATGCCGCTCGTGGTGCTCGGAGCCGTACTCATCACGGGAGGACGACGTCTCTTCATGGAAGTGTTCGTCTTCACCGCCGCCGTCAGCGGCATGGGCGCATGGCTCTTCGGGCAGGGAGGGCGCGTCCACGAAGGAGCCAGCGGCGTGATCTACGGAATGCTCGGATTCATCCTCGCCCGCGGATGGTTCTCCCGGCAACCAGTCTGGCTCGCCGTCTCGCTCGTGGTAGGCTTCTTCCACCTCGGTTCGGTCATCGGCCTGCTCCGCATCGACCCCCTTGTCTCATGGTCCAGTCACTTCTGGGGTCTCGTGGGCGGCATCGTCCTCGCATGGTGGCGCTACGGCCAGAATGGGCGCCGCCCCACCGGCGCGGGCGGACTTTGACCACCCCAGCCTTCCCGGGCCACCAATTCCGCTTGCCAGTCAGTGCCTCTCATCTACGCTCACCAGCACTGGGAGACCACGTCTTCAGTTTCTGGGGGGTATAGCTCAGTTGGTAGAGCGTCTCGTTCGCAATGAGAAGGTCAGGGGTTCGAATCCCCTTACCTCCACCAGTTCCCGCCCCGGCATTTCCAGAGGGGCTGGCATCTGGCAGGCTCACGGATCGGGCGGCGGTGCGTCTGTGCCACCGCTTTGTGCCGGTGGGCTTGGCGCGCTGGCACTCTCATGAGTTGAGGATTGGTTTGCGGGTAGCATTTCATGCAGCCTGATGGGGCTATGCGGTGGCCTGCGGGGTCATTGGCGGGTATGGCAATGAGGGCTTTGCAAAAGGGGAGGCGGGTGGTATGCGGTGGGGACAAACCCTGAGTAAACCGATGCGAATTTCCCTTTTGAGCGTGCTGGCTGGCGTGTGGCTGAGTGGCGGGCCTGTGGTGGCGGCGTTTCTGCTGTTTCCGGATGGGAGCGAGGCGAATCTGGCTGGGGACACGCGGAGTGCCTATGAGGCGTACAAGAAGGGGGATGAGGCGGCTGCGGCGAAGATGTTCCGGGTAGCGGCGGAGAAGGGAGATGCGGAGGCACAGTTTGCGATGGGGAGGCTGCATCAGGAGGGCCGCGGGGTGGAGGCGTCGGGACGGCTGGCGGAGGAATGGTATCGGAAGGCGGTGGAGAAGGGTCATGCGGGGGCGCAGTTCAATCTGGCGGCATTGCTGCTGGCGACGCCGGGTCGGCTGGAGGAAGGTGTGGAGCGGCTGCAGAAGGCGGCGGATGCAGGATCGGGGGCAGCGCTTGTTTCGCTGGGGACGATGAAGCTGAGCGGGACTGGGGTGAAGAAGGATACGGCGGAGGCGATCCGGCTGCTGGAGAAGTCGGCGGAGCTTGGTGAGGCTGATGCCTATGACATTCTGGGTCTGGCGTATGCGGCGGGCGAGGGGGTGGAGAAGAACAGCGGGAAGGCGATGGAGATGTTTGAGAATGCGGCGAAGCGGAATCACATCAAATCGATGCTGCGGCTGGCGGTGATGTCGCTGAATGGGAATGGGGTGCCGAAGGATGGGAGCAAGGCCAAGCAGTGGTTCATCCGGGCGGCGGATTTGAATTCGGTTGATGCGCAGCTGGCGCTGGGGGTGATGCATGAGACCGGGAATGGGGTGGAGAAGAGTCTGCCCGAGGCGGCCCGGTGGTTCCGCAAGGCGGCTGAGGCCGGGGATGCGGGAGCGGCTGCGAAGATGGGATCGCTTCATGCGGAAGGATCGGGTGTGCCGCAGGACGACAAGCAGGCGCTGGCGTGGTACGAGAAGGGATCGCAGAAGGGAGCGGGTGCGGCCATGTATGGAATGGCGGTATTTTATGAGAAGGGCCGTGCGGTCACGGCGAGCCCGGGGGAATCGGTCCGCTGGCTGATCCGTGCGGCGCTGGCTGGTTTTGCTCCGGCCATGCGCGAGCTGGGAGGGCGGTACCGCGAGGGGAACGGGGTTGGGAAGGACACGATTGCGGCGCAGTCGTGGCTGACGCGGGCGGCCAGTGGTGGGGATGCGGAGTCGGCGCTGACGGTGGCCGAGATGCTGATGACTGGGGAGGGCGGGCTGCCGCCTGATCCGAAGAATGCGAAGGCCATTCTGACGCGGGCGTCCGAGTTGGGGATTGCGCAGGCGCAGCTGCGGCTGGCGGAGTATCATGAGAAGGGCCTTGATGGTCGTCCTGATCTGATCCGGGCGTATGCGCTGGCGCTGGCGACGGGCGACAAGTTCGAGCCTGGGGTGCAGAAGCGAGCTGAGCTGGAGAAGAAGATGACGAAGGAGCAGCTGGCGCTGGCGCAGCAGGAATATGACCGCATCAAGGGGCCTGAGGCGGCGAAGCCGCTGGAGGAAGCGGCGCCGACCTTGCCGGAGGGCGTGAAGCCGTCGGGGGAAGCGGG
>Ga0315907_10005035_pt1 | contig 14590 bp, 12 predicted proteins | sample LakEriMetagenome_3_FD_203525 | JGI IMG/M metagenome (GOLD analysis project Ga0315907, IMG submission 203525) | Freshwater fungal communities from buoy surface, Lake Erie, Ohio, United States - Buoy 12 MA123 | ecosystem: Environmental > Aquatic > Freshwater > Lake > Lake biofilm | place: USA...
CTGACCGATGGCCACCTCACGACGCACGCGAATCTCCACCAGCTTGACGGACGTGACCATCTTGAGCGTCTCGATGAGGGCGGTCGGTACGCCGGCATCGAGCAGAAGCCGTTCGGGAAGCAGGTGCACCTCGGCGCCGACCGCGACGAGGTTCCGGGCACCCAGGCCGCGCAGACGCGCGATCTGGGCCACGTATGTCTCGACGTAGGCCTTGCGGTCATAGCCCGCTCCGAAGAACCCCGTCGTGATGTCGTTGCGGGTGAACCAGGTGAAGACGAGATCGGACCGGCCGAAGCGTCCCTGCGCGGCGGCGAACGCATCGATCTGTTCGCCGAAGCTCGAAAGGCCGGGATAGGGCACGGCCGTCGCGCCGTTCACGGCATGGTTGTTGCCGCCGATGAGCCTCTGATCGATGAGGGTGGATCCGGCGTCGAGCGTCCGGGCGAAGGCGGGCGTCGAGGTCTGTCCGATCCGCGATCCGAACGCCTCGCTCCAGGAAGGTCCCAGGTTCGTCGGGCGTCGGGCGAAGCCCTCCGAGCCGACGTCGGAAGAGCTGTCGCCGAAGACGTAGAACCGGGAGATCGGCTCCGCATGCGCGGCCGGACATCCGAAAGTGACGGTCAGCGCGGTCGTCACGAGAAACGCGGTCCGGCGCACGATGAAGGCCGGGCGACGAAATGACATGAGCATCATCACCACGTGCGGTACCTGTCATGGATTACACTCGCCGCATGGTGCTGCGTGTTTCCTCGCGAATCGTCCCGTCCGGTGGGGATGGACAGGTCATCCGTACCGGCCAATCGGGATGGACGGCGTGAGTGCCCCGCATGGTCCGGCGGGATGGCTCGTTCCGTCGCTGAGGACAATGGCGTCAAGGGGGCCGATGCATCCGCTCGATTTGCTCGCCGTCGGTCTTTACGGCGCCAGCGCCGGGGCCGCGGCTCTCGCCGCCGTACTCGTCGCCCTGCGACGGCCGTACGCCAAGGCGTACGGCGCCATGGCCGCGTGCTTCGGCGTGCTCGCCCTGAACGCCGCGGCCAACACGCTCGACCTCGTCGCGCCAGATCGACCGGCTTGGCTGGAATTCGCTCCTGTGGTGCTTCTGGCGTCGATCGTGCCGTTGATGTCGCTGGCCGTCGAAGACCTGGTTTCGGACAAACCGCTCGTCTGGCGTCGACGCGACCTGCTTCCGTTCACCCTGGCGGCCTGTCTCGGCCTGTGTGTCGTGTCGGCCGCGATCTTCCCGGCGGACCCGCGATCGGGTTCGGTGGTGGGTCTTCTCGTTTTCGTGGGCGTCTGTGCCGTCCTCGTGCAGGCGACGGTTTCGCTCGGCCTGATCATGTGGCGGGTCGCTCGGCTGGGCCCGCGGCTACGCCGGGTTTTCGCCAGCACGGAGAGGCGCGAACTCGCCTGGTTGCAACTCGTCGCGGTTCTCGTCGCCACGAACTGGGCGATGACGGTGGCCTACAACCTCGGCCTCTGGCAGGGATCGGACCTCGCGTTCAGCCTGATCGGGTTGACGACCATCATCCTGATGGCCTCGTTCTGGGTGCGGCAGTCGCCGGTCTTTCAGGTGGACGAACTGTTCCCGGGCCGCGTCGAGGTCCCTGACGACGGCAGTGGACGCGATGCGAACGTCGACGACCGGGGCAAGTACGAGCGCTCTCTGCTCGACGAGGAGCGGCTTGCGCGGATAGCGAGAAAGATCGAGGCCGCTTTCCGTGGCGACCGCCTGTATCTCGAACCCGACCTGTCGCTGCGAAAGCTCTCCACCCGGCTCGCGGTGAGCGAAAATCACCTGTCGCAGACCTTCACACGTCGTCTCGACATGAGCTTCTATCACTACGTCAATCGATGGCGGGTGGAGGAGGCCAAGAGGCTCCTCCTGACGACCGATGCGAACGTCCTCAACATCGCGCACGATGTCGGGTTCAACTCCCGCTCGGCCTTCTACAACGCCTTCAGGACCGTGACCGGCGAGAGCCCCGTCACGTTCCGCAAGCGCGCCGATGTCGGGGGAGAACGTGATGGGTCGGGTGCCGCGATCGATCGCGACAGGATCGGAACGCGGAGATGAGAATGCGGTGGTTCGGACTTGGCCCCGTGTCGATCCACGCAATGGCGTGCCGCTTGCCCATTCCGCACATTCGGAAGACCCGCGCCGGATGATCGACGCCGACGGCCGCGCAAGTCATCAGCCAGCGTCCGAGCGGGAGCCGCGCCCGCCGGCTGCAACAGGGAGCTGATTCGATCGATCCGGTCGACCTCTCCGCCCGTCCTCCGATTGCACGGCCGGGGGCGCGATGACCGTGTCCCGCAACGGACGACGGCCGCCGGGGTCTCCCCCGGCGGCCGCCGCATTCGCCACAGGATCGGGGGCCGTCAGCCCTCGCCCTGATCCTTCTCCCGCTCCCGCGCCCGGCGGAGCGCCGCGCCGAGGATGTCGCCGAGCGAGGCGCCCGAGTCCGACGAACCGAACTCCGCCATCGCCGCCTTCTCCTCCTCGACCTCCTTGGCCTTGATGGAGAGGCTGACCTTGCGGGCGCGCGCCTCGATCGAGATGATCTTGGCGTCCACCTTCTCGCCGACGGCGAAGCGGTCCGGGCGCTGCTCCGACCGGTCGCGCGACAGGTCGGCCTTGCGGATGAAGCCCGTCAGCCCGTCGCCCACCGCAACCTCGACGCCGCCGTCGTTGGTGGCGGTGACGGTGCAGGTGACCACGTCGCCCTTCTTCAGCCCGATGGACGCGTTCTCGAACGGATCGGAGGCGAGCTGCTTGATGCCGAGCGAAATGCGCTCCTTCTCGACGTCCACGTCCAGGACCTTCACCTTGACGCGGTCGCCCTTCTTGTAGCCCTGGATCGCCTCCTCGCCCGGCTTGTCCCAGGCGATGTCCGACATGTGGACCATGCCGTCGATCTCGCCGGGCAGGCCGACGAACAGGCCGAACTCGGTGATGTTCTTGACCTCGCCCTCGAGCTCGCTGTTCGACGGATGCTTCTCCAGGAACGCGTCCCAGGGGTTCTGCATCGTCTGCTTGAGGCCGAGCGAGATGCGGCGCTTCACCGGATCCACGTCGAGCACCATCACCTCCACCTCCTGCGAGGTCGAGACGATCTTGCCCGGGTGCACGTTCTTCTTCGTCCAGCTCATCTCCGAGACGTGGACGAGACCCTCGATCCCCGGCTCCAGCTCCACGAAGGCGCCGTAGTCGGTGATGTTGGTCACGCGGCCCTTGAATTTGGCGCCGACCGGGTACTTCGCCTGCACGCCGTCCCAGGGATCGGCCTCGAGCTGCTTCATGCCGAGGCTGATGCGCTGGGTCTCCGGGTTGAAGCGGATGACCTGGACCGTGACGGTCTGGCCGATCTGCAGCGCCTCGGACGGGTGGTTGATGCGGCGCCACGCGATGTCGGTGACGTGCAGCAGGCCGTCGACGCCGCCCAGGTCCACGAAGGCGCCGTAGTCGGTGATGTTCTTGACCACGCCCTGAAGGATCTGGCCCTCCTTGAGGTTCGCCACCAGCTCCGACCGCGCCTCGGCCCGGCTCTCCTCGAGCACGGCCCGGCGGGAGACCACGATGTTCCCGCGCGAGCGGTCCATCTTGAGGATCTGGAACGGCTGCGGCGTGCCCATCAGCGGGCTGATGTCGCGCACCGGACGGATGTCGACCTGGCTGCCCGGCAGGAACGCGACGGCGCCGTTCAGGTCGACCGTGAACCCGCCCTTCACCCGGCCGAAGATGATGCCGGTGACGCGGTGGTTCTCGTTGAAGTGCTTCTCGAGCGCCGTCCAGGCCTCTTCGCGCTTCGCCTTCTCGCGGGACAGGACGGCCTCGCCGTTCTTGTCCTCCATCCGCTCGAGATAGACCTCGACGGTGTCGCCCGTCTTCAGTTCGGGCGGCTGTCCGGCGACCGCGAACTCCTTGAGCGCCACGCGCCCTTCGGACTTCAAGCCGACGTCGATCAGGACCATGTCGTTCTCGACCGCGATCACGCGGCCCTTGACGACGGTGCCCTCGAGGCCTTCGGACGTGCCGAGGCTCTCGTCCAGGAGGGCGGCGAAGCTCTCGCCGCCGAACTTGCCGGCCATGTCTTCCGTGGCCCGGACGCTCGATTGTGCCATCAACTGTTCCTCGAACCCCTGCGGTCTGGTTGGCGTTGGGGACGCCGCGCGCGCTGCCGGGATCCGGGTTGCGCACCGCGAACGGCGCCGCGCCGGACACGATGCCCGGCGACTTGGCGATGATCGTCCCGGCGGCGGACGCCGGCCCCTCACGCCCCGCCGGGAAACCCGGATCGGAGGCCGAGGGCGCGACGGACGTGGAACACGGCCGCGGCGAACGCCTCGTCGGCGGTCATACGGCTCGTGTCCAGAACAAATGCGTCGGGCGCGGCGACCATCGGAGCCGTGGCCCTCTGGCTGTCGCGTCGATCGCGTTCCTTCATGTCCGCGAGGACGCTGTCGAAGATAGCGGGAACGCCCCGTCCCTGCAACTCCCCGAGGCGGCGCCTCGCCCGAATCTCCGTGTCCGCGGTCACGAAAAGCTTCGCCGGCGCGTCCGCGCAGATCACCGTGCCGATGTCGCGCCCGTCGATCACCGCCCCGCGGCCACCCGGCGGGTGGGCGGCGAAGGACCGCTGGGCGTCGAACAGCGCCGCCCGCACCGCGGGCACCGCGGAGACGACGGAGGCCGCCGACCCCGTGGCGTCGGACCGGATCTCCGGGTCGGCCTGCAGGGCGGCGGCGCGGGCGGGGTCGAGGGCGAGGGCGGCGCCGACGGCGGCCGTCCGGTCGTCCGGCGACGCCCCCGCCCGCAGCACGGTGAGGGCGACCGCCCGGTAGAGCGCGCCGCTGTCCAGATGGTCGAACCCCATCTCCGCCGCGATCCGCCGGGCGAGGGTCCCCTTGCCGCTGGCCGCCGGGCCGTCGATCGCGACGACGGGCGGGCGGGTCACGAGGCGTCCCCGGCCGCTCCGATCCGCGCGCCGAGCGCGTTCAGAAGACCGATGGCGCCGGGGTGCGCCGTCCCGACGTCCGCGTCGTCGACGAGCGTCACCGGGCCGGTCGCGCCCGCGCCCAGCACGAGCAGCGCGAGCGCCAGGGCCGGGTCGCCGGCCGGGTCCGCGCGACCGCCCGACGGCGGCGCGCCGCCGTGGACGATCATGTCCGCCCCGTCGGCCTCCGCCCGCGCGCCGCACGCCGACAGCGCCCCGGCGATCCGCGCCGCGGCGGCGTCGCCGACGCCGTGCAGCACCAGGGGGCCAATCCCGAACGCGCCGGCGACGGCGACGAGCGCCAGCGCGTCGCCCAGCGCCGCCGTCGTCTCGGGCGGTACGAAGAGGCCGGACGGCCGGCCATCGGCGGAGACCGACAGGTCGGCGACCGTTCCCGCCGGTCCCTCGCGGCGGCGGACGATCTCGATCTCCGCGCCCATCTCGCCGAGCAGGTCGAGCGCCACGGTGCCGCCGGGCGACAGGCCGACGCCGCGCAGGGTGATCATCGATCCGCGGACGGCCAGCGCCGCCACCGCCGCGACGGTGGCGAGGCCGGTGTCGCCCGGCAGCGCGACCGCGGCCGCCGCGAGGCGCCGCTCCCCGCGCACGCCGACGCGCGCCGTCCCGTCCGCCGCCGTCTCCTCCACCACCTCGGCCCCGAAGTGGCGCAGCAGCCCCGCGATCCCCGCCGGATCGGCGTCGAGCGGGACGCGCGTCGTGCCGGGCGCGTTCAGGCCGGCGAGGAGGACGGCCGCCGCGGCCGTCGGCCCCGGATCGCGGTCGAGGTCGAGCGGGACCGGCCTGTCCGCCCCGACGACGGTGAACGGAGGACGGCCGTCGCTCCGGGCGGTCACGGCCGCACCCATCCGCGCCAGGGGCGCGATCACGTCGGTGAGCGGCGCGCCGTCCCCGGTCAGGACCAGGGTCGACGGGTGCGTCGCGGCGAGGCCCAACAGAAGGGCCATCAGCGCGCGGTCGTCGCCGGCGTCGAGGGGGGCCGACGGCTCCGCCAGCGTGCCGAGGCCGGCGCCGGTGATCCGCGCGACGTCCCCGGTGCGCTCGACGCCCGCGCCGAGGGCCGCCGCCGCTGCCAGCAGCCGGTCGGTGCGCGGCCCGGGCGGCAGGCCGTCGACGACCGAGACGCCGGTCGCGGCCGTCGCGAGGAGGACGGCGACCCGCGCCACGGCCCCGTCCCCGGGGATGCGGACGTCGCCGACGAGCGGGGAGGCGGGGGAGGAGGTTCGCACAGGCATGGTGTTCGGGTCCGCGGGGCCGGTCGCCCGGCGGTCTTACCATGCGTGGCGTTAGCCCGGAAGCCGGCGGGGCCCGGCCGCCGCAGCCAAGTTTGCTTTTGACAAGCCCTCCTGCATCTGACATTGGACCCGGCCGGCGAAGGATCCCCTCTCGCCGCGATCGACGTTTCGACGGAGGACGTTCGTGGCAAAGGCCGAATGGGGCATCAAGCGCCTGTGCCCGAACTGCGGGACGCGCTACTACGACATGCGCAAGGAGCCGCCCGTGTGCCCCGCCTGCGCGACGGTCTTCGACCCCGAGGCGCTGCTCCGCTCGCGCCGGGCCCGCCCGATCCCGGTCGAGGAGGTCAAGCGCCCGGTCGCGGTCCGCGCGGAGGAGGGCGAGGAGGTCGAGACCGAGGAGGCCGAGGCTCCCGAGGAGGCCGACGTGCTCGCCGATGAGGCCGACGACGAGCTTCCCGTCGAGGACATCGAGGCTGACGAGGAAGCGGCCGAGGACGAGGAGGACGTGCTCATCGAGGACACGTCCGAACTCGGCGACGAAGACGACGTGGGCGAGGTCGTCGAGATCGAGGAGGGCGAGGAGGAGCGCTGACGCCGCCGGTTCGAGGGGCTCTGTTTTTTCCCTTGAACCCGACGCGGGCCGCTCGCATAGTCCCGGTCCGCCGCGAACCCAGACCGCGGCGACCAAGAGTTTCGGGCCCATAGCTCAGCTGGGAGAGCGCTACAATGGCATTGTAGAGGTCAGCGGTTCGATCCCGCTTGGGTCCACCAAAACACAGAAGGGCCCGACCGCACAGGTCGGGCCCTTCGTCGTTTCCGGGGCGGCCGTCGTCGTCAGGAGCCGAGGAGGCTCGCCCGGGCGGCCTCGGGGATCTGTCCGCTGCGTGTCGCCGCCATCGTGTTCTCCGTCAGCCGGCGCGTGATGAGGCGGAGCAGGTGGAAGCTGAGGGCCGGCTGCTGGTAGCAGAGATGCACCAGCTCCTCGTGGGTGATCCAGAGCAGTTCGGTGCGGGTGCGGCACACGGCCGAGGCGGTGCGCGTTCCGTCGGGCGAGAACATCGCGATCTCGCCGAACAGGGCGCCCGGCTCCAGGCGAACGTCGATCTCGGGCAGGTCCACCGCGCCGGAGACGAGGAGGTAGACGCGGTCGGCCCGGTCGCCCTTTCGGAAGACGGCCTCGTTCTCCTCCAGGACGGCCCGCTCCATGAACGGCTTCATCCACTCGACCGAAAGATCGCCCTGGGACGCCGCCCGCACGCGGCGCAGCAGGCGCATCACGCCGACCGTGCGGTAGAGGTTGATCGGCAGAAGGACCGCGTGCAGCGCGACGATCAGGTACTGCTCGGCCACCGCCCCGTAGCCGATGAAGGCCAAATGGCTCCCGAGGGCGACCAGCCGCAGCGGCAGCATCGTCTTCATGCCGAAGGCGAGGAGGATCAGCGCCGAAGCGAGGAACCCCAATAACTCCGACACCGACATCGAACCCCCCGAAGGACCGTCTCGCGGGTCGCCGCACCGATACGGGACCTTCACTCGCACCCTAACCTGCCGGCCGCCCGTCCGCCATGGTGTCTCCGCCGCGGGGTCTCCGCCCCACCGCCGTCACATGACCGTCACGATCCACCGTCAACATGAGAGTGCCGATCCCGTCCGAGAGGGCCCCGTGCGCCTGTCCTGCGCGATCCCCGTCGTCCATCTCCTCCTGTCCGCCGCGATGCCCGGCCCGGCCGCGGCGGCCGACTGGACCGTCGACGCCGCGCGCTCCACCCTCGGCTTCGCCTTCGTCGAGACCGGTAACGAAGCCCGTGGTCGGTTCGACCGCTGGACGGCCGAGGTGCGGTTCGACCCTTCGGATCCCGGCGCCGCGCGGATCGTGGTCCGCGTCGACGTGACCTCGGCCACCACCCGCGACACCCGCCGCGACCCGCTGATGCTGAGCGAGGACTGGCTGGCCGCCGCCCGGGTTCCGGAGGCCGTGTTCGTCGCCGACGGTGCGCGGGCCCTGGGCGACGGCCGGTTCGAGGCCTCGGGGACGCTGCGCCTGCGCGACGGGGAGCGGCCGGTGACGCTGGCCTTCACGCTCCGGACCGACGGGGCGGCGGCCCGCGCCACGGGCGAGGCGGTGCTGGTCCGCACCCAGTACGGCATCGGCCAGGGTCGCTGGGGCGGCCTCAACGTCGTCGCCGCGGACGTCCGGGTCCTGTTCGACATCGCCGCGCGGGCCGCGGACTGAGGGCCGCCGCGGCCGTGGGATCGATCACGGCTGTCCGCTGATCGATCAGAAGAAGCCCATCGCGCGCTGCATCGCCTTGGTGAAGTGCGCCTCCAGCGCCGCCTCGGCGGCCACGGAATCCCGGTGCCGCATCGCCTCCAGGATCGCGATGTGCTCCTGGAAGGTGCGCACCGCGATCACGGTGGAGTAGCGGAAGTGCCGGTCCATCCGGATCAGCCGCACGAAGCTCTGCGACTGGGCATAGGCGGTGTCGACCAGCGGGTTCGCCAGCGCGCCGATCAGGCGCATGTGGAAGCGCCGGTCCAGCGCCTCGATCGCGGGCGGCTCGTCGTCGGCGAAGTCCCGACCGTCGACCATCGCGATCGCCTTGTGGTGGGCCTCCACCAGCGCCTCGATGTCCGCCATCGGTGCCGCCTCCGCGAACAGCCGAACGGCCGGCCGTTCGAGGATCAGGCGCATCTGGTAGGTGTGCCGGAGCAGGTTCAGGTCCGGCTTGCGGATCTCGATGCCGGAGCGGGCGTGGATCGTCAGAAGCCCTTCCGCCTGGAGGACGCGGAGCGCGTCGCGCAGCGGGCCGACGGGCACGTCCAGCATCTTCACGAGGTCCGACTGCGAGACGGTCGCCCCCGGTTCCAGCCGTCCGTCGAACAGCGCCTTGCGGAAGCGGCGGTGCGCGAGGTCGCTCAGTCGCCCCTGCTCCCGGTCCGCGTCCGGGCCCGTTCGGACACCCCCGTCCGGGGCGGCCGCCTCGGCGATCAGGGCATCGAAACCGACATGCGAAACTGATTTCATCGGCATGGGTTCTGATCTATCATTCCCGGCATCTGATTACCACACAGCAGTGGCGTGAGAGGGCAGGGTCCGTGCGCATCGTCGATTTCCGGCTCACCCGCTTCCAGTTCGCCCGCGATCGTATCATCGGCGACAGCCAGGTCCGCATCGGCCATTGCCACATGATGGCGATCGAGCTGATCGCCGACGACGGCACCGTGGGCCTCGGCTTCGGCTCCTCGCTGTTCCACGCGCTCCCGCCGCTGGCGGAACTGGAGCGCGTGTTCCGGGAGGAGGCGTGGCCCCGGCTGAAGGACCAGCCGCCCGCCGGCCTCGTCCACCGCGTCTCGCGGCCCCGCGGCGGCAACCGGCGGGGGGCCTCGCTGCCCTTCGACGAGGGAATCGGGCAGGCCTGCTGGGATCTTGCGGCGAAGGAGGTGGGGCTGCCGCTCTACCGGCTTCTCGGGGGCACGGACCCCCGGGTCCGCGTCTATGCCAGCGGGCTCGACTACCACATGTCGGACGCCGACTACGTCGCCTTCTTCAAGGAGGCGGCGCGCCAGGGCTACCGCGGGTTCAAGATCAAGGTCGGCCACCCGGACGTGGACTGGGACGTGAAGCGCCTGCACCTCCTCAAGGAGGCGACGGGCGGCATCGGCCCGGTGATGGTCGACGCGAACGAGGCGTGGTCGCCCAAGGAGGCGCTGCGCCGGCTCGACATCTATCGTCGCGAGGGGTTCGACATCCTCTGGGTCGAGGATCCCATCCTTCGCGACGACTTCGCCGGCCTCGCCGAGGTCCGTGCCGGCGCGCCCTGGACGCAGGTGAACTCGGGCGAGTACCTCGACCTGCGCGGCAAGCGCATGCTGCTCGACGCCCGCGGCGCGGACATGCTGAACGTCCATGGCGCCATCGGCGACGTCATGCGGGCGGGATGGCTGGCGGCCGAGCACGGCATTCCCGTGACGCTGGGCAACACGGTGCTCGAACTCGGCGTGCACCTGGCCGCCGCCCTGCCCGAGGTGCCGTGGCTCGAATACTCGTTCCACAATCAGGCGCACCTGGTGGAACGGCCCTACGAGATCCGCGACAGCCACATCACCGCCCCCGACCGGCCCGGCCACGGGCTCGCCCTGTCGGGGGCGGCGCGGCGCGAGCACGCCGTGCCCGACGTGCTTCGGCCGGAGGACCTGCCGCCAGCGCCACGCTCAAGCCCCATCCGCCTCGGCGGATGACGCAAACCGCGAACCAAGAACCGAACACGAAGGGGAGGGACCACACCATGACGAGATTCGACCGCCGTGCGCTTCTGGCCGGCGCCGCCGCACTTCCGCTGGCGGGGATGTTGCCGAGGGCGGCGTCCGCCCAGCGCGGCGCCCTGAACTACTGGCACCACTTCACCTCGACGACCGAGTTCAAGGGTCTGGAGCGGGTGATGGCGCTCTTCAAGCAGCGCTTCCCCGACATCAACGTGACCCAGGAGAACATCCCCAACCCCGAGTACATGGCCAAGATGACCGCGGCCGTCGTCGCCAACGCGCGGCCGGACACGGGCATGGTCTCGACGGAGCGGTCGAAGGACCTCGTGGCGATGCGCGCCCTGGTCGACATCGACAGCCGCGTGCGCGGCTGGTCCCGCTTCGCCGAGTACTCCGGCGACGCGTGGGCAGGCGCCTCGGTCGACAACAAGATCTACGGCATCCCCGCGTTCACCTTCGTGAACTGGATGTACTACCGCAAGGACTGGTTCGCCGAGGCCGGGATCGCGCCGCCGAAGACGCTGGCCGACTTCCAGGCGGCGGCGATCAAGCTGACCGACCCGTCGAAGAACCGCTTCGGCTTCTCCATGCGCGGCGGGGCGGGCGGCTTCTCTTTCGTGCTCGACATGATGGAGAGCTTCGGTTCGCCCATCGTCGTCAACGGCAAGCCGGCGATGGACCGGGCCAAGGCGATCGAGGCCGTGACCTTCTATGCGGAGCTGCACACCAAGCACAAGGCCGTGCCGCCGTCGGCGCCGAACGACAGCTTCCGCCAGATCATGGAGGCCTTCAAGACGGGCCAGACCGCCATGGTCATGCACCACACGGGCTCGCTGACCGAAATCCGGGACGCGATGAAGCCCGAGCAGTGGGGCACGGTGATGATGCCGGCCGGGCCGGCGGCGCACATCGCCCGCGTCTCCTACCTCTACAACGGCGTGATGAACCCGCGGAACGTGGACGCCGGCTTCTCCTGGATCACCTATTGGGCGGAGCCGGACCCGGCGCTCGCCTTCCTGGAGGAGACGGGCTACTTCCCCTCGTCCCCGCGCGTGGCGTCCGACCCGCGGATCGCCGGCAACCCGATCTATGCCGCGGCGACCGAGACGCTGAAGATCGGCCGCCTGCCGGTCAACTTCGTCGGCGGCGCCGGCTGGTCGGAGCAGGTGGTCCTGCCGGAGTTCCAGAAGGTGCTCGTCGGCCGCGCGACGCCGGCCCAGGCCGTCGATGCGATGATGAAGGGCCTCGAGGCTGCGGTGAACTGACCCTCCCGCATGCGGCCGACCGCGCCCGTCCGGCTCCCTTGCCGGGCGGGCGCGGCGGTCCCGCCACGACCGGAGATCCGTCCATGATCGCGCTCTCCGCCCCCGACCGGGCGGCCTTCGACGAACGGGGCGTCCTGTTCCCGTTGCCCGTGCTGGCCCCCCCTGAGGTGGCCGCGGCGCTCGGCGTCGTCGCCCGGATCGGCGCCGAATCGCCGGACGTGCGCAAGCGCCTCCTCCTGCACAAGACCCACCTCGTCTCCCGCACGCTCTGGGACCTCCTTTTCCATCCGGCGATCGTCGACCGGGTGGAGGGCCTCGTCGGGCCCGACGTGCGCGTCTGGGGGGCGGGCTTCTTCGCCAAGGAGGCCCGCAGTTCCGACTACGTCAGCTGGCACCAGGACGCGCACTACTGGGGCCTCGAGCCCGACGACATCGTGACCGCCTGGGTGGCGCTGACCGACAGCAGCCCCGACAACGGCTGCATGCGCGTCGTCGCCGGCAGCCACCGCTCGCCGCTCCCCCACGTCGACACCTTCGCCGCGGACAACATGCTGTCCCGCGGGCAGGAGATCGCCGTGAAGGTCGAGGCGGGGCAGGCGACCGACGTGGTGCTGAAGCCGGGCGAGATGTCGCTCCACCACGTCCGCATCGCCCACGGCTCCGAGCCCAACCGCTCCGACCGGCCGCGGATCGGGTTCGTGATCCGCTATATCGGCGGCCACGTCCGCCCGACCGGCGGCCGGCGGGACAAGGCCGTGCTGGTCCGCGGCACGGACCGCGGGTTCTTCGATCCCGAGACGCCGCCCACGGGCGAACTCGACCCCGCCGACGTCGCCCGCCACGCGGCGTCCCACGGCGCGAGCCCGAACGCCAAGCCGGTCCCGCCGGCCCCTGCTTCCATGTGAGGCCCATCCCATGCGCATCACCGACATCCGCTGCTGGCTGATCGAAAAGGACGGTCCGCCCCACCCCTACCGCTGGCGCAAGGGCCTGCAGGGTTCGGGCGACGGCACGCCCGCGGGGAAGAAGCCGCTGGGCGCCGTCGTCCGCATGGACACCGACGAGGGGATCTTCGGCGCGGTCGAGGTGGACGCGAGCCAGGGCCGCGGCACCGGCGCGCTCTCCATCGTCGAGCGGCGGCTGAAGACGCTGATCGGCGAGGACCCGACCTGCACCGAGCGGCTCTGGCACCTGATCTGGGAACTCGACCGGATCGAGGAGTTCCAGATGGGGCTGCTCGGCCTCGTCGACCAACTGGCCTGGGACATCAAGTCGAAGAAGGCGGGCATGCCGCTCTGGCGGATGCTGGGCGGCAATTCGCCCAAGATCCCGGTCTACGCCTCGACCGTCACCTGGGACACGATGAGCGAGTTCGAGCGCCACATCAAAACCTGCATGGACGTCGGCTTCAAGGCGTTCAAGCTCCACGCCTGGGGCGACTGGAAGGCCGACGCGGAGCTTTGCCGGAACCTCCGCAAGTGGACGGGCCCGGACGCCGACCTGATGTTCGACGGCTCGGCCGGCTGGGACTACGTGGATTCAATGCGCTTCGGCCGGGTGATCGAGGACCTCGGCTTCCTCTGGTACGAGGAGCCGATGCGCGAGTTCGAGCTGGGCAGCTACCGCAAGCTCTGCGACGCGCTCGACATCCCCGTCCTGGCGGCGGAGACGTCGGACGGCGCCCACTGGAACATGGCGAGCTGGATCCAGGCGGGGGCGCTCGACATGACCCGCGTCTCCTCCTTCTACAAGGGCGGGATCACCGGCTCGATGAAGATCGCGCACCTGTCCGAATGCCACGGCATGCGGGCGCAGGTGCACGGGATGGGCGTCGCGAACGCGCAGCTCTGCGCCGCCATCCTGAACAACGACTACTACGAGCAGATCGTCTTCAACGAGGCGCACATCCACAGCCTCGCAGGCATGGGCCGGCTCGCGATCGTCGACGGCACGCTGACCGTGTCGGACGAGCCCGGCCTCGGGTTCGACATCGACTGGGAGCGCGTCGAGAAGACGGCGGTGGCGCGCGCATGACCGCTCTCTCGGAGGCCCGGCTCGGCGACGGCGACCGGCGCGTGCGGCGGGTGCCGCACGTTCGCCTCGGCGCGCTCGGCCGCCTGTCCGAGCGCCGGGGCTGGGCGTGGCTGCTCCTTCTCCCCAGCCTCGTGATGATCCTCGCGATCATCCTCTACCCCACCGGCTACGGTCTGTGGCTCGGGCTGCACGAGATGCGGCTGACCCGTCCCGACCGGGACGGGTTCGTCGGCCTCAAGCACTTCATCGCCATCGCCGACGACCCGATCTTCTGGCTCAGCCTGCGCAACACCCTCGTCTGGGTGGTCGGGTCGGTGGTGGGCGAGCTGGCGCTCGGCCTCGCGGCCGCGCTCGTGCTCAACAAGGACCTGCCGGGCTTCAAGCTCGCGGCGGCGCTCGTGCTGCTGCCCTGGTTCCTGCCGAACGTGGTGGCCGGCAACATCTGGGCGATGATGCTCGACCCGCGTCTCGGCGTGATCAACGACGTGCTCGTCCGCATGGGCGTGCTCACCACCTACCGCGCCTGGTTCGCCGAGCCGGACCTGGCGCTCGCCGCCGCGATGGCGGTGGAGGTCTGGCACGGGTTCCCCTTCTTCGCGCTCCTCCTGCTGGCCGCGCTCAAGGCGATCCCGCAGGACCTCTACGAGGCGGCCGCCTGCGACGGGGCGAAGGCGTGGGACCAGTTCGTCCACGTCACGCTGCCGCAGTTGCGGATGATCATCGTCGCCTCGGTCGTTCTGCGGGTGATCAGCCTCGTCAACTCGCCGGAAATCCT
>Ga0315907_10005037_pt1 | contig 14586 bp, 14 predicted proteins | sample LakEriMetagenome_3_FD_203525 | JGI IMG/M metagenome (GOLD analysis project Ga0315907, IMG submission 203525) | Freshwater fungal communities from buoy surface, Lake Erie, Ohio, United States - Buoy 12 MA123 | ecosystem: Environmental > Aquatic > Freshwater > Lake > Lake biofilm | place: USA...
ATGGTGATCACCCCTTTGCCCGGCTTGACGTATACACGGGCAACTGAGGTCTTGCGGCGTCCGATTGCGTGGGTCGTAGACATCTTTGAGTACTATTAGATTTGAACCGGCTGTTGGGCTTCGTGGCCGTGCTCGGCGCCGGCGTACACGTGGAGGTTGCGGAAGAGTTCCGAACCAAGGCGCGTCTTGGGAAGCATACCGCGAACGGCCTTCTCCACGATGCGGGTCGGGTGCTTGGCTAGCTCCTCAGCAGGCGTGCTGAAGCGCTGACCGCCGGGGTAGCCGGTGTAGCGGATGTACTGCTTCTCGTGCATTTTCGTGCCCGACAGTGCCACCTCTGCGGCGTTGATGATGATGACGTTGTCACCGCAATCTACGTGAGGGGTGTAGTTGGGCTTGTGCTTGCCGCGTAGGCGGAAGGCAACATTAGAAGCCAGGCGGCCGAGGGTTTGACCCTTGGCATCAACCACGACCCAGGTTTTTCCTGCGGTGGCCTTAGTGGCCGAAATCGTTTTGTAGCTGAGCGAATCCACGATGCTATACTTTTTTGGGGCTGCGAAGATACGGAGAATACTTTGAAGCACAAAGATTTTCGGCGCAGAACTTGCACGCGTATCTTCACGAACTTGAATTTTTGTCTTCAATCCCAGGTTTTATGCGCACTCTAGCCTTGTTTTTCGCCTCGATTTTTTTCAGCCTAACGGCTCATAGCCAAGTCATTCAGCGCTGCGCCAGCGACGAAGTCTACACTCAAGAAGTCGCTCAAGATCCGCAGCGCGAAGTACTGCGCTCCGAAACCGAGGCCCAAATTCAGCGACTGATCCAGGTACAGCGTGCGCAGTCCGGAACCGAATCGGTCGTCCACCAAATTCCTGTGGTGTTTCACGTGATGTACTACGACCAAAGCGACAACATCACCGATGCCCAGATCCAGTCCGCACTGAACATTTTGAATCAAGACATGCGGCGATTGAACCCCGACACGGCCAACTTAAGGGCTCCGTTTAAGAGCGTCGCGGCCGACATGGAAGTGGAGTTTGTACTTGCCAAGGTGGGACCGAACGGCGAATGCACAAGCGGCATCAACCGAAAGTGGAGCCGCAGCACCCTCGCAGCCGGCAACAGCATTAAGACCGAAATCGGCTGGCCCAACACCAAGTACCTGAATATTTGGGTGGTGCGCAACATTGAGCTGTCGGGCACCCCTGCAGGCACGCTGGTACTGGGCTATTCGGCGTTTCCCTACAACGGTATTCCCGCGGCCCAAGACGGGATTGTGATTCGCCACGACCGCCTTGGCAATGTGGGCACTGCGGCGGGAACGCGCAACCGCACCCTGACCCACGAGGTGGGGCACTACCTCAATCTGTACCACACGTTCCAAGGCGGATGCAGTTTTGGCGACCAGTGCGCCGACACGCCTCCGGTCGCGTCCTCGAGCTCTGGTTGCAATGCAACCCAAAATACCTGCACGGTCGACGTGCCCGACCAGCTCGACATGATCGAGAACTACATGGACTACACCGACGACCAGTGCATGAACACGTTTACGCTCGACCAAAAGGCTCGGGCGAAGGCGGTGCTAACCGCCCTAAACCTCCGCGGAAGCCTCGCCACCCCGGCTAACTTGCTCGCGACCGGCGTGACCGGTACTCTGAATTGCAGCCCCGTTGCCAATTTTGAGGTTGCCGACCCGTTGCTGTGCACGGGCGAGTCGCTGAGTTTTATCGACCGTTCGCAGTACCTCGGGTCGCCGATTTACCACTGGAACGTGCTTACCGCGACCAATCAAGTGGTTCACCACGTGACCACCCAAAATCCAAGCCTGCCGATGACGACGCCCGGGCGTTACACCGTTACCCTGACGATTCAGGCCAGCAACGGTACCAACACGATGAGCAAGCCGCTCGCGGTGACGGTGCGTCCAGCGGCGGGCACGAGCTACAGCCCTTGGTTCATCGCCACGATGGAAGATGAATTGCCCAACGCAGCCTGGACCACCCTGAGCATGGCCGACAGCAGCTACTGGCGCCGCACGACCGCGGCATCGAAGCAGGGCGTTGCGAGCTACGTGTTCCAAAACTTCAAACTGGGCGCCGGCGGCGAAGTCAGTTCGCTTATTGGCGGACCCATTGCCTACCCCAACACCGGCACCTTGAACTTGCGGTTTGCCCATGCGTTCGCGCGGAGGGCCAGCAACAACAACGACATGCTCAAGGTTTCGGTGAGCACCGACTGCGGGGCGACGTGGCAGCTGGTACGCATCATTCCGGCGTTTCAGCTCGGAACCAGCGCCGTGGTCACCACGCCCTATGTGCCGGTTGCGGCCGACTGGAAGTACACCAGCGTGAACCTCGCCTCGCTCGGCTTGGCCAATGCGGGCACGCTCATGGTGAAGTTTGCACTGGCCTCAGGCGGCGGCAACAATTTGTACCTCGACGACGTGCAGCTCAGCACCACGCTGGATGAGGGCGAGCTGGTTGCCCCGCAGATGTGGGTGCAGCCCAACCCGTCGTCTTCGGACGCAGTTCTGGTTGGCGCTGAAGGCGCGGTGCAGGTCGTCGACTTGAGTGGGCGCGTGCTGTGGGCCGGCAAAAGCAATGGGGAGGCTGTGAGCCTCCCGTCGCTGCCAGCCGGAACCTATGTGGTCCACACCGCCGCTGGTTCGCTGCGCTGGTGCGTGCTTTAAGTCACGGCGGGGCGAACCGTTCTCCCGTTACTTAACCTTGAAGATGTAGGTATCTGGGTTCGGTAGTTGGGCAACCAATTCAAAACGCTCAGGGTAGGCCTGGTACGCGGGCACGAAGTAGCGGCCCACCGACCCGTAGCCAAGCTGGTCGACGACGACGTAGTTGAGTCCTTCTTCCTTCAGGCGCAGCATGAACTGCGCGGGATCTGCTTCTGTCGGGATGCGCGTGGCCTTGCGTTCCGCAAAAAGGTACCAAAGTGCGGGTTTCGTCGTGGCAAATTGGGCGTCGGCCGGAACATTCGCTTTGGCGAACTCACTCAACCGGAAGTAGTTCTGGTAGGGCATCGGGTAGTCGAGCTTCGCTTCGTCGTTAAGGGCGCGGACCGGGGCGACCAGCAGGATTGCGAGGCCGGCAAACCACCAGGGATTCCAGGTCGGAACGGCGCGGCGAAGGAGCTCCCATGCTCCGTACAAGGCACTAAGCACGAGGACCGGAACAAGCGGCTGGATGAACCGGACTCCGTACCACACACTTGGCCACACCATAAAAATGGTAAACGAGGCGAGCACGTAGCCCGCGACCAGCCATCGAAGTTTGGGCAAGCGGGCAATTCCGTAGGCCACCAAGGCCAACAGCAGGAGGCCAATGAAGGTGTGGGTGACCGGCGCGTCGGGGTTGTAGTCGACGGTGAGCGACGGAATCATGCTGTTGGGCAGCTCTTGGCCCAGGTAGCGGCCGGCGTTTTCGGTGATTCGGTCCCAAAGTCCGCTCAGGTCAACGCGACCCTCCTCGGGACGGTAGGGATTGACCGATAGGAGCTGATCCACGTAGGCTGAGCCCGCATCCACGGATTTGCCGCGCAGCACCCAGGGTGCGTAGAGGGCAAAAAACGCTCCGCCAAAGGTGAACGCGGCTGCCCAGCGGCGCTCGAGCAGCAGGTAGAGTCCGATGCCCGCGCCCAACGCGATGCCGGCGGTGCGAATGTAAAAGGCGGCCGAAGCGAGTACGACGACGAGCCAAAAGTCATAGGACCGGTAAAACGGCTTGGAATCGGGATCCCACCGGAGCAGCGTCCACAGCGCAAGCATTGAGGCCGCGGTGTAGGGCACCTCGCTCATCATGATGGTGCTCGAGCGCAGCAAATGGCTGTTCAAGCCGACGAGGATCACGGCAACCCAGGCCAGCGAGGCCGACCCGGTTGCTTTTTCGGCAATCGTGCGGAACCACCAAAGGGCTGCCCCAAACAAAATTCCGTTGACAAGCTTCAGCCACGTGAAGCTTTTGCCGAAAACCATCGCCACGGCGAGCAGCGCGGGGTAGCCGGGAGGAAAGTGGCTTGCAGGGGGCGTTCCGGGAATGTGAATATTGGTGTAGCCCTCGCCTTGGAGCAGCGCTTGCCCGAGGATGTAGTAGCCGGCGTTGTCTCCACCCATGTCGAGCTTGGAATCAAAGATGAACGCGTACACGAGGCCGAAGGCGACCACAAAAAGTACCGGAAGTTTAAGTCGTTGCATGGGGCGAAAATAGCGATTGCGACCGAGGGGCCCACAGCCCGGCGCACGAAGCGCCCAACAAACTCCCACTAATTTAATCGGAATTATGTAGCTTTGCCCCCGTGAATCCAGTTTTAGTCGGCGGAATTTACCTCGCGGTGGTGGCGGCCTTGCTCCTTCGCTTGAGGGCCTCGTGGGCCTTTGTAGGCGGCGCGGCAGCCTTAGTGGTCCTTGGCCAGTTGCAGCCCGAGGCGTGGCTTGAAGCAGCGACCAACCCCAGTCTTTTGGTGCTCTGGGTGCTTTTAATTGCGGCGGCGGCAATCGAATCTCGGTTTCGCCTTGAATCGCTGATGCCCAAGTCGGGGTCCTATGCCTCGCGGTTCAAGCTGCTGCTCGGCACGGGCCTGATTTCGACCTTCATGAACAATACCGCCGTGGTTGCCTTGCTGATGGCGCCCCTTCGGCGGTGGGCTCCGCGCCACGGACTTAATCCGGCGGTGGTGCTGATGCCGATGGCGTTCGCGGCCACGCTGGGCGGCGTGGTTACTGTGATCGGAACCTCGACCAACCTCGTCCTCAACGGATTGCTGCGCGAATCAGGAATGGCGGAACTCCAAACCGCGGACTACCTCGTTCCGGGACTTAGCGTGCTGCTCGTGGGCGGACTATTCCTCGTGGGGCGGACACCGCCTTTTTGGCGCACGGACCCTTGCCGCCCGCGACGGCGACGCATCCCGCCCCTACACCGTCGAAACTCGGCTGCGCCCCGGCGCACCCGAAGTGGGCCAATCCGTGGAGCGTGCAGGGTTCCGCCAGCTAATGGGGCTGTACCTCGTCGAAATTCAGCGCGGAGACCAGCTCATCGCCCCCGTCGCACCCAGCGAAATGCTCCACGAGGGCGATCGGCTCTTTTTTGCCGGCGAACTGGCCCACGTAGACGAACTTCTGCGCAGCCGAACCGGTTTGGCGCTGCCCCAAGCAAAGGTGACCGAGCAAGCCCACGAAGCCCCCTTGGTCGAGGCCATGGTCCCTCCGGGAAGCGGCCTTGAGGGAGTCCGCGTTCGGGAGTCCCAGTTTCGGCAGCGCCTTGACGCCGCCATCATCGGAGTGCACCGCCACGGAGAGCGCATGCGCGGCCGCATCGGCGACATCGCCCTGCAGGGTGGCGACTTGCTCATTCTCGTGGCCGGCCCCCGGTTTAAGGAGCGCGCCCAGGAAACCCGGCTGCTGTATGTGCTCAGCGAAACCGCGGCGCCCCGCACGGCGAGCCGAAGCGCCTCGCTTACCGCCTGGGGCAGCCTCGCACTCGCCGTGGGCCTCACCGTGGCTGGCCAGCTCTCGCTGCTCGCCGCATTGTGCCTTTGGCTGGTCGTGCTTGGCGGACTAAGGTGGCTCAGCTGGAGCGACGTTCGGCGCGGACTCGACCCAGAGTTGATTTTAATGCTTTCGTCGGCCCTGGCCTTGTCGGGAGCGCTGCAATCCAGCGGGGCCGCCGAGCAGGCCCTGAACGCGGTCCTCCCCTGGCTCGAGGGCAGCAGCCCCGCCGTGTGGTTGTTCAGCCTCCTGCTGCTTACCACCGTGCTGACCAATTTCGTCACCAACGTCGCGGCCGTAGTGCTAATGTTTCCGCTGGCGTTTGCTGCGGTTCAGGGCGGATTCCTGCCCGCGACCCCGGCGTTTCTGGCTTTGGCCTTTGGGGCCAGTGCGGCGTTTTTGACTCCGGCGGGCTACGCCACCAACCTCATGGTGATGGGCCCTGGCGGCTACGACGCCCGCGACTTTTTGCGTTTAGGGGGCGGACTCACCCTGGTTTACTTCTCCATCGTTTTTTGTTGGTTACTCGGTTTAATGTAATGGCACAGCACTCTCCCAACGTCGTCGCTCAGGCGCTTAGTGTCAGCGCCGCGGACCGCGCCCAGCTCATGGGCCAGCGCGGATGCGTCCTTTGGTTTACCGGCCTAAGCGGCAGCGGCAAGAGCACGCTCGCGAACGCGCTCGACGCGGAGCTTCACCGCCAGGGCGTCAAAACGGTTCTGCTCGACGGCGACAACGTGCGCCACGGCCTTTGTGGCGACCTCGGGTTCAGCGCCGAAGACCGCCACGAAAACCTGCGCCGTGTGGCCGAAGTTGCCAAGCTCATGGCCGATGCCGGCCTCGTGGTCCTCACGGCCTTTGTGAGTCCGTTTCGCAGTGACCGCGACCGCGCGCGCGCCGTGGTGGGCCCGGAACGCTTTGCCGAAATTTACGTGGACTGCCCGCTCGACGTGTGTGCCGCGCGCGATGTCAAAGGCCTGTATGCCAAGGCTCAGGCTGGCCTTATTGCGGACTTCACCGGAGTAAATTCACCCTACGAGGCGCCACTTGCCCCCGAACTCACCGTTGCCAGCGGCGCGGAATCCCTCGAAACCAGCACCGCCCGCGTGGCCGACTGGTTTACAACGTTTAATACCCGTTTGTAAGCATTTATGAACCATCCCAGCTTCCTCGACGAACTCGAGGCCGAAGCCATCTACGTCATTCGCGAGGCCTACGCCCAATTTGAGCGCCCGGCCATTCTGTTCAGCGGCGGTAAGGACTCCATTGTGGTCAGCCACTTGGCCCGCAAGGCGTTCGCGCCCGCCGGAATTCCCTTTGCCCTGGTGCACGTGGATACCGGCCACAACTTTCCAGAGACCATGGAGTTCCGCGACCGCTATGCGGCGTCGCTTGGCGCCGAGCTGATTGTGGGCAGCGTCCAAGAGTCTATTGACCGCGGAACCGCCCAAGAGGAACAGGGTCCGCTCGGCAACCGCAACCGCATCCAATCGGTTACCCTGCTCGAGACCATTGAGCGCGAAGGACTGGATTGCCTGCTCGGCGGCGGCCGGCGCGACGAAGAAAAGGCCCGCGCCAAGGAGCGCTTCTTCAGTCACCGAGATGCGTTCGGCCAATGGGATCCCAAAAACCAGCGGCCCGAACTCTGGAACCTCTTTAACGGCGCCAAGCAGCCGGGCGAGCACTTTCGGGTGTTCCCCATCAGCAACTGGACCGAGATGAACGTCTGGCACTACATCCGCCGTGAAGGTATTGAGCTTCCGTCGCTGTACTTTGCCGCCCCGCGCCAGGTCATTTGGCGCAGCAATTCCTGGCTCCCCGTTTCGGAGTTTATCACGCTGCGGCCCACCGAGGTTCCGGTCGAAAAAATGGTCCGGTTCCGCACCCTCGGCGACATCACCATCACCGGCGGAATCGAGTCCGAGGCCGTAACCCTCGACCAAATCATCGCCGAGGTGGAAACCCTGCGCCAAACCGAGCGCGGCAACCGCGAAGACGACAAGCGCAGCGAAGCCTCGATGGAGGAGCGAAAAAAACAAGGATATTTCTGATTATGAACGTTTTGCGATTTACTACCGCGGGCTCTGTCGACGACGGAAAGTCTACCCTCATTGGCCGCCTTCTGTACGACAGCAAGTCGGTGTTCATTGACCAGCTCGACGCGGTCGCCGCCAGCAGCAAGCGACGCGGCACCGAGCTCGACCTCAGCCTGCTGACCGACGGACTCAAGGACGAGCGCGAGCAGGGCATTACCATCGACGTGGCCTACCGCTACTTCGCCACGCCGAAGCGCAACTTTATTTTGGCCGACACGCCGGGCCACGTGCAGTACACCCGGAATATGGTCACCGGAGCTTCGACCGCCGACGCCGCCCTGATTTTGGTGGACGCGCGCCACGGCGTGGTGGAGCAGACGCGCCGCCACAGCTTCATCGCGGGCCTGCTGGGCCTTAAGGCGGTGGTGGTCTGCGTGAACAAGATGGACTTGGTGGACTACGCCGAAGACGCGTTCACCAAGGTCTGCGCCGACTACGAGGCGGTGCGCGCGGCGGCGGGGCTTCCCGAGGTGCATTTTGTGCCGCTTTCGGCCCTGGTCGGCGACAACGTGGTGGACCGTTCGGCCCACATGAACTGGTACAGCGGCCCTACCCTGCTCGAGCTGCTTGAAACCCTCGAGCCAGCGGTTCCTGAGGCGGACTCCCCATTTCGCTTCCCGGTGCAGACGGTGATACGGCCGCGCACGACGGAGCACCACGATTTTCGGGGCTACGCTGGTCGGGTTGCGGGCGGACGCATCGCTGTGGGCGACACGGTCACGGTGTGGCCCGAGGGCCTGGAGGCTAAGGTGAACGGAGTTTTCTTGGGCTCTGAGTCGTTGCCTGCCGCGAACTTCGGGCAATCGTTGGTGATTACGCTCGACCGCGACGTGAACGTGGCGCGCGGAAGCGTGCTGACGTCGGGCGCGGAGCCCCAGCGCGAGGCGACGCTTCGGGCGAAGATCTGCTGGCTCGACGCCAAGGGCCACCGGCCCGGGGTACGCTACGAGTTTAGGGCGCAAGGTGGCCAAGGCCAAGCCATGATTGCCGAGGTGGAGCGGGTACTGAACCTCGAAACCTTGAACTACGAGCCGGGAGAGGGCATTCTGGAGGCCAATCAAATTGCCGAGGTAACGGTCCGCTGTGCGCAGGCGCCGACGACCGAAGTGTATGCTCAACAGCGCGTGATGGGGGGCTTCATTTTGGTGGATCCGGTGCGCGGAGCCACGGTTGCTGCCGGCATGATTCAGTAATTCATGGCGAAGGAGAACAAGACCCAACCTTCGGAGGCGTCCGTATCGGATTTTCTGAATGGTTTGGCCCAACCCCGGATGCGCGAAGATTGTTTGGCACTCGCCGAAATCATGGGGCGCGTGACGGGCTACGAGCCGGTGCTTTGGAGCGGGATTGTGGGCTACGGACGCTTTGATTACCAGTACCCTACAGGACGGAGTGGCCGGTGGTTTGGCCTGGGCTTCGCTCCGCGTTCAAATGCGATAAGCGTTTATTTGTGCTTAGGGGACGGGCAAGAGCAGTTTGCGCCCTATTTAACCCAGCTCGGGAAGCACAAAATGGGCGCCGGATGCCTGTATATCAACCGATTAAGTGACGTGGACCTCGGCGTACTTGAAGAATTACTGCGCGAGGCCCTGGAGAGAAACCGTGCGAATCCTGTACTCACCGAAGTATTGAACTAGCCGAACTTTTCGTTAGTTTGGTGGCATGGACCGCAGCGCACAAGTACAGTTTTTAGAGCATGCCCGTTCACGGCTTCCGCAGCGAATACAGTGGGCTGAAGAACTCGCTGAATTGCTCAATATTGGCATTGATTCCGCCTACCGAAGAATTCGGGGTGAGACGGCGCTGACATTTAATGAGGCCGTGTTGGTTTCGCGGAAGTACGACATTTCGCTGGACTACCTTTTTAAAGAAGGCAACGAGCGCGTGGAGTTTGACGCGGGTAAACCGATTCGCTCGCTGGCGGACTACGCGGAATACACTAAGCGGGTGGTCGACCGAATGCTCGACCTCGAGAAGCAGCGCGAAGACCTTCACATGTACTATGCGGCGATGGATTTTCCGCTTTTTTACATCTATCAGATGCCTGAAATGGCGCGCATGAAGACGTACTACTGGGCGCGCACCATCATCGGAATTCCCGAATTTCAGGGTTTTTCGCTCGACGAATTTCAGCTTCCGCCCGAGCGCGAGGCAGCCCGCCAAGTGGTGAGTCAAGCCTACGCGGGAATTCCAGGTACGGAAATTTGGACGCCGATGTGCTACTACGGGACCCTTAAGCAGATTCAGTTTTTGTGGGATACGGGGCTGATTAAATCGCGTGAGCTCGCGCTGTCGCTACTCGGCGAACTGGACATGCTATCAGACCGATTGTGGGCGCAGGCCGAGGCCGGCCGCAAGTGGGTTCCGGCGAAGAACGCTGCGGTTGGCGCTCCGTACCGGCTGTTTTTGAGTGAGTTGTCGCTCGGAAATAACGGCGTGGTGCTGGAGCATCCGTCGGGTCCGCGGACGTTTTTGAGCTACAATACGTTCAATTTCATTGAGACGAGCCAGCCGGCCTTTGCCGAGACGACGATGGCATGGATTCAGCAGGTGTGCTCCCGTTCCACCGAAATGTCGTCGGTGGCCAAGGCGGAAAGGGATCGCTACGTGGCCAAGCTCAAGCGCCAGGTGGAGTCGATTCGGCAGTACATCGTGAACGACCAGGAGTCGTTGCTCTAACGAGTTACTAGTTACTGGTTTTTGGCTTCGCCGTTCCCGGGCGGGGAGGCATCAGAGAAACCCGGCATCGCTGCGCGATGTGCGGGTTTTTTACTTAAAAGGCGCCGAAGCGAGCTTCGCGCCTTTTAAGTAAAAAACCCGGCGCCTCTCGGCGCCGGGTTTCTTTGTGGGCAATACAGGATTCGAACCTGTGACCCCCGCCCTGTCAAGGCGATGCTCTAAACCAACTGAGCTAATTGCCCTTGCGGACGGCAAAAATACGCCCTGTGAACTAAAATCGAGGGAAGCTTGTTAACTTTCCATATGCTTGACCGCCTGCTCGATACCGAATCCATTTCGTGGAGGGACCCGTCGTTTTTTAGCGAGGAGGCCCTGCTGCAGCAGGCGTTGCCTTATTTGGACTTGCTCGTAAACGACTTATGGGGTGCACGGAGGACTCCCGCGAGTGCAGCGGTTTTGCGGAGTTTAAGCACGGTGCGCACCCTTAGGTCGCTGCCGGGATGGAACATGCACCAATGGCAAGAAGGGTTTAAAGCGATTCAAACGCTTCACCGGTACTGGGAACGCAACGCGGCCGATGGGGCGTTCGACAGCAACCCCGACATGTGGACGTCATGGCTGTTTGCCTTTACGTTTTTTGAAATTGTCGAGGCAAAGCGCGTGGATGTTCAGCGCGCATACCGCGAAAACCTCAAGTTTCTTTCGAACTGATTTTATTCGTTTAAGGTCGGAACGAAGTCGTTTGACTTCGGCCGGTCCGCTGCCGGCTTGCCGGAAGTCAAGCGTGTATGCAGGTTTTTGCGCACGTTGAACCACACCAAGTTGTAGTCTGCGATGTGGTAGTTTTTCCAGTTGTAGAACACCTTCAAAAGGGGGCGCAAGCGCTCGACCCGCAGGGTTCCCTGGTCCGTCCGCACGACAAACGAACTGGCAAAGCCTCGGCGTCCGCTGGGAAGGAGGGCCCCGAGGTGGTCCCTCCGACGCGACGCCACACCGTCGGTCCGCCACGTAATGGGGTTAACCACGGCATAGCGGTCGCCAAACTTCTCTGGGTAGTAGTCCTGACCGTAGGTGCGCCAGTTGAGGTAGCAATGCGTTTGGTCGGGCTGGGTACAGAGTTCCAGGCCGTTGAGTTCCTTTATTTCCACCACGTTGCCCACGAGGTAGGCCAACGCCATCCGTTCCCGCAGCTCGGGATTGGGCAGGATGACTTCCTTCAGTAAGCGTTTAGCATGGTCCGTACCCTGACTGTGCGAAGCGAGTACAAACGTTTGGCTCGCAGGCTGCAGTTCAACAAACTGCAAAAACGCACGGCGCACGTCCTGGTAGGCCGAGTCAAAAGCCACATAAGCCAAGGAAAGCTGGACGGAATCGTGGGTATAGTAGCCGTCTAACTTCATTTGGCGGTAGTGCGGAGCCCAAACGTGGCCAATTCCATTGAACACCGCGGCCTGGTTGGCAAGCGTGCCTTCGTCAACCTGGGTGCGGTATTCTGGGTCGTAAATGTCTGCGTTCCACTTCGGGCCCACCTCGTAGTGCGTAGGATAAACAAAGAAGGTGGGCACGGCAGAACCCGCAAACGTTCCCGAAATGCGGTCTGCGGCCGCAACGCGGCGGTCGCTGCCGTCGACAATGTCGGGATGCGCTGCCCATGCATCGAGGCGAGCGTAGTTCGGGCGCGGGGGCAACGGGTACAGTTGACCCTTAGGGTCAGTGGCTACGGGCTTGGCAGCCCAGTCCTGCGCTTCAAGACCAGAAACGAGGAACCAGAAACCAACGAACGCCAGGCTACGCACGGCTGCGCGAAATCATCCATCCTCCCAATGCGCCCACAACCGTCCACGGCACGACCGTGTCAATGAGGTGCACAATGTGGTCGGGCGTATCGTACCAAATATGGTCGCTATAAATGAAGTAGGTGTAGCCCACGTAGGCCATGATCAACGTGACCAAGGCTCCGCGCCACAGGGTGATGCTGCGCAGCTGACCGAGAAGCCAAAACAGGAGTCCGGCAATAAATACGTTGCTGGTGAAGCCGCGGAGGAGCGGCTTAAGCATATCGGTATCGTGCGCCGGGTGCCAAACGACGTGGGCCCACGGCTTCCCCGATTGGGTCCCCATGTAGGCCTCGCGCTCTTCGTTGGTGGCGTCTGGGCCAGGCTGGCCAAGCATGTAGCCGGCGTCGTCTAGCTGGTAGGCCGCGAGGTCAGCCAAGATGCTGTCCTGCATGGGATGGTAGCGCTGGTCTGCCTCGTGGAGGTTGGCCGCGGCAAACGATACAAATTGCCACATGAACAAAATCGTTCCGGCAACAAATGCGAAAATCAGGGTGTTTTTCAAAGCGTAGGTAATTGAACGTGAGCTAAATGGTGGTCTCCGTGCCAAGCGTACATCTGCACTACTTCGCGGAGCGAGACCCGGCGGAGCAATTCAGGGTGGTCGTATTGGCGGTCAAAATCGCGGTCGGACAGGGTTTTAAGGAGCGGAACAATGCGCCCATGAATCGATTCGATTAGCTGGAGCGAAAGGTCCACTGGACCGTCGGGCAGGGTCGCCCATGCGTTTTCGTCGTAAGGCTTTACGGTCGGCTCGTCTTCGGTGAGCGCAAGCTTGATTCGCACATACATATTCAAGTGGCTGTCGGCAATATGATGGACCACCGTTCGGCGGGTCCAGCCACCTAAACGGTAGGGCTCGTCGCGTAGGCCTTCGGGGCATAGGGACCAGGCGGCCGACAGTCGTCCCGGAAGCGATTCTAGTCGTTTAATGTACGGAGCCATGTCCGCGTCCGTCGGTTGGTACGCAAAGCGACCTATAGGGAATTGACGTTCCATCAGTACACTAGGTGTTTTTTGGCGGAGTTTCGCCACCCCGCCTGGGATTCGTACTTCACGAAAAAAATCTTGAGGTCCGCTTGGGACGCATAGTCCACAAAAAACACCTTTTTGTGGGCCTGCGACGCGTACGGAACCCAAAACCATTTGCCCTCGTTGCCCTTGGCCTGCGAAGCGTAGGGCACCTTAAAGACCTTGAGGTCAGCCTGAGACTCGTACTCAACCACAAAAATCTTGACGTCGGCCTGAGAAGCGTAGTCAACGGTAAAAACCGTTTGTCCTGCCAGCGAGGGCGCCAGCGCAACGAGCAACATCAGCAGCAGCGGTTTCATCTTGACCAAGTTAAACACTTCAAACGGGTCCGCGGCGTATTTTGGTTGAATGAAACTCCGCCTTTTCACACTTGGACTCTTTGCCGCACTTCAGCTAGTTGCCCAAACCCTTCCCGACGACCTTCTTAAAAACCTGAAATTCCGAAGCATAGGCCCAGCCGGCATGAGCGGCCGCGTTACCGCCATCGACGTGGATCCGCGCGACGAACGCGTAATTTATGCGGGTTCCGCCTCAGGGGGACTTTGGAAAAGCGTGAATGCAGGCCAATCCTGGACTCCGATTTGGGACGAGCAACCGAACCCTTCGATCGGCGCCGTGCGCGTTGACCCGAGCAACCCCGACGTGATTTGGGTGGGAACCGGCGAAGGCAATCCGCGCAACTCCCAGACCATTGGCGGCGGACTTTTCCGCAGCCTCGACGGCGGAAAAACCTGGCAGTCCATGGGGCTTCAGGCGACCAAAGGCATCCACCGCATCGTGGTGCACCCGCGCGACCCCAATACCGTTTGGGTGGCTGCCATCGGCCTGGCCTATGGCGACACCGAAGACCGCGGCGTCTACAAAACCATCGACGGCGGCACAACTTGGCGCAAAGTCCTGTACCGCAACAACCGAACAGGAGCAGCCGACCTGGTTATCGACCCCGTCAACCCCAACAAGCTCTTCGCCGCCATGTGGGAATACCGCCGCTGGCCATGGTTCTTTAAAAGCGGCGGCCCAGGTTCTGGAATGTTTGTAAGCCACGACGGCGGCGAAACCTGGACCCAACGTACCTCAAAAGACGGACTGCCTGAAGGCGACCTCGGCCGAATTGGGCTTGCCGTGGCACCCAGCCACCCCAACATGGTCTACGCGCTAATTGAAAACAATGACAAAAACGCCCTTTACCGCAGCACCGACGGCGGCGTCAAGTGGACGCGCGTCAGCGACGCCGAAGACATTGGCAACCGTCCGTTTTACTACAGCGAAATCTACGTGGACCCCTTCCGCGAGCACACGATTTACTCCCTTTGGACGCTAGTGACCAAGTCCGAAGACGGCGGACGCACCTGGAAGACGATTGCCCGCTACAGCGACATCCACCCCGACCACCACGCATTTTGGCTTTCGCCCAAGACGCCGGGCTACCTCATTGAAGGCAACGACG
>Ga0315907_10005039_pt1 | contig 14583 bp, 16 predicted proteins | sample LakEriMetagenome_3_FD_203525 | JGI IMG/M metagenome (GOLD analysis project Ga0315907, IMG submission 203525) | Freshwater fungal communities from buoy surface, Lake Erie, Ohio, United States - Buoy 12 MA123 | ecosystem: Environmental > Aquatic > Freshwater > Lake > Lake biofilm | place: USA...
TTACCATCTCACAGATAGATACCAGTTCTGAGACAAATAGTCCGAGTTCGCTGCCGCCGATAGAACCTGATGTGTCGATGGCAACAACAATCTCTCCTATCGTTTCATTCACAGTGGTAGGCAGGAGCATGGTGTCGATGACTCGACGGTTGTAGCGACGCCAGGAGTACTCATCCTTGCCTGATGTTGCATTCACCACAAAGTCCATCAACTCTGCCCGCCAGTCAACCTGCGGTTCCAGCGACTCACCGATAGCACGGGGGATATCAACCCCGAACCGACCAGCAATCAGGGCACCCTCACGCAGCGCCCGGTCCACTGTCTCGCTCACCTTCTTTAGTTCCTCAGCGTCGGCTGGGCCACTGCTCAGGTCGTGCTCGTCGAATCCACCGTATTCCGATGGATCATCCTTACCGGATTGAGACTGACCAGACTGATTAGATGGATCACCATTCTGTCCATTCTGGCATGGCTGTCCCGGCTGCTGCGGTTGAGATTTCTTATTCTTCCTCAGGAGGCGATAGATTTCCCGCATCGACATGCCGTCGTACTGAGGGTCATGCAGCGCCCCTTGCGGAAGCTTGCACAGTCTCGTGTCCTTCAGCCCGTTGATGATCCCGTTGACCACATAGTCTGCTGCTATGTTTGCCGTGCGCTTGTCTTCATTGAAGAGGTCACGGTTGTGGACCAGATGGCGCAGCGCCACGTGCAGGTTCTCGTGCAGCACGATGCCGTTGATCTCCTGATCAGACAGCTTAGACATGAATGCTCTGCCGTAGAACTTGTCCAGTCCATTAGTCGCCGCAGTTATAGGCTCATCCGAGACTGAACTACTACCTGCCATCATCACGCCCGAGTACAGCGCAGTCTCGGGGTGGCGCATGAGCGCCACGTGGGCCTTCTTGATTCTGATTTCGAGGTCAAGCATCGTAGACTCCTTGTTCTGATACGTCATACACCATAGGTTTTGCGTGGGCCCAGTGCCCGTCGTAGGCGAACCCCTCGCTGTCCTGTTTTGCTTTTTCAGCGGCTTGTTCTTCTGATTCAGCGTTGATGAGGACGTAGATGGTCTTCACCAGTTGGACGTAATAGGTTTTCATACGGCCTCCGGTTTCGTTGCTCATTGCTTTCTCCTTACACCAGCACGTAGTTCACACGCATCCACTCACGGATGGCTGAGTTGTTCTTTGCCAGCTTCATGCGTTGGTTTGCCATCATCGTGAAGAAGATCGCTTGCACCTCGGCTGACTTGATGCGGTTCACGAACTCCATGAACGCGGACAACTCGTCCTGTGTTTCGAGTACATCGACAGCCTGGAACATCATCATGACTTGGGCAGCGATATCCTCTGGCACGTCGATGCCCTTCGGATCAGCGAGCACGTCCTTGACATCTCGTACCTTGTCGCTCATCGACACGAACGCTGACATCGACCGGGCAGCAGCTTCGCCAAGGATGCCAGCGAGCTGCGCTTGCAACTCGTCTTCGCTCAAGCGATCCTTACGGGAGATGGGCACGTTCGCCTTGGCCAAGGAGCGGGGAGACACAAACTGTCCCGGCTTACCCGGCTTGAAGATATACGGGTTATCTTCTTGGTTGCCGTCGAGGTACGACGCCATGCACCGAGGATTCAGAGCGACCCATGTGCGGATGACCCGTGAGATACCCGCCTTGCTGGCCCACGCATTCCACTTGTCTGCCTTGTGCTTGCGCACGTGGATGACAGCCACGCGATTACCCACGTGACCGAGGATTGCATCGCCCACCCCGTCCGTCACGTTGTTGGATGTAGCGAAGACGTATGACCCCTTGGGCAGCGGCACGTCACCCACCATGCGCTCAAGGATGAGGCGCGTGAAGATGATCTGCATCAGCTTCGGAGCCTTCAAGAACTCGTCCAGCAGGATGACCTTGGGTCGGTTTGCGCCCGGTCCTGACAGCTTGAACAGCGAAGCGGCGTAGTAGTCGAGGGTGCGGGTCTCGTGGTTCGGGATGTTGGCACCGATGTCCATCATGTCCTTGACGGGGCAGTCCACGTAGATGTAGTCATACCCATCACCCATGCGCTCTTCGAGCATCTTGAGGATGCTGGTCTTGCCGATACCCGGCTCGGCCACGAGGATGTTTGTCACCTCGTCGCCTGTCACCTCGATGAGGTTGGCTGCTTGGTCCAGGGTGACGGTGGTGGTGAAACTGATGTTCGCCATGATTAAGACTTCCTTACTGAATGAAGAACTGATTGAGGGAAAAAATGTCGCGTTAATTTTGCAAGTTCTCAGGGGGATCACTCGTCCCCGTCGTCCTCCTCGTCGCGCCCGATGCGCTTGAATGCTCCGAACTGTGTGAGCAGGTCGTCCATCTCGTCCTTGACTGCCTTGCGCTTTGTTGCGAACTCGCGCAGGTCGTCCGTTGACACGCCACGCAGAGCGGACTCCAGCTTTGCGCGGGCTTCCTCGATCTCCTCGTTGCCTGTCAGGTTGAAGTCACGCAGGATCGCGCACATCTCCCGTGCTTGGTCGAATGTGGACTCGACGATCTTGGGTCTGCGTCCCTTCTTGACCGTGCCGTCCTCGGCCACGGTTTCCTCAGGCTCAGAGCAGGCGTGGGCCACACGCTCGGCCAGAGAGACCAACCGCGTTGCAGCTTTGTCCATTGCTGCCTTGACGATTGTCTCGGTCTGCTTCTGGTAGTGGGTGTGCAGGTCGGACGCCAACTCCTCGCTGACCGCGTTGCGGAAGTCACCACGCGGCACGTCAGTGACCAGCAAGCGCATGTTGAACTTAGCCAGGATAGTTTGCAGGTCAGGGTAGTCTGCCCTGTTAAACAGGTCGCCTTGTTCGAAGGCCATGTTCGCCACGATGCCGTTGTACTCGGCAGCGAACTTCTCCTTGAGCAGGTTGAACTGCGCCAAGTGCTGCTCGTACTCCTTCTGGAACTTCGGCAGTTGCATCATTGGCAACAAGCGAGACTTACCCGCCCAGTCATACGTGCATCTCTGCAGCCAGTTGTAGACCGTCTGCCGATGGTTGACCAGGGCTTTGTGCGTGGCGTTACCTGCCATCAGCATCTTGGTGAACTTGCCAGCATCGGCAGATGCCTTCTTCTGGGTTGTCACCTCGTTGGAGACTGTCTTGTCCTGCTTTGTGCCCACCCACGTGGACACCTCGACGGATACCACGTAGCAGGATGAGTGCAGAGAGGTGAGGTGCGAAGGGGCGGAGAGAGTTGTGTCGATTGACATGATGTTTCCTTTGGGGATGAAGAAGGTGTGGTTAGTGGTTCAGTGTGTGGTGGGTTGTTATCTGTACATCCCTCCCTTGTTGTTGATGCCGAGCAGGTCGTCTCTGTCCGTGATGAGCAGGTAGTTGGACTTGTGCATCGGCACGATGGTGTGACGGACGCTTCGCGCCCGGTCCTCGCCACATGGCAGGCAGAGTTGGTAGCCCGCTAGACGACGGGCGGCAGAGTAGGTGTCACCACAGGCGACACATAGGGGCTTCATCTTCATGAGTTGGTTCCTCCTCGGTTCAGTTGTCGCAGGTGATGTGGCTGAAGGACCACTCGCTGATCTCTCCACGCTCGACGATGAACGAGCAGATCCACTCATCGATCTTGAACCGATGGGATTCCAGGGGTGTGCCGTCGATGGGGTCTTCCCAGACGTGGGAGGTGCGGCAGTGAGGCTTGAGGATGGTGCGCAGGCGGCACCATTGGAGGAAGCGGGCAGGGTCCCGCTGCAGACGGAGCAGTGTGGAGTGACTCACACTGCGCTGAATGACTACTTCCGGTAAGACACGGAAGTTCATCTGGTCGTCGAAGACCAAGGACTTGATGCGAGACATGGCAGGCTCCTCAAAGGACGCTGTAGCCTTGGAAGTCGTACTCCCAGGCATTGACGATGGTCAGACCTTGCAGGTCTTCAGACCCGTCTGAGTCGCTGAATTCCGCAGCCCCGTCGAGGTCGAAGTCAGGATCGACCGTATTGGCCCGCAGGATGTGGGCATCGTCGGAGTCGCAGATGTCTGGGATGTCTGCATCCCAGTTGGTGTAGGTCTGGGGGATTGCGGCAGGCTTCACTACGCGCAGAGCCTTGCGGGTGGCTCTAGGTAGGAACTCATGCGTGGCTGGGCTGATAGATACAAACCCAGCAAGGATGGGGGAACGAGCGGGACGAGCGTACATGACTGACTCCATAACGGTGGGCGACTGAATAGGACTGTGTCAGAGCGCATTGCCCCAACACGCGCATTATAGGGGGTTTTGTGACGTATGTCAAGACTTCTGGGCAACTTTGTTTATTAGAAGGCTCGGATACGTCATTTGTGACGTATTATAGGGCACAAATGGGGGTTGTTCCAGGATTTGTTCCAAGTGACGTAAAAAAATCTTGTGTAGAACGTGCAAGGAACGGTTGTAAGTGCTTGAATATAAAGAGAAAAATGATGTTTTGTTCTTGTTCTAAGTTTAGAGGGGGGAGGGCTCCTAGGAGACCATGTTTTTTTCTGTGGATAACTTCTTGCAAAACCTCGCTTGACCTCTCTGTTCCACCAAAAAATTCATGCCCTTTACCGTCACCCCTCATTTTGGCTAGAACACTAGAACAGTGGGAACAAATCCGAATTTCCCTTGTGTGACAACAACTTACGTGTAAGGAACCACTAACTTTTTCTGGAACACGACTAGAACATTGGAACAAAAATAGGGGTAAAAAGGGCTTGACAAACGGGATTTTTTCTGGCAACATGCACATCCAGTGCATGTTGAAATTAAACGTCACAAATGAGCAAAATCCGCCTCCGGGCGGATTTCCTACTTCTGAGTAGGGTTACTTGACAAAACGGATTTTTTCTGGCAACATGCACATCCAGTGCATGTTGAAATTTTACGGCACAAATCGGGTTCAGTTGCTTTCTCCCTCCTTGTGATCAAGGTTAGTCCACCTCAATAGGTGGACTTTTTTTATCCATAGTGGTTTTTGTTCCAGTGTTCTGGTTATACGTCATTGTTCCAGGGTGTAGTGTGACGTATAGGTTAGAACAATGACGTATTCGTGGAACTCTAGAACAAAATGACTGATTAGCAGTACATACAACACTGAATCGCTAATTAGTGGCTCAGCCGAGGCTGGCGTCCTAAATAACAACCTTGCGCGAAACCTTGCGCCAGCACACGCGAGCACGCGCGCGACGATTAAGAACTGGTTTCAAATAGCGCGGACGAAAAAAAGCCCCACGATGCGCGGGGCATCGTGGGGCGTGAGGGTTAGCCTAAGGCCTTCCGGAAGGCATCGATTGCCATCCTGAGTTTTGCTTCGTCAGGGGCTGTTGCGTCTCCCCTGGACTTCGCAGTCTTTGCCCTGGACTTGAATTCGTCCAATTGGCCAGACAGCCAATCCGCATAGTCTTTGGCCTGAACCCGTGTTCGGGGCTTGGCATCGTTGACGATGCGTTTGATCTGCGTCATCAGGTCAGCTACCCGATTAGCACAGTACTTTTGGAACTTCTCGCGCACGGGTTGCACCGCACCGTACTTGCCAGGGTCAGTGCCCTTGAACTTGCCAAACTCTTGCTGCGTGAACGACATTGCAAAGTGCACCGTCACTATCATTTCGCCCTCTTGAGTCGGGGCATCGGCAGAAAGCGGGTTCCATTCCTTTGTGTAACGCTGACCAGGGTTGATCTCCCCATAGCGCAACATCCAGCCCTCTGCGAGTCCGGCCTTGTTTTCGGCAGACAAACCATTCTCCGAAACGTCAGGCTGCAGCGTCATCACGTAAGCAGCAATTGCTGCCAGCGTCTCTACACTCTGCGCGCCCTTGTATCCCGCATCTTTGAGAGATGTAGGCTGATAGAACGGGGAAACCGGGGTCTTTTGCTTTGCACTCATGATTTGCTCCTGTAGTGCGTTGAGGCATACGCAACGACACCGCGTCGTTGTTCTGTAGTGTTTGTATAGCTGATACTGGGGTGCTAATCAACTTCTCAGGAGGAACTGAGCCGCTATCTAGCGCCCACGCCCGCGCCCAGACACGCGCGACGACCAAGAACTGGCATCAATGGGCCAAAAGAAAAGGCGCGGAGCCGAAGCTCCGCGCCTTGCTACCCTGCTGGGTTACTCTGGACAGACGAACTTGTATTCGTCTTGTTGCACCGTCTTCGTCCCGACTAGCACTCGCTGGCATGTACCGTCTGACTTGACGTGCACCCCAATCCGAATGCTCAGATTGTCGCCGCTGAATTGATGCTCACGTTCGCCCCAGTCTTTCCCAACGTAGTCCCTCGACTTTGCGTTGGGGCAAACGTCGTTGGCGTATGTCAGCAGGTTACAAACCAAATCACTGTTGAGGGTGTCTTGGTTGTACAGAGCCAGCGTAATCTCAACTCTGCCGTAGTGACTCGAGACGCCGACGTATCGGTCATTCTCTGGTACACCATCGAGGAGCATGCAGAGCCGGGTCAGAACAGGTTGTACGACCGTATACCGTGCTTTGCGCAGATCGCTTGCACGACGCTTCACTTCAGCGGCTTCCCGCTTGAGACTCTCCAGCGTTGCCTTGATGATGCCACGGGAAACAAGGATCGAACGATCCGCCTTAGTTGTCTTAGCCATGATGGCCTCCTATAAACACTGGACAACACCGCGTTGGCCAGTGATTTGTATATAGCATGACCCAATGACGAAAGCGAATTCTCAGGGGAATTGACCCACCGCACCCGGACCCTCCTAGCTGGCAACGGGTCCCCCCGCGCACCCCACACCCCATGATCTACACAAACAACTCCGCACTTTCCAAAACTCCACTTCGTTCCATACGTCACTTGTCCTTCGTTCCATACGTCACTTGTCCTTCGTTCCATACGTCACTTCACTTTGTTTGTCTTGATTGGAGACCCACCCCCTCAATCTAGAAACACCCCCCGTCAGGGACTCCTACCTCCTTTCCGAAATACGTGCTACATTTCGCGCACTGTTTCATAGTGCGACTTCCTATGGACCTCATACCAGACATCGAAGACAACATCCCCCTGCCTGCAAGCGCCCAAGAGGCGTATCCAGAGATGACTCCCCGCGAGGAGTTGGAAATGCGGGCCCGGACAATCAAAATGATTGCCGATCTCACGGGTGCGATCATTGCGCCCGACGAGAGTTCACAGACAGCAGCCAGAGAAATCGCTGCCGATCTCATCAAGGGTGGGCCTATCCGCCCGGATATGGCGGTCTACCCTAACGAGACCATTGCCTACCTTGCGGGGCTAGTCGCTCAGTACGACTCTCAGGTTGTACAAGAGCTTGCCAACCTCAAGCGCTTCGTAGTCAACAAACTGATCGAAGAATCCGCCCATCCTGACGGAAAAGTACGCTTGCAAGCTATCAAAGCCTTGGGCGAAGTCGATGGCGTCGATGCCTTCAAGAAGCGCACCGAGATGACGGTCAAGAATCAGTCTCTGGAAGAGGTTGAACGCGAGCTTCTGGAGACTCTTTCTAAGCTGGAAGCCCGAACTGTGGACGTGCCAATGGTGGAAGTAGTCGAAAATGAGCCAACTAACGCCTGATAAGGTACTTCAGTTGAAGAAATCCCTTCCGTACATGACGGAAGCGGATAAAAGAAAGACGCTGGAACTGCTAAAACGCTGGGAAAGCGAATATATTCAGTCAAAAGGTAAAGATTCACTGTTGGATTTCGTCCAACACGTGTATCCGGGGTATAAAGTAGGCCCCCACCACCGTAGATTGATCCAGATATTCGAAGATATTGCCAACGGCATCAAAAAACGGGTGATTGTGAATATTGCACCCCGTCATGGCAAGTCAGAATTAATATCTTATCTCGCTCCTGCGTGGTTTTTGGGCAGATACCCCCACAAAAAGGTCATTATGTCCAGCCATACGGCGGATTTGGCGGTTAATTTTGGCCGTAGAGTGCGAAATCTGGTGGGTTCGGACTCGTATAAGGACATATTCCCGCAGGTCGAACTGCAAGCAGACAGCAAATCTGCCTCACGTTGGGGTACAAACTTCAATGGCGAGTACTTTGCCATCGGCGTAGGTGGTGCGCTGGCGGGTCGAGGTGCTGACCTGTTCATCATTGACGATCCGCACAGCGAACAAGACGCAAAAACAGGGCGTCCGGACGTATTTTTACCTGCTTGGGAGTGGTTTCAGTCGGGTCCCATCCAGCGTTTGATGCCTGGAGGTGCCATTATTGTCGTGATGACACGCTGGTCTAAGCTAGATTTGACAGGCCAGATTGTCAACCAGATGCAACGCGAAGAAGGCGTTGACCAGTGGGAAGTGGTCGAATTCCCTGCAATTCTAAATGAAAAGCCACTTTGGGGTGAATTCTGGAGCCTTGACGAGCTACTTGCTAAAAAAGCGGGTATGGATATTCGGTACTGGGAAGCCCAGTACATGCAGAACCCCGTATCTGAAGAAGGCGCATTAATTAAGCGTGAATGGTGGAAAATTTGGGAAAAAGATGACCCTCCCCAATGCGAGTTCCTCATTATGTCGCTGGACGCTGCCCAAGAGGCAAATACCCGAGCGGACTACAATGCTTTGACTACCTGGGGGGTATTCTTCAATGAGGAAACAGACAACTTCAACATTATATTGTTGAACGCCATCAAGAAGCGGATGGAGTTCCCTGAGCTTAAGAAACTCGTACTTGAAGAATATAACGAGTGGGAGCCCGATGCGTTCGTGGTGGAGAAGAAGTCCAACGGAGCGGCTCTCTATCAGGAGCTACGTCGCATGGGAGTGCCCATAGGAGAGTTCACTCCGGGTAAGGGCCAAGACAAGATTTCTCGTGTGAATGCTGTCTCTGATCTGTTTTCTTCAGGCATAGTGTGGGCACCTGACAGGCGGTGGGCGAGAGAGGTCATTGAGGAGTGCAACGACTTTCCTAGCGGTGCCAACGACGACCTCGTGGATTCGACAACTCAAGCGCTGTTGCGTTTCAGGCAAGGCGGTTTTATCCGATTGCCAACAGACGTAAAGGAAGAAGTGACTTACTTCAAGAGTAGCCGCAGAGCGGCGTACTATTAAGGAAACAACATGGCAACGAATATCGACCAAGCGCTCTCTCCGCTCGACATGACATCCATGAGCGACGAACCGGCGATTGAAATTGAAATTGAGAACCCTGACGCCGTCAGCATCGGAATTGATGGTGTCGAAATTGAATTAACGCCAGAACCCGAGACTGCGGAGCAGTTCGACGCGAACCTCGCGGAGTACATGGACGGTTCAGAACTGCAGTCCCTTGCCTCGGAACTGATCGCCCTCGTGGACGCGGACATCAACAGTCGCAAAGACTGGACAGAGATGTTTGTCAAGGGCCTGGAAGTCCTTGGCATGAAGTACGAAGAGCGCACCGAGCCTTGGTCGGGGGCTTGCGGTGTGTACTCTCCGCTCCTCACTGAGGCTGCTATCAGGTTCCAGTCAGAAATGATTACCGAGACCTTCCCTGCTCAGGGTCCGGTCAAGACGCAGATCATCGGTGCCATCGACCGCATGAAGGAAGAGGCTGCAGATCGTGTCCGTGACGACATGAACTTCATGCTGACCGAGCGGATGATCGACTACCGCTCAGAGCACGAGCGGATGCTGTACAGCCTGGGCCTGTCCGGTGCTGCCTTCAAGAAGATCTACCCGAACCCGAGCACGGAACTGCCCGCTGCTCCGTTCGTGCCTGCTGAAGACTTGATCATGCCCTACGGGGCAAGCAATGTTTACACGGCAGAGCGTGTCACGCATGTGATGCGAAAGACCGAAAACGAGGTCAAGAAGCTGCAGGTTGCTGGGTTCTACCGTGAGGTAGACCTGGGTGAGCCCACGCGCATACTTACCGACATCGAGAAGAAAAAGGCCGAGGAGCAAGGCTACAGCCTGACTGACGACGACCGCTTCCAGTTGCTTGAGATCCACGTTGACTGGGACATGCCGGGGTATGAGGACGATGTGCCTCTGCCTTATGTCGTCACGCTTGACCGTGGCACCCAGGAAGTTTTAGCCATCCGCCGCAACTGGGACGAGGACGACAAGCGCAAGCTCAAACGCCAGCACTTCGTGCAGTACACGTACATCCCCGGCTTCGGTGCTTATGGCTTGGGATACATCCACATCATCGGTGGCTACGCCCGTGCAGGGACGAGCATCATCCGGCAACTTGTAGACGCAGGCACCCTGGCAAATTTACCCGGTGGTTTGAAGACCCGTGGCTTGCGGATCAAGGGCGACGACACGCCTATCGCTCCGGGCGAGTTCCGTGATGTAGATGTGCCTTCTGGAACCGTGCGTGACAACCTCATGCCGCTGCCGTACAAGGAGCCGAGCCAAGTTCTGGCCGCTCTGCTGGAGCGCATCACGGAGGAAGGCCGCAGGCTTGCAGCCATCGCGGACCTGAAGGTCTCTGACATGAGCGCCCAGGCCCCTGTGGGCACCACGCTGGCTATCCTTGAGCGGCAGCTTAAAACCATGTCAGCGGTGCAAGCCCGCGTCCATGCGTCTCTTCGCATGGAGTTCAAGCTCCTGAAGAACATCATCCGCGACTTCCTGCCGCCTGACTATGCGTACACCCCTGAGGGCGGGGATCGGTCGGTCAAGCAGGCCGACTATGACGTAGTCGAGGTGATCCCGGTCAGTGATCCGAACGCGGCCACGATGGCGCAGCGGATCATGCAGTACCAAGCTGCACTGCAACTCGCACAGGGTGCCCCACAGATCTACGACCTGCCGCAGTTGCACCGGCAGATGTTGGAGGTTCTTGGTATCAAGAACGCCGAGAAACTTGTTGCGCTGCCGCAAGATCAGAAGCCGCAAGATCCCGTGACTGAGAACATGAACGTGCTGCGGGGCAAGCCCATCAAAGCGTTTGCGTATCAGGACCACGAGGCCCACATGGGCACACACCAGATGTTCATGCAAGACCCGAAGGTGATGTCCACGCTGGGGCAGAACCCGATGGCGCAGCAGATGATGGCCGCTCTCATGGCGCACATTGCAGAGCATGCAGCGTTTGCATACCGGGCTCAGGTTGAGATGGCGTTGGGTGTCCCGCTGCCCACGCTGGATGAAGAGTCAAACGCTCCCATCGCGCCGGAAGACGAAAAGGCTCTGGCTCCGCTAATTGCTGCCGCTGCACAGCGCACGATGGTCCAGAACCAAGCGATGGCTGCACAACAACAGGCTCAACAGCAGGCGATGAACCCAGAGCTTCAGATGGCACAGGCAGAGCTGCAGTTGAAGCAAGCCGAGATGCAGCGCAAGGCTCAGAACGACCAGATGGACTTCCAGATTGCGCAGGGCAAGTTGCAGCTTGAGCAGCAGCGTCTGGCACTTGAGGCGCAACGCCGCCCTGGGGAAGATCCTCAACTCAAGGCCATGATGGCTCAGCAGGAGATTGCGTCCAAGAGCGCAAGGGCTCAGCAAGAGCTTCAGCAAAAGGAGCAGATGCACCAGCAAAAATTGCGGCAGCAAATTCAATCAGACGCAATCAAGGCAAGGCAACAAATGATGCGTCAAAAAACACAAACCAAACAGTAAGGATTAAACATGGCGACTACTGCGTTCGACGTAGTCATTAAGGAAATTGAGGAGCGCCGCGAGTCCATCGCGCAGGCGCTTATCTCAGGCTCAGCAAAGGATTTTGCTGAGTACAAGGACTTGTGCGGTGAGATCCGAGGTCTATCACGCGTGCATGCTTTTGTAACCGACCTCGTGCGAAAGATGGAAAACGATGAGTGAACTACTCCTAAGTGACGGCGAAAACACCACGGTGTTGCCGCAAACCGAAGCAGAAAAGGCCCGTCAGGTGCCTGATCCGGTGACTTATCACCTGCTGTGCGTCCTACCAAAGGCAGAAGAAGAGTATGAGAGCGGACTCGCTAAGGCGGGCCAGACCATGCACTTCGAAGAGGTGATGAGCCCTGTGCTGTTTGTCGCCAAGATGGGACCAGACTGCTACAAAGACCCCCTGCGCTTTCCCAGTGGGCCGTCATGCAAAGTAGGAGACTTTGTCCTTGTGCGCCCTAACACGGGTACGCGGCTGAAGATCCACGGTCAGGAGTTCCGCCTGATCAACGACGACAGCGTCGAAGCGGTTGTGCAAGATCCAAGGGGGATCAAACGTGGATAAAGAAGAAACTATCTACAACGGCGTCACGGATGACTTCGCTTGGTATGAGTTGTCGCGCATGCGCGTGCGACTTGATGAAATGGTAACCATGCTTGACAACCTGCAAAACACACTGAAAGCAAGGTCAGTGGAGCAACAGAGTTACATGAATTACCTTGAAGGCAAAGTCCGCATGCTTAAAGAGCTTGTGCCACAAGAGACAAAGGAGTAACTCATGGCAAATGTCCAAAACGAAGAATTCAAGTTCCCCGACGAAACCCCGGTAGTCACTTCTGAAGAGAAGGTGGAGTATGAGGTTGAAGCTGCGCCTGAGATTGAAGTTGTAGACGATACGCCTGAGCCGGACAAGGGCCGCAAGCCCATGAAGGAAGCCCCGGCAGAAGTCACCGACGACGAGCTTGAGCAGTATTCTGATGGCGTGAAGAAGCGCATTCAGCACTTCTCCAAGGGGTATCACGAAGAGCGCAGGGCAAAAGAAGCCGCGTTGCGTGAGCGCGAGGAAGCGCTACGTCTTGCGCAGAACCTCGTCGAAGAGAACAAGCGCCTTCAGGGTAGTTTGGGTCAAGGCCAACAAGCACTGCTTGAGCAGGCCAAGAAGGTTGTTGCCAACGAAGTTGAGCAGGCCAAACAGAAATACAAAGCTGCGTATGAAGCTGGAGATTCTGAGGCCCTGGTTACGGCTCAAGAAGAATTAACCTCTGCAAAAATTAGAGCAGAGCGGGTAAATAACTTCAGGCCGGCAGTTGCAAAGCCTGAAGAATCTGTGGTACAACCCGTCCCGCAAGCCCAAGAGTTTGTGCCGCAAGTTGATTCCAAGGCCCGTGCGTGGCAGGATGCCAATCCGTGGTTTGGGAAAGACGAAGAAATGACGGCATTGGCTCTTGCAGCACATGAACGACTTGTGAAAGGCGGTGTCGATCCAACAAGCGACGAGTATTACGAGAAGATCAATTCCCGTATACGGCAGGTTTTTCCAGATGCGTTCCCCTCGGAAAAGCCAGCAAAGAGATCGTCTGTTGTAGCACCTGCCACACGTAGCACAGCGCCCAGAAAGATCGTGCTTACACAATCACAAGTCAACATCGCCAAGCGTCTTGGGGTTCCTCTGGAAGCCTATGCGCGTCAGGTTGCGGAAGATATGAGGAAACAAAATGGCTGAACGTAATCCCCGTGAATTGGACACCCGCGCCAAGGCTGAAAGGCCCAAGCAATGGATGCCTCCCCAACTCCTGCCCGATCCGAACCCGGAAGAAGGGTATGCTTTCCGTTGGATTCGCGTCAGCACTCTCGGGACCAATGACCCGATGAATGTCTCCTCAAAGCTCCGCGAAGGCTGGGAGCCTGTGAAAGCGAGCGAGCATCCTGAAATCCAACTGATGGGCACCGGCTCCGGCAAGTTCCCAGACAGCATTGAGATTGGCGGTCTCCTGCTTTGCAAAACACCAAAGGAGTTCACTGAACAGCGCGATGCGCACTTCCGCAAACAAGCGGACGGGCAAATGCAGTCAGTGGACAACAACTTCATGCGCGAGAATGATCCTCGGATGCCTCTGTTTAGGGAGCGCCGCTCGGAGGTTTCGTTCGGACGCGGCTCGTAAATTCAAGGAGTCTTAAATGGCTTACCCTACCGTAGAAGGGCCTTACGGCCTAATTCCGGTTAACCTGATTGGTGGTCAGGTCTTCGCGGGTTCCACGCGAATGATCCCGATTGCCAGCGGGTATACCGCTTCCCTGTACTTTGGTGATCCCGTAAAGTTCACCTCTGACGGTACGCTGATCACTTCTGGTCTGGCGTTTAACTCTGCAGCAGCAGAAACCGGCGGTACTTTGGGCGTCTTCCTGGGCTGTGAATACACCCCGGCTGGCGGTCCTCTGTTCGGCAAGCAGCGCTATCAGAGCTGGGCGGCTAACACCGTGGCTTCTGATGCTGTGGCCTACGTCAGCGATGACCCGGACATCATCATCAAGGCTGCGATCATCCAGTACAACGCTTCTGGCACCCCCGTGCTGGGCTGCGTACCTGCCGCTGCTCTGGGCACCAACCTGACTCCGATGGCTACTGCCACCGCAAACACGGGTTCGGGCTCCAACTTCAGTGGCAACTCCAACGTCGGTCTGATGCTGGCTTCGGGCAACGTGCGCCGCACGGCTACTGCTCCGTTCCGTATCGTTCAGATGGTTCCGGAGACGCAACTGCTGGTGACGCAAACCGCGACCACTGGCAACAACAGCACCTCGGTGACGCTGGCCGCTGCAAACGCTTCGATCAAGACCGGCATGCTGGTCACGGGTCTGAACGTCCAAGCCGGTACGTTTGTGGCTGCTGTCAGTGGCACTACGGTGACGCTGTCGCAAGCCAGTGCCGCCACTACCGGGCAAACGGGTACTCTCACCTTCAACGGCTTCCAAGAGGTGCTGGTGAAGTGGAATGCCGGTTACCACGCCT
>Ga0315907_10005040_pt1 | contig 14582 bp, 28 predicted proteins | sample LakEriMetagenome_3_FD_203525 | JGI IMG/M metagenome (GOLD analysis project Ga0315907, IMG submission 203525) | Freshwater fungal communities from buoy surface, Lake Erie, Ohio, United States - Buoy 12 MA123 | ecosystem: Environmental > Aquatic > Freshwater > Lake > Lake biofilm | place: USA...
TTGCAGATCTCGAGGATGAAGTCTTCGACCTGCTCGAGGATTCCGAGATCCTCGAGACGGAGACGCCATTCGTAGGCGTCGATCATTTCCTGAGTCGCTTCCATTCCGTGTCCTTTCGTTGTTGGTAATGTCATTATAACTTCTTTAGAATTGGTGGCCGCTCAGAGGCGACCACCGTAATCCCGCTCGTGGTAGTAGCGCGTCTCCCAGCGATCCTGCTCGAGCGCCTCGTTGGTCTCCCGCTCGATGTCGGCGTGTACCTGCCGCATCGCACTGACGACGATCTCCATGATCTCCGCAACGCTGTGGTGCCGCTCGAAACTGACGTCGTCCGCGTCGCTCTCCACCTCGGAGTACCAGTTGGTGAGCGCCTCCCAGTCACCGATCTCGTCGCCACCGTACTCGACGGCGATGATGTCCCGCACCATCGCGACGATCTCTCGCGTCATTTCCTTGTTCATGATTGTGTCCTTTCGTTGGTTGTATGATCATTATAACATCTTTAGAAACACCAGCCCTGCGGCAAATGCCAGCGGAGGGAGCGACCCTCACCGCTGTTGCGAACCCTGGCCGGGGTTCGCAGGACTTCACATCACCCGCTAACGTGCTTCGCAAGAGGAGGACGGGGCGCTTCGGCGGAGGGAGTCGGATGATCGCCTAGGTCGATCAGAGCCGCTATCGCGCGTCTGCGGAGCCTTATCTTTGGAGTGGCTTGTGCTGTCGGTATGTTCTTCGTCCCAGCAGCTTGCTGGCACTTGCCGCGGGGCTGATGCTCCGTGACAAGATCATTATAACATCTTTAGATTGCTCAGAGTCCGCAGAACTCGCGGAGCTTCTGAGCGTCGCGGCCTTTGAATCCCTCCGCGCAGATCACGGCCTCGCACATGTCCGAGACCGTCTCGTCCAGCGGGACGTCGGGGTATTCCTCGCGGCACTGGTTGATGATGTCGAAGGCCATCTCCTTGAGATCGGCGTCGGTGAATCGCATGTCCATTGTTTGTCCTTTCGTCGTTGACATGATCATTATAACTTCTTTAGATTCAGGCCGCGGCCTTGCGCGCCTTGCGGCGCGCGTTGGCCCGGCGAAGATCGGCGGTGACGCCGGCCTTGATCCAGAAGGTGGCCATTCCGGCTCCGGTGGCCAGGATCCACAGCTCCTTGAGGGTCTCCACGAGACCGGTCGAGAGTGTGAAGTTCACGGTGTATTCTGCGAGCATTGCGGTTGTCCTTTCGTTGGTAAGATCATTATACCATCTTTAGATTGTCGCTCCGACCGAGCCGAGTGACCCGGTCGAAGCGACGATCCGCCTCCTAGAGGGAGAGAAGGTACATCGCCTCGCACATGTCGCGATCGCCGTCGCCGAAGCGACGATCCGCCTCCTCGGTGGCGAGGAAGTACAGCGCCTCGCGCAGCTCGCGATCGCCGTCACCTTCGCGCTCGATCATGCTGACCAGCTCCTCGGTGGAGACCGATCGCACGTACTCGCGGAACTGATCCATGAGGCCCTCGATGATTCCGATGTTCATTGCTGTGTCCTTTCGTTTTGTTGACAAGATCATTATAACATCTTTAGAAAGCGATCTGGCCCGGCCGGCTCTCGCCGACCGGGCCGAGCGATCAGGCCTCGCCGTAGGCGCGGCCGTAGGTCTTCTTGTAGAAGGCCTCCATCCACGCCAGGGCGCCCGCCTTGGTCTTCTTGGGGCAGCCCCAGTTCATCTCGCACGCCTTGACCAAGCTGTAGCGGGCGGCCTTCATCCCGGTGTTCACCTCGAGGCGAAGCATCGAGATCGCGGAGGCGACTCGCCAGTGCTCGATTCCGTCGGCGGAATCGATGACGATTGTTTCGTTCATTGCTGTGTCCTTTCGTTGTTTGGTTGGTGAGATCATTATAACATCTTTAGAATCAGTCGAATTCGAGCGACATCTCGAAGGCGAGATTATCGGCTTCACGCTCCTCGGGCGACATGCCCATGTAGTACGGAGGCTCGAAGCCGGGGTCCACGATGCCCTCGGGAGCGAGCCAGTAACCCGCGCGGCGTGCGATGCCTTGATTCCAAGCGATGTTGGCGTCGACGCTAGAACCGCCGCCGTTCACCCAGCTCATGATGAACTCAGCGTACTGCTCACCTTCCAGTTCATAATCTTCCATCTCGTTGTCCTTTCGTAGTTTGGCTTGCCAGGTCATTATAACTTCTTTAGAATTGCTGGTTGCCCTGAGTCTTTTCACCCGGGCCAGGTGTCCTCGGTTAAGTCCTCGGCTGCTGCTCGACTCAAGCACGTCTCATGTTGTCATTATAACAACTTTAGATCTCGAGGTCGTCGTCCTCGTCATCCGACTCTTCCCAGCCAGGTTCGCACTCGCGATCGAGGCGATCGTCATCGCGGAGGCAGTCGATCTCGTACTGCTCCATGTCATCGATCTCGTCGTACCCAGCCCACAGGCTGTCATCATCTTCCCACATTTGCTTTGTCCTTTCGTGTTGGCTTGACATGATCATTATACCATCTTTAGAAAGGCTGCCCGTCTGCAAGGCGAACCTTCCCCCAGGCCGGATCGCTCACTTGAGCGACCCGGCCCTGTGGTTCAGCGCTTGTAGAGGTAGCCTCCGTAGGCGTCCCACTTCGCCTTCAGCTCGGCGAAGCTGTCCGGGTCGAGCAGGTTGTACCGCTCGCCGTTCAGCGCCGGCGCCTTGAAGCTGGCCGCCTTGTAGACGCCGCCCGTCTGAGCGTCGACGAAGCAGTGGACGTACCGGCTCTGGCCGCCTCGAGAAGCGACGATGCGGATGTACTTGCGCCCGCCGTCCATCGCGTAGGTGTCGGGGTCGAGTCCCGGGTGTCGCTCGGCGAGGAACGTGACGCTTCTTTCGTTGAGGAAGAAGACGAACTCGCCGATGGCGTCGAGAACGGCTGCCTTCTTGTCTTCGGTGATCATTGCTTTGTCCTTTCGTTTGCGCCAGCGGTTGCTGACAAGATCATTATAACATCTTTAGAATGTCAGAGACAGTCCGAGACGAATCCTCGGTGCATGTCGCTGTGCTGTTCTGGGGTCATCGTGAATCCGAGTTCCCAGCCCGACATCTCACATTCGATAAGAAGTGCGCACCGGGTCAACGCCTGGGCCAGGTTGTCGTACTCCTCGTCCCATTGATTGATGACATAGTCTGTCCATGACAGGATGACCTTGTCCCCATCGCCCTGGCGGATGACGATTCCGACCTCGTCGCGGATGAGGCTCATGATCTCTTGAAACGTTTCCATGTTTGTCCTTTCGTTGTTGAAGTCATTATAACTTCTTTAGAAGTGCCGGGCACACCACAGTGTCGTTTAAGACGCGTTATGCACGCTGTCCCCGGCAGGTTCTATTGTATCTTCTCTAGATCTCCACGCGGGGAGGGCGGATGTCGATCGCGTGACCGATGAACCGATCGAGGATACGCATGCGCGTGTCGGCCGGCGTCTCTCCCTCGCGGCAGGGGATGAAGTAGGTGATGATGTGCCCATTGGCTCGGATCTCGAGAGTGATCCGGCTGTCTTCCCACTCGGTCATCTCGATCTTGAAGTCGATGTCTCGTGAGGTATGGACGTTGGTACTCGATGATGTGCTGTACATGCTGTGCCTTTCGTTGTTTGTCATGTTGTCATTGTACATTCTTTGGAAAGCCGACCCGTCTGCTAAGCAGATGTCCTACCAGGCCGGACTTTGAGAAATGCGCGAGCGCCGGAAGAGAAAGGACATTATCTCCCGGCGCTCAAGCGCTCTTGTTCCTCACTTCGCCGCTGCGGCGTTGATCCTCGCAATCGCGTGGTCAGTGAAGAGAATCGTCTCCCCGGTCACGGCGTGCACCGCGACGATGGGGAACTTGCGGCGCTTCGCCGCGATCCCAGCGAAGAGGTAGGGCTCGCCCTTGTCGGAGCGGAACTCGGTGCCAAGCGGGGCGGTCAACGTCGCGGTGTCGCCAGCGCTTCGGTAGACCGAGTAGCCGAACCGCGTGTAGTACTGCGCCTCCTGGCTCTTGAGGTTGATGCCTCCAGGCCCAGCCTCGAGTGGTGAAGCCTGGATGGTGACCCTATAGAAGTCGCCGTACGTGGTCTTGCACTGCGGGGCGTCCATTCCGTGCTTCTTGAAGATGCCGTCGATCGCCGCCTTGATCTCGTTGGTGATCTCGATGGCCTTGTTCTTTTCGATTGTTGCCATGTTGTGTGTCCTTTCGGTATTGGTTATGAGTTCATTATACAAACTTTAGAAAGTTGCGGCCGCAAGACCATCGCGTGCATTTGAGTCTCGGCGCTAAAAGCGCACTTGTCGTATAGCCTTATCGCGATCTCTGCCTAGCTTAGCCAGTTTGCAACATTCTGCATCGTCTGGCACCGCAGTCTTTCTTAGTTCATCCCACGGGTCTCATCGCGAGAACGATGTCGAACGCCATCGAGTGATTGGTGTCGACGAGAGAGTGGTCGGCCCCGTACAGATGTACCTCGACCTCGCGGCTCTCCCAGACGACCACAGGGACGTCGTCGTAGTCGGGCATCGTCATCTCTTTGATGTCGGCACCGACGCCGAAGCCAGTCTCGCTTGCCCAGTCGTCGGCGACGATGCTCGAGATAGCGATGCGCGTCGCGTAGGACGGGTCGTTCCAGCGCGAGCGCGCTGCTTCGATGCCGCGTGCGATGTCGCCGTAACGATCCGAACCTCCCCAGTGCGAGTAGAGAAACACTGGAGCACTGCTCTTGTTTGCCTTGAACCCGATGATTGCTCGGTCACCCATGATGTTGTTGTCCTTTCGTAGTTGGTGATGAGTACATTATACAATCTTTAGATTGAGCTCTCAGTCGCCTGGCGTACGACCATCGGCACGAGGACGTCGCCAAGGGCGACCGTGAGATCTGTGAAGATCACGACCTGCCCCTCGTTGTCCTCGCCGAAACTTGCCGACGGCAGAATTGCGGTGATCGCCTTGTACAGGTCGTCGAACGTGTCGATCATTGTGTGTCCTTTCGTAGTTGGTGATGAGTACATTATACAATCTTTAGATTGAGCTCGCTGCGCCGGCGTAGCTGAGCGCATCACGGAGCAGCATCCCAGCGAGCCCACCGGGTACGTCGGGGCCGTAGCTGACGAGCTCGTCGCACTTGTCCAGCACCTCGGACTCGAAGAGCGAGAAGCTGTTGTCGCCGTAGCGAGCCACGTGCTTCTTCAGCACGAGTGCCTGCGGCGATCCGAAGACCTCGTATCGAATCATCGAGTACGTGTCTCGCTTGCCGATGGCCACCTTGTACAGCGTCGCCGTGTAGCACTTGCTGTCTTTGTTGTGACTGATGACGAGCTGGACGCACTCGTTCCAGCCCGGATCTTTCTCGTCTTCGACGGCAGGGCCTTCCCACGAGTATGTGACTCTGCGGTTACGGGAAGTGCGTGTTGCGGTTGCGTTGATCATGCTACTTCCTCCATGTCGGATTCGTCGATGCAGGCTTCGGAGAGTGCGGAGTACAATTCCGTGTGGTCGTAGTTCATGTAGAACTGGTCAGCGACCCTGCCCCACGCTTCGTCGGAGGGCAGTGACCCATCGAGGTCAGTGAACATACCCTTGTGATAGACGAGGGCAACGACCTCTTCGCTTTGGTCGAGCTCAGTCAGTTGTTTGATGAGTTCAGAAACTTTCATTGTGTGTCCTTTCGTTGTAAGTTCATTATACTTTCTTTAGAATGAAGCTGCCCGGGTGGGAATAGCGTCCACCCGGGCAGTCGATCTCAGACGGGGGTGAGCTCGAGCTTGCTCAGCTCCCAGGCGTACACATCGCCGCGCCAGGAGTTCGAGCCGAACGCGATGTCTCCGTCCTTGAGCTTGTCGACGGACAGGACCGCGACGCAGTCGGGGTTTCCGTCGAACATGATGACGACCTTGACGTCGCCGCAGTCGTGATCGTCGACCAGGTGCACCGTGAACGGGCATCCGGAGACTCCGTTGCGGTGGTGGTCGCTGTTGATGATGTCGAGATTCATTGCTTGTCCTTTCGTTGTGGTGAGTACATTATATCTTCTTTAGAAGCTCAGTTCGCGCTACACGAGCGCGAACCGAGCCTCCTTCGACTCGTCGACGCTGGGCGCGCCCTCGAGCGTCACCCAGATGTCGAAGCGTCGGAACGTCTCGCCGCCGATCTCGATGGTCTGCTTCTTCAGCACGAACCCAGGCGAGCACGGGCAGCTGCATCCGGCAGTCTGCGACCACGGCATCTCGCTGAGATCGATACCGAAGCCGGCGAGGTTCATGCGGATCGCCTTACGCCAGAGCGTGAACGGGCGACGGCCACGATTCGTCAGGTCCTCGAGCACGTCGAACTCGTCTGTGGCCCATACATACATGCGGGGCTTGGAGTCGTAGGATCGCCAGCCGCCGCCGCGGACGTCCCAGGTTCGCTCGATGATCTTGAGCGAGCCCTCGGCGATCGGGAGCTCGACTCGCTTGCGTGTGTCTTTCATTTGGTGTCCTTTCGTTGTGGTGGTAAGATCATTATAACTTCTTTAGAAAGTTACACAGCCTCGAACACTTCTGGGATGTGTCCCTCCAAGTTGTACCGCTGGAGGTGGGCTTCATCGTCGAAGCGCCCCTCGTCTTGGCAACGGTAGTAGAGCGACCCATCGTCCTCGCGGATGAGCTCGATCGAGAACACGACCATACCCTCGACGAAGATGTCGAGAACCTTGACCTCTGCGCCGCGGGCCCACTTGGGATTGTACTGCTTCACTTCGACTTTCATTTGGTGTCCTTTCGTTGTGGTGGTAAGATCATTATAACTTCTTTAGAAGTAGATCTCGTCCTCATCGACGTCAGGCGTCTCGTCCAGTATCTTCTGGAGAGCAGCCTCCGCCTCAAGGCGCTGTCGATCGAACGTCTCGAGAGCGATGATCGCCTCCTCGGCCGTATCGAACGTCTCCTCGAGCATGAAGTCGATGTCGGGTGGGCTCGTCATCGAGCCAGCGACGTAACTGAACGCCGAGGCGTAGAACTTGCCATCATCGCCGAACTCAACCTCGAGTCCATAGAAGCCTTCGGACAGAAGCCGATCGGGCTCCTCGTGCCACTCGTATTGCCAGTTGCTTTCCACTGCTGCCCTTTCGTCGTTTGTCGTGTGGTCATTATAACGTCTTTAGAACGGTGCCCGTCTGCAAGGTGCAACCACCTAGCAGGCCGGACATCTCGCCAGGCCTGTTACGGGCACCGGTAGCCATTCTTCCGAGTGTGCTCGATGTACGGGCGATGGCAGCGGAAACAGCGATCCTTCATCTGCTTGCGGAGGAGACGCTCGTCGCGTGACTCCTGTAGCTCTGCGGCACGCGCTTGCTTCCGCTTGCCGAGCTTGTATGCTATGATGATGCTTCCTAGTCCCATGCAGTCATTATACATTCTTTAGAATGGAACCCGTCTGCAACGTTTACCTTCTACCAGGCCGGACTCTAGAATGAGCCGGTCCGGGGCGCGGAAAGGACAAGAATACGCTAACCCCGGACCGACGAACTTGCGGTCCTCTCAGCTTGCCGCCGAGAGGGCCTTCACGGCCGCCGTGCCGATCACCTTGGCTGAACCCTTGAGGTCCAGGTTGAGGATCTCCAGTGCCGCCTTGGTGCCCCGCAGCAGGTTCACCGCAGCGGGATCTCCGTAGCCGCCAGGGAACGACAGCCACACGACAGCCACACCGCTCTGCTCGCACGCTGCGATCCACTTGCGGACCGCGTTCTTCTCAGGCTCGGGGTACTCACCGTCGCTGACGACGACGAGCATCCGAGCACCGGAACCGTTGAGCAGATTGAGCCCACCGTCGAGCGCCTTGAACGCACGGTCGAACTTCTCGGTCATGTCCGGCGCGGTGAACACGCGAACACGATCAAGATGCTGACCCGGCTTGAGCGTCGGGAAGACGTCATTGCCGAAGTACACCATCGCGGAGCGACCCTGCACGCGGCGCACCGACTCGCTGAGCACCCACGCGAGTGAAGCCATCGGCTGCATCGCTGCGCCCATCGACCCGCTGATGTCGACCATCACGCCGATGTTGAGCGTCGGGTCGTCGACGTGCTTGCGCTTCGTCTGACGCCACGGCTCGCTCTTGGTCATGATGCCCTTGCTCTTGAGAGCGACACCCTGCACCGCTGCGCGAGTGCGAAGACGACCAGGCGGGATGACCGAGTGCACCTCGGTCTCGTCGCGGTCGCGATACTTCGCCTTCTCGAGAAGCTGCGCGAGCTGCACCGCTGCGGAACGCTCGTCTCCACGAGGAGCACGCTCCTCGGCAAGCGTCGAGCGCGACGTCGTCGTAGGTATCTCCGAAGTTCCGGTGCCGAACACCTTCGACGCTTCGGCGCGTGCCTCCTGCGCTGTCTTCGCTGCGCTCTGCTTGGCGTTGACCTGCTCCGCCCATTCCTCGGACATCTGCACGTCAGCCAGGTCGTTGAACGCGCCGATCATTGCGGAGTCGGCGCCTTCCTCGAGAGCCTTCTGGATAGCCTCGGCGAACTCGGACGGCGTCATCGCACCGGCACCGGCACCGCTGCCAGCTTCGTCAGACTTCTGGTCGCCGTTCTCTTCAGCAGCCTCGTCGATGATGCGCACCCACTCCTTGGCAAGCGGGTACAGACCTTCGGCGTAGTCGTGCTGATCGTAGCGTTGAGCCTCGACCCAGATGTTGCGAAGCTTCTCGAGACGATCAGCGCCGAGCTTCGACTCGATGACGTCGTGCAGTTCGCACACGTCGCTCTCGTCGCACGAGCCAGCGTCGACACGCGCCAACGCCAGAGCAGCGAGCTCGCCAGCCATGACGGTGTCCGAGTCGGACTGAACGTTCGCGGCGTCGGCGATCACCAGGTCGAGCACGGTCGAGCGCAGAAACGCCGCGTTGCTAGGATAGCGCTTGAGACCGTGGCTCTCGATGCGACCCTCTTCGAGCGAAACGAGAACTCGGAACTCGGCACGAGTGAGATCCTTCTGCGCAGCAGCGAGATCCCACAGCGAGTAGCGAGCGTGCATCGCCTCGTGGAAGATAGCTCCGGTAGCACGAGGAAACTCGTACTGCACGTCGCGGTCGGAGATGTCACCGACCATCTCGGGAGTCACGTCGTCGCCGAAACACTTCTCGACGTTGACCTCGACCTCCGCGGTGAGCGGGTTGAAGAAAGCCGGATGACCTTCGGCGGCGTTCGGACCAGCGAACGCGGCGATGTCGTAGCGGCCAGCCCAGGAGTTGGTCATGCGGCCGATAGCCGAGCTGACGCTGAGCCACTCCGGGCTGCTGACGCTAGGCGTTGTCTTCTTCTTGGCGTAGTTGAATTGTCCCATGTTGTGTCCTTTCGATATGTGGTGGTGAGTTCATTATAACGTCTTTAGATTCTGCGTTGGCGGGCCAGCCCACCACAGACTGGCCCGCCGCAGGGCGTCAGACCTTGGACGGCAGACAGGGCTCGCCGAAGACTCGGGAGAGCACGTCAGCCACGATCGGACGATCGATCTCCGGCGCAGCAGCCAGCAGGTTACTGATGGCGAACTTGGTGCCGAAGGTCGACGCGATGTCGCGGAACGCCAGGAGCTCGCGCATCTGCGGGGCCCAGGAGACCTCGCTCGACTGCTGCTTCTTCGCCAGGTTCTGCGCCGCGGTGACGACCGTGGTCGGAGCACCGAGCTTGCGCGCCAGCGCCCAGTCGGTCGTCCACTCGGTGTGGATGGCGAACCGGGACAGCAACGCCTCGGACAAGCGCACGCCGGGGGCGTTCGGGTTCGTCGCCGCGATGACGTAGAACCCAGGCGCCGCCTTGACGGTGCCACGCTCCGGATTCGCCGTCACGGTGTACTCCTGACGACCGTCCATGAGGCCGTACACGATGGAGAGCACCTTCGTGTCGATGAGACCGATCTCGTCGATGAGCAGAGTGCCACCAGCCTCGGCCGCCTTGAGCAGCGGCCCATCTTCCCAGAGGAACGCGCCGCTGGGCGTCTGGACGTAGCCACCGACCAGGTCAGCGACCTCGGTGTCGCCCGAGCCGAGCACGGTGTAGAAGCCACCGGGCTGATCGCAGAACGCGGCCTCGACGGCAGCAGTCTTACCGCAGCCGGGCGCACCGTAGAGAAGTGCGTACTGACGCTTCTCGCGTGCGGTGCGAAGAACCTGGACGTCGTCGTGCTCACCCCACTTGCGGGTGTAGTACACGTCGCCGTTCGGGCGAATGAACTTGGCTTCGGCCTTCATGGCTTCGGTGGTGGTCATCGACACAGGCTTCTTCTCCTTGGCCTTACGTGGCGTGGTCGCACGGCCAGCGGCGTTGGTCAACTTGTCCAGCCTACCCCGAGCGGGAGCGCTGTACGTCTGGCTGACCATGTCTGCCATGATCGTGTCGAGATCGGGAGACAGCGAGCGCAGCGAGTCGCTGATGTCGTATCGAATTGCAGTTGAGGTTGTCATTTGTGATGTCCTTTCAGTGTGGTGGTAATGACATTATACTTTCTTTAGAATCAGAGCACGGTGGTCGCGGGGTGAACGCGAGCCACCGGAATGAACTCCGCCGGGAAGCCGAGCGCCTTGCGCGCCTTCCAAAAGCGACCCAGCAACTTGTACGGGGTCTTCCCGAGCTGGATGTCGTCCAGGTCGGTCGGAATGACCTCGACGAGAACGGGTTCGCCGGCAAGAGCGTAGCCGTTCTTCTTGAGACCATCGAAGATCGTGCTGAACGAGTTCAACAGCACGTTGGTCAACGCCCAGTTGCGATCGGCGGCTCCGACGACGGTTCCGGCGACCACCGACGTCGCACGAGCGACGCGGAGGTGATTCCACTGCTTGCGCGGTGCGACGGTCGAGAGACGGCGACGGAGCGCTGTCATCGGGATCGTGTCGCCTTTCGAGTTCGCGCCCTCGGGAGTGACGATGATCTGGGTGACGTACCCAGCCTCGCCGTTGGTGCGGGTGAACTCGAGGTAGAGAGCGTGCCCAGTGATTTGAATGTCGTTTGCGGTTGTCATTGCGTAGTCCTTTCGTTGTGGTGGTAATGACATTATACTTTCTTTAGAAATGAAGCCGGCAGGGACGGGTGTATAGGGACACCCATCCCCGCCGACGTCTCACAGCACGAAGGCTCGGGGGCGTTGAGCTACTTCGTCTGGAGAACGGTGTACGGCGTCTGCACGTACGTCGCCTCGAAGGCTTCGGGGAAGCCGGTCTTGAGCAGATCGCGGTCGATCTTGCTCGTGACCCTCGAGACGATGCGCACGCGCTCGACACCGTTGATCGTTCCGACCTCGGCGTCACCGAGGAGCTCGCGGAGCGCCTTCTCGGCTTCGGCCTTCTCGCCTTCGAGGGCCTTGATCGCTGCCTTCGCGTTGTTGAACGCGACGATCAGCGCCTCGGCGCTCTCTTCGAGGAGAGCGACCTCGTCGGTGGTCGTGACCTTGGTGGTCGTGGTGGTCGTGGTGGTCGTCATGTTTATCCTTTCGTCGTTCCGGTAGGTACCGGTGAGTTCATTATAACGTCTTTAGATTCAGATGTTCTTGAAGATGAATCCGTCGATCTCGTAGAAGTCGTGACGCAGCTCGGTCTCCCAGACGTAGTCCCAGTCGATGGCGTCGACGATCACCTCAGGGATCCCGGTCAGGTCGATGGTCTCGAAGTAGTACTCCATAGCGAAGTCGGCTTTGTTGAAGTAGTCACCCACGAGCGCCTCGATGAACGAGTTGACCATGTCCTTGCAGTTCTCGGGAGAGACGTGCTGGTTCTCGCAGAACAAGGTGAACGCCTCTTCGTGCAGACAGTACTCGGATGCCACGCTCTCGTAGCTCGTGATTTCCTTGGTTTCCATTGTTGTCCTTTCGTTGTTCGGTGAAGTCATTATATCTACTTTAGATTTGACCATCGACCCACATGCCGGGGAAGATCAAAGGCGCGATGCAGTCTATGCAGATCGGCCACACCTCCTCCTCCAGAAGTGCGGCCGATCCATATAGAACAGCACACGGGACGAACACGTCGTCCAGTGGCCCGATGCTTAAGCCACAGTTTTCACACTCGGTGTCGCCAATGCCGAAATCGTAGATCCCGGCATTGGCGCTCTTGAGCGCGTCCTCTGCAGACTCGATGACATAGAGGTCGAATGACTTCACGACCTCAATCTATCAGGGTGTCTCAGCTCAGGATCTTCTTGATCGAGGAAAGCTGGGCCTCGAGCTCGGCGATCCGAAGCTTGAGATTGAACACCTCGAGGCTGTCCGTCTGCATCGTCATGGCCTTACCAGGCCGGACATTGCTCTTGGCCTTACGCTGAGCAGCGATTCGTCCGGTACGGCGGGCCGCCTTGCCGAGTGCACCGGGGTTGACTCCCGGGAACACGGATGTAGACGTACGAGCCGGCATGTTTGCGCCGCCGGCCCAGTACAGGCGACTACCGTAGTTGTAGGCGACCTCGCCGCGGGCCTTCGTCTCGTCCGCGGTCTCGAGACGTGAGAACACGAGGTTCTTGAGCTCGAGGATCTGCAGCACTGCGTGAATGTGCGAGGTGGTGTACGACGTGCCGCGCTTGTTCTTGATCTGCTCGCGAATTTCGCGGGCCGTTACGGGCTCGGTAGCTCCTCGCAGGGTGTCGAGAACGACCTTACGGGTCGCCTCTCCCTTGCTGTTCTTGATTGCCTGTTTGGTACTGGTCATTGTTTTCCGTCCTTTACGGTTTGGTGAGTTCATTATAACCGCTTTAGAAACGATTGTCATGAACAACTCATATTTTCCGGCGAACCGGTGAGTTCATTATAACCGCTTTAGAAAGCTAATCAAGAACACTGAACAAACCAGACTCGGCGCCCAGACGCTCGAGGTTTAATCGGGTCGGGACGCCGTTCGCGTCCAAACCAACGTGGCCGGTCAAACGCTGCCATCGAGCAAACGCAACGGTCGTTGAATCGTCAAACAACGCCGGCACGTGATCGTCAAGCCCAACCAGCCGTTCAAGGGCCAACTGAACGTTCAACACGTCCCGGCCACGAGCACCAGGTTTCACCTTCCCAGCACTAACGAAAACGATGCCCGTCTGCAAATCCCGAACCCTCCCAGGCCGGACATCGAAAACAGGGCGGCAAAACGCCGTCACGTCGTGATGAGAACGAGCAAGACGACGCACCTCGCCGTTCACGACCTCTACGGAGAAAAACCGTTTTTTCGCGCGCCAGTCAGAAACGTCAACGACGATCCCGAGATGTGGCATCGAGAACGGGTCGGCACTCAGAGTCGAGAACGAGAAGAAGACGATATCTCCAGGCAACGGCGTATTCCGTACCCGTCTGCGCTTCAACAGTTCAGCCAGGCCGGATGCTGAATAAACGCATGACGGGAGACTCGCGGCCGGTAAACCAGAGTCGTGCGCGACGCAATCAACGAACGCACCGGACCACGGAGTAGAATGACTATTATAGCCTGCCCGTCTGCCAAACTCGGACAGCCCACCAGGCCGGGCCTTGTAGCCCACGTACTTTTCAGCCGTGGCTATGAACTTAACGGTCAGCTGCTCTCTTCGTTTCCTTCGAGAACGCTCGTGTCGAACATCTGGTTCAACTCCTGGAGCAACAGCGTCGCCTCGTTCGCTCTCGCTGTCGTCCGAATGTGATCTTCTCTCGTCGTGCATTTTTCAATGTCTTCCTTTAGACGCTCGATCAACTGTTCGGTCATCATCGTGACGCTGGGTTTGTTCACTTCTACTCCTCCGGAAGCTCAACATCACTCTCGTCACTCTCTGGTATCGCGATCCCAAGTTCAGCCATACGCGCCGAAGCCTCGATGGCGCCGGCGGCAAGCCGGTTCAAACGTTCGGCGACGATCTGCGCCGGCGAACGACCGTCCGTCACCTCGATCCGTGCGTCAAACTCGACGCCACCGCGCACGCCGGCGCGGTCAAGGATCTCGGTTGACGCCTTCAAGCGAACCGGCTCGGACGCCGCGTTCTCCATCAGATCTTCTAAAACGTCGACCGCGTACGGAGCCGCCTGGGTCAACTTTGCGCGCGCACGTTCGACGTCCTCACCGGGCTTACGCTGCAGGGACCCGAGATGAACGCGGCACAAACCGTCGTCCTTCGGCCGTCCCGAGCTCCACATCATGCATCGGATACCGTCGTCCTTGACGGCGCGGCAGCGCACCGGGAGAGACTTTGGCTCTCTGCGCGATGTCTTCGGGCCGCCCTCGTCTACCTCCTTGAGATACGCGCGCGTTGACGCGATCACCCACGCCGGTACGAGGTGATCGGACGCGCTCTCGGCAAGAAGATCGAGGCCAGTGATATAATCACTGTTATAATAATCAGGGTTCGTGAGAATCGGCTTCTTCTCACTCAGAGAAATGATCCGGCGAGCCTTGTCCATCTCGTGAGAACGAGCCTGGATCAAACCGGTAGGTACGCCGTTCGACGCATACACCGGGTCCCAACCCATCTTCGCCCGGCGAAGAATAGAGCGGTTCCCGTAACTGTCCTGGCAGATCCCTCGCTCAACCTCATCGATCCCGAGAGCTGAAAGATCCGGGCGCATGTTGACAGGTTCGTCAACCTCGACTATCGGTCTCTCCGCCTT
>Ga0315907_10005041_pt1 | contig 14582 bp, 8 predicted proteins | sample LakEriMetagenome_3_FD_203525 | JGI IMG/M metagenome (GOLD analysis project Ga0315907, IMG submission 203525) | Freshwater fungal communities from buoy surface, Lake Erie, Ohio, United States - Buoy 12 MA123 | ecosystem: Environmental > Aquatic > Freshwater > Lake > Lake biofilm | place: USA...
AAGCAGCTTTGCTAACTCGTCTCTTATTACATTATAGTTTTTCACAACTTCTAATGCATTTACACCTATATTACTTTGAAGTGCTGTATTTACAAACTGGTCAAAGTATTCAAGGGCCTGTTTTAATTCTTTTTTATTTTCCATAAATTATGGGGGAGGTTGCCCTCCCCCTACCTCATATTAGACTGGGTCTGAGTAGTTTCTTTCCAGAGCTGCGGTAAGTGGGAAGCTCTGGCCTGTGGTTGAACCAATAGTAAAGGGGGCCGACACATATTGGGCACTGCCAAGGCCAATAGCAACTACAGTTACTGGCTTATCCGTGGAGCCGCCACCAGTATAATCAAAGTCCCAGCTAATCTCGCCGAGAGTATTCTTATTTCGAATTTCCCAGCTCATTGCAGCATCCGTATTTTCAAACGCAGTTTCTAGTGTGAGAACTGTTCCGGTATTGCTTGCAATCCAATAGTAACCAGCATTTAGCCCGCTTGAAACATACAAGACCTTATCTGCAAGTGACGGGCTGCCCGTAGGAAAACTTGCTCCCGCTACTGTCATCGTAAATCCTCCGGCAACACCAGAGCCATTTGAAGTACCGCTTGTATTTACTACATAGTGTAGGTCACCGGTAATGTTTGCCGCGGACTTATTTTGTACAAGAGCCGCAGAGCCAGTACCGAAAGCGGCTGTGTAAAACATCCAATATTTTGCAGCAGCATCTTCAATAAGGTTGGTATTAAAGGTAATCTTACCAGCCGCAGTAATTGGGAAGGAACGTAGCGTGTTTGAGTTATCACGCATTTTAATGTTGTTCGTAAAGTTCGTATCAAACCCATCTATCGCAACACCACCGTTTGTAGCGTCTAGCGGAAGAATATCAAACGTTTCGAGAGTTGAGCCTACGAAAGTTACCAGCGCAGCAGTTAGCTTACCTGTTTGAGTGCCTGGCGAGCCTGCATCAATATCGGAATTTTGGCGTAGCCGATATTGAACAAAGTTATAAATTTGAGAGGTTGTCGCGGTTCCGTCCGCATTTATAATTACTCTAAAGTTATACGGACCGCCGTTCAGATCAAACGGTAAGAAGGTGTTTGAAGCTTGGTTGGACGCGTACCAAGTAATGCTCATTGACTTGCTTGAAATAAATGAAGTTATTTCAGAGTCTGTTAGGGTCAAGTTTAGATCCACAGCCGTAGATAGTGGGAAACGATAAACTTGATAAGTAACAGTGCTCGCACCGATTGCTTTTGTATCTGATTGGTTATACGTATAACCCACTACACTTCCGCTAGAACCAGTGGTAGAGGGACGAATATATACGTTTAACGTAGAGTCGATTGTACGATAATCAAAAGCAGGGCTGGAAACGCTCTCATAAATTTTTACGGATTCATTAACTGGTCCATCATATGTGAAATCCGTAGCTGCAGTAACGAAACCAGCAGGAGAAGCAGTATTGTACCAAGCATAGTAAGCGCGCTGGCTGGCCCCGATTGTACCGAGAGTTACAACCCCCATGTACTGTCGCTTTACGACACCTACAGCGTTCTTTTCTGACCAGCCACCAAAACGAAGATATTTGCGGCTAGAGGTAGTAGTGTCTCTTGGCTCCCAGTTATTAATAAATTCAAACTGTTCGGAAGTAATAGCTTCCATTGGGAATGGATATTTAATAAAGGTAGCATTAGACTTCCACTGCTCTTTTAAGAATGAGTACAGCGCCTGTACTGAAACGCCATCCGCAGGCGAGAACGAACCAGTACCAGAATACTGGTCAGTTGAAATAAGTTCAATAATTGGTGGAGTTGCGGTAGGGTCTATATAAACGCTACCGTTTGGCGTGCCAGAGGCAGGCTGAGTAGATAATTTAAGATCATCTGGATCGATAATTGTTGGCATTTTTAAGTCTCATTTAGCTTTTTTCAAGCCCTTCGCCCTGCGTTAGGGCTATAAAACATAAGGAGTAGCGCCTTCGTCATAGTTTCTATCAGACACTTGGAAAAGCGTGTACGGTGTGTTTTCTGACGCAGACAGCGTAGTAGTCTGTCGAAAGAATTGATAATTTAAATTATGTGCTACAATTAAAACAGGAATAGCAGTTCCACCATTGTATGTCTTTGTAGCTGTAAACGTTGAACCGCTTGCAGTAATTGAAGTAAATGTACTGCCTGAGGGACTCGCACCTACTACTTCTGCTCCTGCAAATTCTGTATAAGTAGTAGGATCATTTACATCTGTATAAGTATAAACTCGAAGTTCCGTGCCGCTTTGAATACCGCTAATTGTAAAAGTTAACTGGTTTGCAGTTATGTTTACTGTTACGTTTGCGCTCTGTTTTCGAATTGAAGGAATTGTTGCACCCGCTGCGACAGTAATGTTTACGGTAGCAACACTTGTTCCAGTTATATAAATTGCTTCACTACCAGTACCAGAGGTTGTTCCAACGTTATTTCCTGCGGTTCCTGCTACATATCCGCTAAGAGTATTATTCCAAGTTACGTTCGTTGTTCCAGCGGCAGCTGCAACTTTTATTGCGTGTCCCGTGGAGGTTGAACCAGTAAAGTTGCAAGTTGTAAAAGATGAAAGCGTTGTAGCTGACACCATTGCGTTATTCTGAGCTACTGTTGTGCTATTAAAAGTACAGTTAGTAAAAGAAGTTGTTGCGTCTGCTGTAATTGACGCATCTGTTGAAGGCGGCTCCGTAAATACACATCCTGTAAGTGTGCAGCTACTCGCATTTACTGATGCAAATTTATTAAAAGTAATCTCATCAAAAGTCATTACGTTCCGAAGAGTTACTGTCGGTCCAACTAATACAAGGCCTCTAAAATCCCAAGTAGCCGCATTCGTTGCAGCAGAATTTATTTCCCAGTAATACGGAGTTGCAGAGGAAATAATACTATTTGTATGCTTAATTACGTCACCAGACTTTCCTGCGTAAGAAATTCCTACTGAATTATCGGGAGCATGATAGCCAATTTCTTTTAGACTAGCATCATATCTGCGTGGAAATTGAAGCGACCCCGCATCAATTTGGAAGTTTACTGCGTCCGCACCACCGATTTGAATTGGTACAAAGGACAGTAATCCTGCCGACCCTACTTTTTGAATTACTGGAAGTCTATAAGAAGAACCTATTACAGCCATACCATCAGTATTCACAGGAAAAGTTGCGTCTCCTCCAGATATAATATGAGCTTTTGCACGGTAAAATTCACTCCATACAACAAGAGAAGCAAAAGATGGTTGATTTGATAGCAACTGTATTAATGTAGTTGCAGAAGCGCCTGTATAGGAACCGGCAGTACCATATTGAGTTGTGGCAAATCCAGGCTTAATAGTAAAAACAACTCTTTGCGCTGTACTTGGGTTTGCATCTTTTGCAGCAACCTGGTAAGCTTTCCACACTGATGCGGCAGTTCCTATTCGTACAACACAACCACCTTCTGATACAGAGCCTATTCCGAAAGCTCCCATTTTTGGTGTACCGCCAATTACTGAACCAACTAAAATATCATTTGTAAAATCTTGAGTTCCGACGTTGACTTCAAATCCTGTAAGAGCAGTAGCTGCTTGAACTAAAGAGGCTTTTGCAAATCCAGAAGAAAAAGGGTTAATTCCTAAGTCCGCTCCGTTTGTGGAGTTACCCGCAACAAAGGAAGTTGTTTTTCCATTAGTCATGTTTCCGGTCATTGTATTTGATCCGGTCAGGGAGACCCCGTTTAAAACTGAGTGTCCTCCAAATAACTTTGTGGCTGGAGGTGTAGAATCATCAATATACGCCGGAATTCTTCCTGATGTTGCATTTCGAATGGCAAAAGTCATACGCGCGTAGGCGCCCGATAAACTTGAGTCCCAAGTAGGAACAGGTAGTGCGACCCCGCTTGGTCGATGTACTGTCCAGCAAACAGATTGTGTTACAGCACTGTTTGCATCGTTTGTACCTTGGTTATCGTAAGATACTAAATGCTGAAAACCTGGCGGAGAATGTACTGCTGTTGCAATACCGGCTACAGACATCATGTATATTGCTAATGTATTTGTATTTGCCGGAGTAATAGATACGTTTGCTGGAGCAGATGACGCAGTTGTTGAGCCTGAAATATTGGGTGTTACATCAAAAGGAGTAGTTCCATCCCAATCACGTATAGAAATAATTGTGCAGCAATAATCATCCCCGGTAGTTAATGACAATGTATTAGTAGCAGCTGTCGCGCCTAACCAAGAATAAGCCGCCGTATTAGTAGTTACTGTAGCATTATTTGTCCAAGCAGCCCATCCAGCAGTTCCCCCAGTACCAGTAGACGCACTTCCAGAGTTCATTGTTACTATTGCTAGTAATAAATCCCCCGTAGTGTGCTGAGGCATATTGCAGATGGTGTTTGCCGCTGCGGCCTGCGCATATGTTAGAGCATAGTCTACTATGTATGCCATTATGAAGTACTTCTAGTAATATCTTTTACTACTTTAACTTTTCCAATCAGCAGAGTTTGAACTTTATTACCAGTATCAATTTGCTGAACATCATAGTTATATGTTTGAGGTACTAGATTTGCAGTAAGATTACTATTCACATTTATATATAGAATCCCGCTAGCTGCATCAGGGCTACCCGCACTAGCAGTAACCTGAAGATTACCTGGATCTGCAGCGTCAATGTCTGCCTTTAACGTAAACCAAAACGAATAGCCAGTAATGTTTACTGGCGTACCGTTTGAAGTAATTACTAACTTGATAGTCCAATCATCACCACGAACGAGTGGATTCAAGTCTTTTGAAGTATAAGACACGTTTTTCCCTTTCCAGCTCGCTCTAGACCTAGAGCATTTAATTATACAAATTATATCAAGCTAAGACCAAATTGTCAAGTTTTATTTTTTGTTACCCTGAGCAAAACCGATGATTTTCGATTGTGGTATATTTTGTACAGAACTTTCTGCCCCACGCAGGACGAGATCGCTTTGGATTATAGTAATAGACCGAGTTTGGTATTGGATTAATATATTTTCCAGATAAAATATTTAAAGCTACTTTGTTTGCGCTTTCCCACTCTTCGTAGTTAATTGGTTCTGACTTATCACATCTCCAACTAAACTGACAATCTTGATGAACGACCTCACAAATAGATGAGGGAAAGTCTGGGTTCAATACTCTATTTAAAGTAACAAACCCAACCGCAATCTTTCCCCCATCGGTTTCTCCGCGAGCTTCATGGTAAATATTTTGCGTTAAGCAAAATAAATCATTGCCAAAGGAATTGCAACTAATAAGGGATATAAAAAGGCATCTATATGCCCAGTTAAATAAGGACTGCATCTTCTTGCCTCTACAAATAAATTAACATACGAATGCCCGTCAAAGGGTGATTTAAAAAATCTTGCCCAATGTGGTTTCATTTCAGTTGAAAGTTTTGCCCACTCTACTTTGAATTTGTGAATATTTTTTTCAACTCCGTCTAAATCTTTCATACTCCATCCCTCTCTGTGGCCAGCTTGATATATAGAGAATGTAGTATCACATAAATATCCTGATAAGTAACACTAGAATTTAAAGGATCACCGGTCTCTGGGTTTATTAGATTTACTACCGTAGACGGCTCAGTAAATTCTCCAAGAATCTGACCTACTGGAGTTTTTACTATTTTTCCATTTGCAAGCTCTGTTACTTCTTCTTCAAGAAAAACTGCAAATTTTGGTTCTTCATATGGATTACGAATATCAATTCGATGACAGCGTTGCCAAGTTACTCCAGTAACATTGCTCTCTTTATAGTTCGCCATTATTAACTCCTATTTTCTTTTGCTCAAACGGTGCTTCGAGCACTTTTGGTAAAAATTTCTTTGTAGTAATAAAGTGAGTTGGGACATACCCGTAGTTTCGAAGAAATTTTTCCCATCCTTTTCGCCCAATAATTCTCGACCCCGTACAGTTATACATAAATGCCATATATGTTTCAAACTTCTCTACAAGAGGCCATATCCACTCTTTTGCTTCAATACCAGCAAGAATCTCAAAATTTACTAGTAGATCATTCCCAGCTCTTTCAAGAGTCGTAATAAATCCCCCAACTACAGCGTCTTTTTTTAGTATAACCCATAGTTGCCAAGGCCTCGCCCCTTGTTTCATAGCTTCTATTAAATCACCCAAACTACTAAATTCAGATGTATACGGAATTGACAGTGATAGTAGAGGAGTTATTAAAGGAATAGCTGCATCAACCATTTTTGGTTCGATCTTAATTACCTTATAATCCTCATGCTCAAGAATAATCATTTTTTATATCTCGCAAGTTTAGTTAATATTTTTAAATAATCTTTGATACTTTCTATATCATTGATATGATGATCAATATAAACTTCCAATTCCTGTTCTGTCATTGAAAATATTGGATCTTTTTCGACTTTATATTTCTCTGTTTCTTTTGGAGGTTTCTTTAAATTAATACGCATCAATTTCTCCTTCATAATCTAAATGAAAATGACTTACTATTTTTAGCTTATATTTTCCTTTATTAAGAGTAGCAAAAGTAAGTGAATTTGTATTTTCAGCAACTTTTTCTCCGTCTATAAATATTTGGGAATTGGGAGGAATATCAGATATAGTACTCTCCTCTTTATTATTTGCGCGTACTCGAGTTTTTGGAAGAGACGCTGGGTTAGCATACTTTTCTTCGATTTTTGCTCTTTCATTTGCTTTTTTTGGGTCTTTTCGTATATCATTATAGCGAAGTTTAATTTTTCTAACAGCTCGTTTTTTTGCCTGTATAAACTCCTTCTCAAAGCATCCAACTTTTTCAAGAAATCTTACATCCCACTCTTCTGGCACAAAAAATTCATCTGTTGGATCAATTGGAGTTTTTGCACGTTTCCAATCTGTAATACACTGGTCACATACCCAAGTTTTACCTTCTGTAATGTTCCCAAGAGGAATTACATTAACTAAACATATCTCATTTGTTGGTTTACTACATTTTTCACATTTATAAAATGAAGGGCCAATGTACTTAACCATTTCAAGGGTATTTTCTCCGCCATCTTTTAAATATTGTCTATAGTTTTGCATATTATGAACTCCCAGAGGTGGCAATTACAGCGAAAGGTACAGGATAAGAACCAGCTGCAGTAGCAGATACGTCTGTTGGTGGATTTGCTACAGAATAAGAAACAGACTGAAAAGAATCTACTGTTCCCGATAAACCGCCCGATAAGTTTATTATTGCAAATTCTGCTTGACCAGAAGCTGGTGAAAATATTACTCCATCAATTGTAACAGTTGGGCTTACTGTTTTAGAAGTAGAAGGCCCAGCAGTTCCTCCCCTTATATTTTGAGTACTAACAAGATACCAGCCTGCTGCCTTTCTTGCGTATAAACCAACATCCATATTACCTGGCTCGTAGGGCTCCCCAGAAGCTATAAAGTTATTATTTACTGTAACCCTAAATGTATATTTATATTTATCATCAAATGCTTCGGCACCGTTTGTTTTATTTATAGCAATGGAAGGGGAAGGTGCTCCAACATATCCTGCTGAATCTGGGGAGCCAGGGGATAAAACAGAAGGAGATCCTGTACCAAAATTTACTGTATCGGTTATTGGTGAAGTCGATGAAGCAACCCCTATAAACCTAATCCTTGCAGTAAATCCAGTTGTAGTTAAATTTTGTGCTTCACATACTGAACTAACATTTGTGGTATTTGCAAATGGAGATCCAGTAGTCTGGGCACCAGGGAAAAATATTACGCTTGGAAGAGTAGCATAAGCTGTTGGAAATATTATATTATCAGTATCTCTTGCAGTAGCCACATAAAATCCAGAAATAATAGGCCTTGCATTTCCATCTCCCTGGTTCATAGTCATACCGTTAAAGAATTGACCTACACCAATACTAGAGGACGGTATAAGCGCGCTTCCTTTTGAATTACCTAATACTCCATACTGAGAACCCTTTGACCAAGGAGTAGGGGTGCTACCGGGACCAACTTTTCTTTCTAGCATTAATCCATCTAACCATAGATATGGCGATCCACCAGTTCCTCCGGTTATATTTGCTCCTGCAACTAAAGTGCCGAGCGTGCTAGAATCATTTGTAAGGTTTAATATTCCAGATAGATCTGTCCAAGTTTTACGAGTAGAAATAGTGGAATTTGCTCTATACCCTGTTGTTGGGTTGACTGCCGTTAATAAACCTAGTTGAGTCGTAAAAGGAATAATTGACGGGCTACTTAACCAGCCTTTACCACTTACTATCCACTTTGAGTTAGGTGTTAGCTGTATATTATACCCAGCAGGAGAACTTGCAAAGTATACCTCATCGCCTGCAGTATTTCCATTAAATTTTATTTTTATTGCATAAGAACCATAATATCCTGAAGCAGGCCCAAGATCCCCAAACGAAGCTTGATTAGTAAAAGATCCAACACTAACTCCTGATATTCCTGACCCTTTTGATGGGCTCCCAAGAAAAACTGGATATTTGTTTCGGTCTCCGCTATCGACATCAACTTCTAGTACTGAAAATCCACCAGAATACCTTTGTGGTATTCTGTTTTCTCCATCCCCAGAAAGACCAAGCAAGTTACTTGGCGATGACCCAAATATTGCTCCGACCGTAGAGTTTTCTACCCAGCTAGACCCATCCCATATTTTTAAAGATCTACTTACAGTGTCATACCAAGTAGACCCGACAACATCAATAGTACTAGGAAGTGCCGGAGAAACTCCTATTATTCCGGCAACATTATACGTGGCTAAATTTGCAAAGTATAGCCCGTTTCCAATATCTGGTGAACCAGAATAATTAACCGAAAGGTTTCTAGTTGCCATAAATTGCATATTTGTTGCATTTGGAGAAGTTACTGGATACGCAGTTATAAATTCATACCACCCATTTTGAAGAGGACGAACTGACCCGTGGCCATTTCCACTAGTAGGAAATGTCATTGAGGTAGGAGATATTTCAAATTGAAAATTTCGTAGACCTCCGCCAAAAGCATTTGTACCAAATCTTAGATTAACTCCCGTACCAGGTGTTTTCTGCTTTACAAAACACTTGAATACACAGTAGGGGCCTGTGGGAATAATAGCTTGATAAATATTATGGGCTACATCAGGGCTGGTAGACCCCGAGTCAGTCATTTCCCATGCAAAAGTTCTGCCGTCCGGCGCACGTTCAGTTGTACTTCTAGCTACAGCTGCGTTTACCTTAATCCAATTAACCGAAGTATAGTCATCTGTAAATTGAAACAAATTATTCCAAACAGGGCTAGAAGAAGCTGTGTGTGTTTTTTGGCCGACCGGAAACTGAGCTGTTGACGTTATTCCTCTTGTGTTATTGTAAGTACTCTTAGCGAACGTTGAGTATAAAATGCTAGGAGAAGCTATATCGCTATCAACTACTCGATATGCGCGAACAGCCATATTATGCCACTGGTGCGCAGGAAGATTCTTAAAGGTATACCCATAAGAAGAAGTATTTGCTACAGGAACAACTGAAGAAGTTTCTGAGCCAGTGAATGTATAGTTATTTGGGTAATTAAATGATTGTACATAAACAATAAACCCATCAACATTATTCGCAGCTAGCGGTGAGCCGTTTGTATAGCTCCAGTTAAACTCAATATCAGCCGTGCCATCTGTGTTAAGTATAATTGGGGCGTAATCCGCAATTGTATTTGTCAAAGTGGGCGTGGTCGGACTTGTACTGTTTCGATCGTTTGAAGAGTTAAAGTTGGATACGGCTGTAGTTACTGTAGAAGCAGGTACAGAGTTAACATTCCCAGTATAGTTACCTGCCGTTAAGACTGTATCTGCTGAACTAGCTAAAATAGATGTTCCAACTAACCCACTTTCTGTTCTTCGTACTGCTTGGATACCAAATCTATAAGACGTATTTGGCTTTAAAGTAAAATTGAGATTTCCCGGCGATGGATTTGTACTAAATCCTGGATTATCCGGTGATACAGTTGCTCCGCCGCCTTCTTTATAGTAAACTATTAAAAAGTCGGCAGGTAAAGCTCCATTCGTATAGCTATATGGTACGTTTACAACTGCGTTACCGTCAGAAGTATAAGAAGGACTTATAGTACCAAAAGTAGCATTATTAGTAGGTGCAGAATTTTGGCGGTAATTAACTGTGCCAGTAAATGCAGTGGCACCACTTACGGCATTTGCAGCTACATTACCTGCCGGACTGCCTGCAATTAAGCCTGTATAGTTGGGAGATGTTAAAGCAATATCAGCCGTACTTATTATGTTACCGCCTTTAATACCGCTTTCAGTTCTTCTAACTGCTTGAGCAGCAAATCTATAAGTTGTACTTGGCTTTAATACAAGCGATAAATCGCCCGTTACAGCGTTTGTAGCAAAAGACTGAACGGCTGGAGATATGGTTCCGCCATTTTCTTTTGCGTATATAAGTACAAAATCAGCCGGTATCGCTCCTTGGGAGTAAGTATAGGCTACCTTTGCTACGACATTTCCATCCGCAGTTGCGGACTGAGTTATAGTTGGAACTCCTGGATCGTTTGTAGGCGAAACATCCTGCCGGTATTTAGCTGTTCCAGTAGCTATACTAGATGCAGGGCTACCACCAATATTTCCAGTAAAGTTAGCTGTAGAGGCAGTAATAGCTGTCCAGTCAAACCCAACATCTGGGCTGCTAAGTTTACGTATTGTACCCCCGCCTATAATACCTGAGCCAGTTATTCCTCCGGTAGCGCCTGCCGGAGAAGAAAAAGCGGGGTAAAAGTCAAGATATACTTGAGTAGCCCCAGGGGATACATTAACAGCATTTCCCACTTTATACCAAGTAACCCCGTCAACTACATGTGTTTCAACATAATATTCAGGACTTCCTGAAGCCCAGTTTGACGGTCCAGCTCCTGTCACTGCTCCAGTATCATATCTTAAAACAATATCATGGTACGAGTTTGAAGCTCCGTTATAGCCTATTACTCTAAATAAAAATCTATTGGTAGTGCCAGTATCTTGTTTCACCCAGGCTTCGACCATGTACTTTTCAGCAGAAATAGCATTAATTCCTATTCCTTCCGAGCCAGCTTGAAAAGTTCCGTCAATATCTGTAATTCTATATGCTAGACTACCATCTGGTGCATACTCTGTTAAGGGCGATATTGTAGCTCCAATCGGAGCAGGTGTATATCCTCCAACTAAGTCTTGGTTATATAAAGAAAAAGTTCCAGTACCATAAGTTGTATTAATAAGTCCCCATTCAATGCCATTTTCAGTTCGTCGACCAGCAGCAATACCGAAGCTATATAAGTCTTCAGGGTTTACTCCTTGTAGATCATAGTATGCAGAAGTATTAACATTAACATTCATTACAACACAACTATCTACATATGTTGGAATGTTATTGTCTCTTCGATAGAAAAGACCAATTACGTCAGCTTGGTTAGCACCTTGAACATATGGTGCCCAGCTAACTCTTATAGTTTTTGTGCCATTTGAGTTTACTGGAGCACTAATTCCTGTAGGAATCACAAGATTTGTGGGTGCTCCTGCGGTACGGTATTTTGCTGTTCCAGTAAATGCGTTATTTGCATTATCTCTTACAGTAGCTGCCGGACTGCCTGCAATTAAGCCAGTATAGTTGGGAGATGTTAAAGCAATATCAGCCGTACTTATTATGTTACCGCCTTTAATACCGCTTTCAGTTCTTCTAACTGCTTGAGCAGCAAATCTATAAGTTGTACTTGGCTTTAATACAAGCGATAAATCACCCGTTACAGCGTTTGTAGCAAAAGACTGAACTGCTGGAGATATGGTTCCTCCATTTTCTTTTGCGTATATAAGTATAAAATCAGCCGGTATTGAGCCGGGAGAGTAGGTATAGGCTACTTTTGCTACTATATTTCCATCTGCAGTTGCAGATTGAGTTATAGTTGGAGTGCTTGGATCGCTAGAAGGCGAAACATTTTGCCTATAATTTGTTGTACCAGTAAATGCGTTATTTGCATTATCTCTTACAGTAGCCGCAGGGCTGCCTGCAATTAAGCCTGTATAGTTGGGAGATGTTGATGTATGAGTAGAAACAGCACTAAAAGTAGTGTATTTTCTTCCACCTTCCGCTCTTCTATACGCTCTGACGGAAAAGTTATACTCCTGACTTGGCTTTAGAGTAAACTGTACGTTTCTAGTAGTAGCGCTATCAGTTGTATCAAGCGAAAAACCTTTGTGATCATTAGCCGGAGAGTTTGCGCCAGTAGGGCCTTCTTTATAATACACTATTACGCCGTCGGCTAACACACCAGCAGGAGATTGTGTATAAGTAATTGGAACTGTTATAACAGAATTACCGTCCGCAGTAGCAGCACTTGTGATGCTACCAATAGTAGCATTATTACTCGGAGCAGTTTTAACACGTAGTTCAGTCGTTCCTGTAAATGCATCTCCAACAGCAGCATTATTTTGAATAGTAGTAGTATCTGTTTTTAAATATTCAGCAAGATATCCTTTGCTAAGCTGTACCCGAGTTGCATAAAAACCACTTCCAGGAGAAGCGCTCGCGTATAGCTGAGTACCATCGTCTAGTGACGTTCTAAGTAAAGGGTATGTTGATGCTGCAACAGTAGCAGGAACTGTAGTAATATAAATTCGATATACTTTTGAAGCGCCAATATTTCCTACTTCAAAAATTCCTGCGTCAGCTACAGTTGCGCTATTACTGAGAACAAGTCCGGCCGATAAATCAAAGGTAGAGAGCGGCCAGTTATTTGGCGACCAAGGATCTGTCGCTAAATACATTACGTGTCTAACTCTTTCTCCTTTCATTACATTAGCGGATAGTGTAACTCTATCGCCCACTGAGATAGAGGGAAAAGGAGTTGGGGCAATTATATCATGATAAGCAGATGTCGTAGTATTTTCATACACTTTCCAAAACTGTGTGCTACCGTCAAGATATAAAATACCGGGCGACACAGAAGCTGACCCAAAGGTCCAAGCCGAAAGATTTTCAGATTGAGTTATTAAATTACCCCCAATAGCACTGGTTGGATCTATTAATACTTTTGTGGGGGTAGACCAGTCTCCGCTGTTAACAGTATCCGTCGGATCAGTTGAAAATGCTGTTGCCGATACAGCCCACAGAGGTAAACCATTTGCACTCGGTATAGTCTTACTCCAACCGTTTGTAGGAGTCCAAGCAGAACTACTAAAAGTATAAACAATTGTGCCAGGAGTTGTAGAAGGCGCAAACGCAGATCTAATATATGCGGTTAATACTGCAGTACTAAATCCGGCGGCGCCAGGGCTTCCGTCCGTTCCATTTTGTGAAAGTAATTTTGCTGCTTGCCACTCATTAGAGTTTATTGTGTCTGTAGAAGCACTATTGCTAGCTGTGGCCAGAGTAACCCATAAATACGGATTTGTGCCTGTAAAAGAGGGAATAGCAGAGAACCAACCAGTGTTTGGACTATTTATACCGCCAGTTGAGAAAGTGTAAGTAATAGGATCAGCCGGCATAGTAGGGCTTGTCGTATTTGTTGTTCTTTGGTACAAATATACAGTTGCTACATTTGTTCCTGGGCTACCATTAAGTCCAGGAGTTCCCGCTCTTGACTTTGCAATGTTGAATACTTTATCAATAACGACGGAACCATTAGCTGCGTTAGTAGTAGCTCTTAATGTAAAACTTTCCGAATCTGTAGACCACGCAGTTCCAGAAGGGCTATATATACCCGTAGATGCGCCTATAGCTAAAGTGAGCCCATTTCTAGTAACAGAAGCTATTGGGCTAGGCGTGCCAGTACCACTTAAAATACCATAGCTAGTTCCTGCTCCAGTGCTTATGTCGGTTATACCATTAAATACTTTAAATATCCCATTGCCTCCCTCATATACGGGGCTGCCTCCGGAAGAATTAGTAGTCGATACAAAAGCCTCGTTAGTAAGATACCCTACTTTTGCGTTAGTACCATCAAACAATTTTACTAGAGTAGTTTCGTCAGTAAAAGAGCCGGATACACAGCGCACTCGGAAGGAATTACCCGTAAATCCTGGCGTGGCCGGGCTTACCGTATAAGTCTGAGTAGTAACGGATGCTGGGCTCCAAGCCGAATTCGTAGTATTATAATACTGCCAATTATATGTAGTTAGCCCGCCATATAATTCAGCGGATAAAGTTATTTGTGCAGGAACAGATGTAGTAGAGTCAGAGGAGTATCTAAATGCCTGATCTCCCGTAACAACTATATACTGGGCGGGGCTGCCACCAGCTCCAGCGGTACCAGCGTTAGTTTTAACTAAAGATTGTATTCTTTTGAAAGAAGGTATCGAGGTTCCATTCTGTCTAGTTCCGCTAATATTATAGTCTATAGAGGCAGTACTAGAGGTTATTGCCGAATGATTACCTACAGTCAAATATCCTGAAGTAGCCGTAAGAGATCCAGTAGTTATATTTGTCGGACTAGCGATAACAGTCCACTGTCCGGCCGCAGGCGCCGAAGCTACATATGTAAGCTCCGTGGAGCCTTCGTAAAGTCGTATAGTAGTACCTGATCCCGCATAGCTTGTTGGAGAACCCGTTGAGTCTGCTGGTATTGAATGTGACTCATTGCTTATAA
>Ga0315907_10005042_pt1 | contig 14579 bp, 11 predicted proteins | sample LakEriMetagenome_3_FD_203525 | JGI IMG/M metagenome (GOLD analysis project Ga0315907, IMG submission 203525) | Freshwater fungal communities from buoy surface, Lake Erie, Ohio, United States - Buoy 12 MA123 | ecosystem: Environmental > Aquatic > Freshwater > Lake > Lake biofilm | place: USA...
CCGCCGCTGCTTGAAGTAGTAGTGGTGGTGCTCGAATAAACGGTAGTAGTTGTAGATCCGTTAACACCGGCATTCATGTTGACACCCTCCATTCCGGGCATTGACATGCTTATATTCATATTGACATTGTCGTTGGATTCTTCCACATCAACGTTTGTGTTTATACCAAATCCTCCAACGCCTATGTTTACGTTTTGCATGTATTGATCGTCTGACCATTCTTGCGAATGAAATGTAACTTCCTGCGGAGCCGATTGCGTTGTTTGTCCGTTTGATGAAGCTCCTGCAGCAGCAGGTGCGGGTACTTCCTCAAAACTGCTAATGCGAACAATGTGTTCACCTTTTTTATTTTTTCTTATGTTGTGAACGACATCCATCATTTTGAGAGATTCTACATCCTGAACATATAAATTGTGATCAATTGGTTTCAATACTTCATCCTCGAAAATAATTTTAACGCGGTAGTTTTGACGTGTTAATCCACCAATTTTTACATTCGTAGATGCTACATTGTTTTGCTTAATGCCGTCAACGATAACCCAGATTTTTTCTCCTTCTTGGGTAAAATAAGTTGCACTTGAAGTTGATTGCGCAGTTATCTGGATTGCGAATAGAAAAGATGCGATTGTAGCAAAAAGTGTTTTCATTGCTTTGGTTTAAGTGAGTTTGGTTTTACTTATTTATAGCTGGTCTGGTTTTACCCGTGGTTTTTGCGGGTGTTTTTGATTTGGGTTTACTGCTGGTACCTGAAGTTGATTTAGGCGAAGTGCCAGATTGTGCCTTTTTTTCTGAAGAGTTGGGCGTGTCGCCTGGACTGGTAGTTCCCGTTGCAGTTGGAGTTGTTTCGACTTTAACTGCGTTTGGAATTACATAGCTTTGAGGCGCGAATGAAATCTGCCGACCGAAAATTAGTTTTACATCAATCTTTTGTGGCGCAAGCGTTGCAATTTCATCCGAATATTCCAATACTTTATCTGCTAGATCGTCTGGTTTTTTCTTGAACGTACAGTTGATTTTCGTATAATTATTTACACTGGTAAGTTCCAATTCCCCTCCAAAATTGGGATCGTTTTTAAGTTTAGTTCGCAACTCCCTTAAGTCGCGAAAGGTTCCCATCTGATACAATCTGATTTCGTATGGGGTGCCATTGTTTACCCAATTTCCAATGTAGCCTGTAAATGTGTTCAACAATTTAACCATACCGCTGTCTATGGCTTCAGCTACGGCAGCCCGATTATCGGCACTTGTTTTCCATCCGCTTTCTAAAATAACAGTTCCTAGGCCTTCTCCGGTGCAATTGTCGTAGGTTTTGCAAATTACATTGACTTTGTTCAACGAACGCGTTCCAAATTGCCCTTCTTTCTGACTGGTTGTGATATCTGAAACAACAATCAGAAATTGAGCGTCGGCCATAATACCCATGCGTTGCACGTTGGTGATTCCTGTATCGCTTTCTTCGGCCATGTTCATCGCTTCTTTTCGAAGGCGCTCAAACACATTTTTCTCGATGTATCGATAATTCTTTGATGCTAGGTGTGCATTGATTTTTTCGATGGCAAATTCGTAGGAGGCTTTATCGGCCTTGGCCTTCATTTCATCAACGGCCGCTAAAAAGCGAACGCCCCCAATCGTTTTTGAAAGCAACTGGAAATCTGCTTTGATGGGATCTAAGGAGACAAGAGCTTTAACAGTGGTTTCGAATCGACCAGGGAATGGCACTTCTCTCACAACTGTGTATTTGTTGATATATCCTTGCGAATTGGTTGCTATGGCATCGCTTACGACCATAAAGTTCTCAACTTTAGTTTCGCTTTTCAAGGCAACACCTGCTCCTTGGCTAACCGCATTTCTCAATGCATCCTGCAGTGCGTCAGCTTTCGTAAGTCCAGATCCAGTAGCTTCTACTTCTGTTATATTTTGAGCCAAGCCTGATAAAGTCAGGGTTAGCATGAATAAAAAATAAATCTTTTTCATCAATGGTTTTTACAAAAGAATATTCAATAAAATTTTTCCAATCTTGCCCGATATGTTGCCAATCTTGGCCCAGTTTATTTTGTTTTTTTTCAAAGGGTCGGCTAAAGTTATTTTACCATTTGCTGCATTTTGAATGAGGTCAATAATTTCGACACCTTTTTTGTTGCCAAAACTCTGCAACAACTCTTTGGAAAGCCCCATAACCTTCGGTACTTTACCAGTTTGTTGATAAATCTTAGAGAAGTCGAGTAGCACTTTGTTGTTCTCGTCAAAAATTACTGGGAACATAGAAGGATCTATTTGTTTACCCCCTAAATTAAATAACAGCGGATTTTCTCCGTCAATCAAACCAGTTGAGGCCGCAGCAAGATTGGCAAGTTCCGGAGCATTTTCCATTGCATTTATTCTGCGCATGTTGTCGTATGAGCTGGGATTGAATCCTGCCGAAACTCCATTTCTATCATCAAACATAGGCATTCGGAGTATTACTTCAATGGCGCCATTGTTTTCGCGGGCCGGACCAAATTGTTTGGCACCTTTAACGACACCTTCGACTCTTGTGTATACAAAATCGCCGGTGGTAATCATATCCTGCACTGTGGTCTCTCCAATTACATTTACTCCTTTTACGATTTCCAACAAATTACGCTGGGCAACTACTACGGCGCCTCTCTCTGCCATCAAGCGTGCTTGAGCCGGATTTTTGAATCTTTCGGTATCCAATACAGCGCTGCCTTTTGCTTCAATGTATTGCTCGCTGAAATTGGCTTGACCATTTGGAACATCTCTCACAATTGGTGTTCCCTGGCTAATGATGTTTTTGAAAACAGTATCCAACTCAGCTGCAAATTCTGGGGCTATACTAGGCTTTCCTTTGCCTCCACCTTCTAATGGTTTTCCTGATGGAGCAGCGGCATTCAATGAGTTTTGACTTGGGATTGAGGGTTTTACTTCGCCTTTGGATGGAGAAACGTTTCCACTGTTGCCAGCTTGAGCTTTGCGTTTGCTTTTACTCGATTTAACGTTGGTTTTAGGTGTTTTTTCTGTTTTGGTAGGGCTTTGTGCCTGAATTTCGCCAAAGCTTAATCCCAAAATTGCCCAAAGACAAATGATGATTCTTTTACGCATGCCGTGAATTTTGAAAGGATACAATAATTCGAAAAAAAATTAATTTCAAAGATATTTCTTTTTTAGGAAGAATCGCCAAATACCAAAAACCAAACCAAACAAATTTTAAACCCATATTACGCATTAGAAAAAACTGTTCATTTAATGTCTATAATGCCTAACGCTTTGCATTAGAGAAAAACACGATATGGAATTTGATGTATCCTTTATTGGCAAAGAGATTACGATAATCCTATCTTTCGACTCCATGTTTCTAACCCAAAAAAAGCGCTCTTCCCAATATCTGGTTTCCAACTACCGATTCAATCCCTTCGCGCGAAACGTGGTTGAATGAATTGCCTTGTGGAAGAAAAATCGTGCAGTTAGAAGCGAGTTTATTTCCGAATCCAAGTGCAGGACAAGCTACGTTGAAACTGAATGGAATGATGGGCGGTCAAGTGCAATTGGATGTGTTTTCGGAATATGGTGCATTGCTTTTTTCGCAACGTATCACGGTTCCGAATAACGAGTATTTACAAGATCTGAACTTGAGTTCTGCTGCAACGGGAATTTACTTTGTACGTATTGTGCATGGCGGATTTGAGAAGGCGATACGGATGGTGAAGATTTGATGGAATCCGCAAAAGCGATAGAAGCAAGTAGCGCCTGCAAGGACTACTGCGTATAGCGCGGGCCGCCCTATATGCCTGTAGAAAAAGAAAATGTGAACGCGGCTTTGCCAGACAATTCAATTAATCTATGGTGGCCATTACCTTCAACTCAATGGCAATGGGCGTTGGAAGACAGTTGATTTCGATGGTAGTACGACAGGGCAGATTGTCTTTAAAGAACTCTGCGTAAATACGATTGTAGGTAGGAAAATCGTCTTTCATATTGGTAAGGAAGACGGTAACATCCACAATTTTATCCCATGAAGAACCGCAATCTTCGAGGATATAACGAATGTTATTGAACACCGAACGGCATTGCGTTTCGATATCGTAACTAGTAATTTGGCCTTGTTCATTGAGCTCCACTCCGGGAATTTTCTTGGTGCCTCGTTCGCGCGGTCCAACACCAGAAAGGAAAAGAAGATTTCCAACACGGCGCGCATGCGGATATAAACCAACAGGTTCGGGAGCGCGAGAAGAATTGAGTTTATCGGAAGTAGACATAGAACTAGATTGAGGATGCGAATTTAAGATGAAATTATTAAACGCCTTAAATTCCCGAATGACGAGAGATTAATTTACTATGATTCGTTTCCAAAATCCTGAATGACCAAGCAAATACACTCCTGAATTTAAGTCAGAAAGGGAAATAGATTTTTCGGAATTCTCTATGATAGAAATAGTCTGAATGAATCGTCCAGTGATATCGCGCAATTGAAGTTGAGCCGATTCGTAGGATTTGATAAATAGTAAATCGTTTGTTGGATTGGGGTAAACTAGGAAGTTCGATTTCGTTACTTCATCCAATCCTATAACGGAATACTGAAATGGGGCAGAAATTTCGGAACACCCGTTTTTATTGGTAACACGAACGTAAAAAGTTCCACTGGTTTGTTCGGGAAGGAATGAAGCTGAATCGGCTCCGGCAATTTCTTCCATTGATGCATCTAACCAATGCAAAGTTCCGATGGCATTGGTTTGTAAAATTCCATTCGTAAAAACAATGATTGGAATTTCAGGTGCGGGAATCGTGATCAAATTTAAGGAGTTAGTCGCAAAAGCTTCGCCGCAACCATTCCAACAATTTGCCGAATAAATACCCGGTGCAGTTGCATAAATTTGTGGCGGTCCATCCACCAATAAAACATCATTCAAAAACCAACGAACAGAGACTCCAAAGGGAGTTTGAGCGGTAATTTGAAGACTATCGTTGGCGCAAAAAACCGAACCGGCGGAAGAAAATAAATCGAAATTACTAGGTGGATCGCCAGGGCCAAGCGTAACTCCCGAAGAAGTATCGGAGATGCCGCAAGCATTGTTGGTTTGCAAAGTGTATGTTCCCCATTCGGTGGCTTGCAAAACCGGATTTTGTTGCCCAGAAAGAAGAGAGCCGTTTAAATACCAAGAGTAAAGTTGATAAGGAACTTGGTCTGCATTTAGCAATACGTAACCACCTAGACAAAGCGCTGTTCCGGGTTGAGCTACAATTCCGGACGATGCAGGAGGAATGGAATCAACATTTAAATAAACCGAATTGCTAGCCGGTGTTTGTCCGCAGGTATTTGCTAGAACAATGGTGTAGCTTCCTTCTTGAAATACATCAATGTTATTGGTATTAAACGACAAGGGAGCATTGTTAAATTTCCACTGGTAACTCACTCCAGAAACAGAAGGAATTGAGAGTGATAAACTATCGCCAGAGCAAATACTTTGTTCTCCTAAAGGATTTAACTGAACCTGAATAGGCACTTGAATGACATTTAACTGAATGGTAGAACTGGATATAAGTGTGTCGCATGCATTCGAAACTTCTACTTTATAGGAGCCCGATTGCGTTGCTTGAAAATTGAAATTTGTTCCAACCGTTTCGATTCCATTTCGAATCCAACGGTATAATACACCTTGCTGTGGACTTGTGTTTAACGTAACGGAACCACCCAAACAAAAGGTGGTTGCCCCACCTGCACTGATGCTTGGCAACAATGGAGCGGAGCCTAATGTAACGCTGATGCTGTTTTCACTAATAATGGTTCCACAACCATTGCTAACCGATATAGTGTAAGCCCCCGATTGATTGGTCGAGATGCTGTTGGTATTTCCGGGAAATGTTGCTCCGTTTTTCTTCCAAGAATATGTAACACCTTGTTGTGCTTGGACGGCTAACGTAACCGAACTTCCATTACACAAAGCCGGAGTTGAAAACGTATAAAGTAAAGGGACTTCAGGCAAGAGATTAATCGTAACGGGAACTGCGTTAGAAGAGTTTGTATTGCCACAAGAATTGGATGAAACGATGCTATAAACACCACTTTCTGTTGCACTCAATTGGGATGAATTTTCAGCTAAAGCAACATCATTCAAAAACCATTGAAATTGATCGGCATCAGGAACATTTGCTATGAGTAAGACCGAATTTCCTTCGCATAATGTCGTTGGACCTGCGGCAATCAATGATGCAGGCAAAGGAAAAAGTTGCACATCAACTTGGAGGGAATTCGATGAGCCAGCATCTCCGCAGGCATTTTGCAAAGTGGCAGTATACAACCCAGATTGACTGACTGAAATAGAAGAATCTCCTTGGGAAAAAGGCAAAGAATCGCGAAACCAGAAAACCTGATTATTGGCATTGGAGATATTTAATTGTAGCGAATCGCCTTCACAAAAACTCAAATCGCCCAATGCAATAATGGTTTCAGAAGATGGCGATTGTAAGGCATCGATTGTGATTGTATCGGAAATTGAAAAACCACATTGATTACTTCGGATACCATAATAAATACCCTGCTGTGTTGTTTGTATAGATTGGGAAGTGTCATTCAATTCTACTCCATTTCTAACCCATTGAAAAATAGAAGTATCGGCATCCGAATCAAGCGAAATTGTGGCCGTATCGGAATTGCAAATCAATTGAGTGCTTGAGACAATTTGCGGGACTAATGGAAGAGGGATTTGCAGAAGTTGAAACGAAGAAGATAAAACAGAGCCGCAGAAATTTTCAGCAATAACCACGTAAGTTCCCGCTTGGTTGGTTTGAATTTGAGGAATAATGATCGAAGGGATGGAGTCTCCTTGATAAATCCAAGTGAAATTGGTGCGGTCTTGCATCTCGGCCGATAGCGAAATGTTCTCCCCACAAAAATAATCGGGTCCAATAATAATTGGTTGATTGGGAGGACGACTTATAACAACCGCAATGTCTTGCTGGAATTCGATTCCCGTCGAATCTTGAATAAGCAAACGGATTTTATAATTGTTGCCTGAAGGAAGATCGGCAGCCAATTGAATAAATAGTGTTGTATCTGCAGTGAACCCTTCTCCAATGGGTGTTGGATTGAGAAAACCACCATTCTCATCACTTAAAAATGCCTCTACAAATAAACTGTCTGGGAGAGGTGCTAAAATTTGGAATGGGGCAATGGCTTCGATACCCGCACACAACGAATCGATTGGCAAACTAAGATTCGCAAATTGCTGAAATTGACACGTTATGTTTGCTTCCCAACCTTCCGATTCAAGCGTTGAATCTGCTTTGAAAAAAAGCACCAAGGTATTTCCCCAAGATTGAATGGTTGTGGCTGTATCACCAAAAGTAAACGAAGCAATGGCGATGGAATCAGAAATGCTTAAGTCATATATACGAAGAGTATCACCATCTGCCAATTCTAAAAGCGAGAAAGTAAGTTGAAGCGATTCACCAACTCCAGCATAAAGCGTGTCAGTGGATATTTCTCCAGGTAAATAATTTGCCGAACTTCCTTGTAAATCGGAAATAGATTGTCCGCAAGAACTATTTTGAGCTTTTGTGAATTGCGAAAATAGGATGAAAACACAGCAAAAAAGGAGGATTGAGCGAAACATATGTGAAAAGAAAAAAACGAAACTACAAAGAACACAATTAAGCGCGAGTTAATTTATGAAAGACTTAACTTTGCGGCGCTTATTTTCAAAAAAACTATGCTTCAAGTTCCATATCTCCGCGAAAACAAAGAATTAGCCATTGCTGGTTTGGCAAAACGAAACAACCTAGATGCACGCGAACGCATCGATCAAATTATTGCCATGGACGATGAGCGGAAGTCGGTGCAATTGGAACTTGACAATAAATTGGCAAGAGCCAATCAGATTGCGCGAGAGATTGGCGAATTGTTTAAAGCTGGGAAAGCAGGAGAAGCAAATGTTTTAAAAGAAGAAACAGCCACAATCAAGGAAGAAAGCAAACTCCTTGAAACGAAATTGGTAGAATTAGAAGATGCCATTCGACAGATTCTTTTTACTATTCCTAACATTCCAGCGGGGCCCATTCCTTTTGGACGCGGCCCTGAGGAAAACGTAACCGTTGAATTGCATGGCGAAATTCCAACACTTCACGAAGGCGCAATGCCACATTGGGATTTGGCAAAGAAATACGATATCATCGATTTTGAATTGGGCGTAAAAGTTACTGGAGCAGGATTCCCATTTTACAAAGGAAAAGGCGCTCGCTTGCAACGGGCATTAATCAATTTCTTTTTAGAAAGAGCAACTGCTGCAGGATACACCGAATACCAAGCACCTTTGATGGTGAATGCCGATTCTGGTTTTGGAACAGGACAACTTCCCGATAAAGAAGGGCAAATGTATTACATGCCCGAAGATCAGTATTTCATGATACCAACAGCCGAAGTGCCTATTACCAATATCTTTAGAGATACCATCCAAAAAGCGGAAGATTTTCCGATTAAAGCCTGTGGATATACTCCTTGTTTCCGTCGCGAAGCGGGTTCTTATGGAAAAGATGTTCGAGGATTAAACCGATTGCATCAATTCGACAAAGTGGAGATTGTACAAATTGCCCATCCCGATAATTCATATGCCTTATTGGAAGAAATGCGCAACCACGTTACGGGTTTGTTGAAAGAATTGGAATTGCCTTATCGGGTGTTGCAATTATGTGGCGGCGACATGGGATTTGCATCGGCATTCACATACGACATGGAAGTGTATTCTGCAGCGCAGGAAAAATGGCTGGAGGTGAGTTCTACTTCTAACTTCGAGGCATTTCAGAGCAACCGTTTAAAACTCCGTTTCAAAGAAGGAGATCAAAAACCCCGTTTAGCTCATACGTTAAACGGTTCTGCATTAGCTCTTCCTCGCATTGTTGCTGCGATGCTCGAAAATCACCAAACACCTGAGGGCATTCGAATTCCAAAGGCATTGGTTCCTTATTGCGGATTTGAGATATTGGATTAATCTAATAACGCGCTCCTAAAAATTTGGTTATATTTGATTATGGAGAAGGTTGTTCATATTACACAATTGCAGGATAAGCAAACCGATTTTCAATATTGGCAAGGCAAGAGCTATTTGGAACGTTTAAACGCCTTAGAAATGCTCCGTACTCAGTATATTAATTTTTTAAACGATGTTGAGCCAAGACTTCAAAGAGTTTGTAAAGTTATTAATCGATTACAAGGTTGAATATTTAATCGTTGGAGGGTATGCTGTTAGTATTCATGGACATCCAAGATATACTGGCGATTTGGATATTTGGATTAATCCTACTCTGGAGAATGCAAATAGTCTTGTGAAATGCGTCAATGATTTTGGTTTTGGGTCATTCAAATTAACAAGTCAAGATTTTATAAAAGAAGGAAATGTTATTCAATTTGGCTATCCCCCGCTTCGAATTGACATACTTACTTCAATTGATGGCGTTAACTTTGGCGATTGTATCTTTAATAAGAAAGATGTCGAAATTGATGGAATGCTTGTTCATTTTATTGGATTAGCTGATTTGTTAAAAAACAAAAAAGAATCCGGGCGTCCTCGTGATTTAGATGATATAGAAAATCTAAAATAGATTACTACTATTTTTTTAAATTACACTCCAAATTAATTATAAAACACAAGCATTCCAAAGGCATTGGTTCCGTATTGTGGATTTGAGATATTGAATTAGTAAGAATAATTGGATTTAAGAAATAGAAAAACCCTGTTCCGATATTTCGGAACAGGGTTTTTTAAATGGCTTTATTGAAATTAATAATTACCGAAATTGAACAGATGTCCGTTTTTAGCATTCATCGTATCAACTGGGTTAAGCGTCATAACAGGTATTTGAGCATCATTCGCAATAACATTTTGCTCGTATGGTCCAATGATGTACTCCGTTAAATCTTTGGACTGATTGGTCATGATGAGAATTAAATCTGCATCCACAGAGCTTGCATACTGAATGGTTTCTTTGCTGAAATCTCCTTTTTCTGCGTGATGTACAACATAATTGCAATTGCGTTCGGACAGATAATTTTTAGCATACGCAATGTTGTTATTCACTGCACGGCTCGTGTATTCATCGTTTTCGAATTCGGCCAAAATGTGAAAGGTCGAATTAAACACTTTGGAAAGCTCAACAGCCCAAACCAACTTTTGCTTTGATTCTTTCGAAAAATCGATAGGAAGAACGATGTTTTTAAATCCGTGTTCTTTCATTTGTTTTTTCTGAACCACAACAAATGGACGATTCGAGTTCGTAATAACACGCAACGCTTTACTTCCAACAACGTGCTGCATTCCTTTAACACCGTGAGTTCCCATCACCACAAGGGCCGTGTTTAACTCGTCGGCTTGCTCTCCAATTTGATCAAAAATATTTCCCTGTTTAACAACGAACGAAGTTTCAATTCCGCTTTCTTTCTTGTTTTCATCAGCTAAAACCTGCAATTTTTTACTCGCTTCGGTTTCCTTCTGTTCTTTTGATTTGCTCGACTCCAACATTCCTGTTTCTAAAACATGGAGTAAAATGATGTGCTTATTGAATATTTTACCAAGCTGAGATGCATGTTTAAGAGCCATAAACGCTACTTCTGTAAAGTCGGTTGGCACTAAAATGGTATTTGAATCGATAGGTTTAATTGTTTTAGTACTCATAAAAACTGGAGCTATTTTGAAACGCTAAATTAAGATAAATGCATAAATGTGAAAGCCTTGTTCCTATGAATTTGATTGTTAATTTTAAAACTTAAAAACTTAAAAAACGGCGAATGTTATTTATAAGTTCGCATTAAATAATTACCCACTTACTTATAAAGAATATACTTCTATCAAAATGGAAGAAAAAACCTTGAATGCCCCATCCTGGATTAGAAAAATACTGAAGACCGAACAAGCACTGTATGCCTTATACGGGGCTTTATTTGGATTAGCCTTTCCAATTTTTGGAACCATGCTCGAGAGTGCAGTTCTGTTTCATTCAATTTCTTTTGATAGCTTGATTCAAACCCAAATAGAATCTCAACTCATCTGGATTATTGATACTGCTCCTTTTTTCTTAGGTCTTTTTGCATCGTTTGGCGGAAAGCAAATGGATAAAGTTCAGTTGAAAAACAAAGAACTTAACATCCGATATGATCAAATGGTGTCGCTACGTGAAATAGCAGATACTGCCAACCATGCCAAAAGCGAGTTCTTGGCGAATATGTCGCATGAGATTCGAACACCCATGAATGCAATCATCGGAATGAATTATTTGATGAAAAAAACGGAGTTGTCTGAAAAACAAATCGGCTACCATGGCAAAATAGATGTTTCAGCAAAAGCACTTTTACGCATTATCGACGACATTCTCGATTTTTCTAAAATTGAAGCCGGGAAACTTTCTCTAGAAAACACATCGCTCCGACTTGAGAATATTATTTCGGATGTTGCCGATGCAGTAAATGTGAAATTGCGGAGTAAAAATGAAGTAGAACTCGTAACGCATATCGATCCGAATATTCCGGAATTGTTGAGTGGCGACTCCATTCGATTGCGTCAAGTTCTCTTGAATTTACTCGATAACGCCTCCAAATTTACCGAGCGGGGTGAAATCAAATTAGAAGCCCTTATAAATTCTAGCAACGAAGATTCGGTGGTCATTCGCTTTGCAATTCAAGATTCTGGAATTGGAATGTCACAAGAACAAGTGGATAAAATATTCTCCCCTTTTCAACAAGCAGACGTATCAACTACTCGAAAATTTGGAGGAACGGGCTTAGGATTAACCATCTGCAAACGCATTGTTGAAATGATGGATGGAGAACTACAAGTAACTAGTGAACAAGGCAAAGGAAGCGAGTTTGCCTTTACTGCAAAATTCTTGAGAGAATCACAACCCGAAAAAACCAAGAGCTCTCTCGATGAAGCAAAAGGTCAAAAAGCTCTGCTAGTTGATGATTCGGAAAGCGCAAGAATGGTTCTTGAAGAAATGTTACAGAGCCTTGGATTTGAAGTTCTTGTTGCACAAGATGGACTTGAGGCCATGGCTATTTATGCGGAGCACAAGAAAAAATCAGAACCTATCTCTTTAATGGTAGTAGATTGGAGAATGCCAGGCATGGACGGACTTCAACTTGTAGAAAATATTAAGATTGAATACGGGCAAGATGTTCCTTCTGTTGTGATGGTTACCGCTTTTGGCGTCGATATTATACGAGATGCTGCAGGTAAAAATCTGATTGATGCGTTCATGCTAAAGCCAATAAATCCATCTGCATTGTATGACACATTGAGCCAAGTTTTAAATTCTGAAACGACTCAGCATGTATTAAATCATTCAGAAATTATTCACTTAGATCATTTTCGCGAACACCTCGAAGGAGTTAGAGTTTTGGTTGTTGAAGACAATGATATTAACCTTGAAATTTCCATAGACTTACTCATTGATGTTGGAGTTGTAACCGATTTTGCCCGAAATGGATTAGAGGCCGTTGATAAAATTAAAGAAAATGAGTACGATGTTGTTTTGATGGACATCCAAATGCCTGAAATGGATGGACTAACGGCAACACGTGAAATCCGAAAAGATAGCCGTTTCGACAAACTTCCCATTCTGGCTATGACAGCACATGCTATGAAAGGGGAACGTGAAAAAAGCTTGCAGGCTGGTATGAACGACCACATTACCAAGCCCATTGATCCACATTTACTATACACCGCTTTGAGCTTTTACACCAAAGGAATAGAAGTGAAGGGTGCCGCAATTGCAAGAAAAGGTATGGATAACAATGAGGCTCCTTTTATGATAGAAGGAATCGAAGTTGCCGAAGGATTATACAGAACAGGGAATAAAATTACGCAATACGAAAAGTTATTACGCTCGTTTGCTTCACATTTTAAGCATGCAACGAGCGATATCTCTCCTTTTTTAGCAAATAATAACTCGCATGAACTTGCTGCATATTTTCATACAGCTGCTGGTGTTTGTGGGAATATAGGGGCCAATAAACTTTATGAGAAATTGATTGGTTTGTCTCAGTATTTTAAACAGTTGACTTCCGAAGGACTTATTACAATTCCATCTGAACAAATTATCAAATGTGAGCAAGCGGCAAAAGAAATGGAAGCATTAACTGAGCGAATCGTTGCCGTTGTTAAAGTAGCAGAAATTGACAACAGTGCTTTGATTGAAATTTCCAGCCAAGAATTGCAGGCTAAATTTGAGGAGCTTAAGAAACTCATTGAAAATAATGACTCTAGAGCAGTTGAACATTGCGAAAGTCTCATTCAGAAATACCAAATCCCCGAAGAAATTAAAATCGAACTTCAAGCGGTGAATTCACAGTTGGATCAATTTGAATTTGACGAGGCACTATCTATCCTTAATAAAACGCGTCATGTTGTATAAATCGGAGCAGCAGCCCGTCATTCTTGTTGTAGACGATTCAGTAGAAAATCTGCAGGTTTTATCTGCATTACTGAAAGACTTTTACCGAATTAAAATTGCCAAGAGTGGTGAAAAGGCTTTGGAGATTCTTAATCAAGATGCCCTACCCGACCTTATACTACTCGATGTAATCATGCCCGGCATGGATGGTTTTGAAGTCTGTAAAGCTGTAAAAGCAAATCCATTCACACAAAAAATTCCGGTTATTTTCATTACAGCACTTAACGAAGTGATGGATGAAACCAAAGGATTTCGTTCAGGAGGAGCCGATTTTATTACTAAGCCATTTAACCCTGACATTGTATTAGCACGCATCAAAACCCACCTTGAGTTACAGTCAGAGCGTTTAAAATCGGAGGCCTTATTGCGTGTATTACTTCCCGAAAATGTGATTTCAGATTTAATATCAAAGGGTTCACATACACCGGAAATTCACGAAAATGTAAGCATTTTGTTTTGCGATTTTGTAGGATTTACAAGCATAACAACCACCATGACACCGGTTGAGCTTATCGAAGAACTATCTTCTATTTTCAGCGAATTCGATGAAATATGTTCCAGAAATGATGCTACTCGAATTAAAACCATTGGAGATGCCTATATGGCTGTGTGTGGTTTAAATGGGAAACACGCCGATCACGCTGCTAGACTTTCGCGCGTTGGATTAGGTTTTATAGAATATCTAAAGAAGCGTAATCTGCAACCTGGCCCCGATTGGGTTTGTAGAATTGGCATTCATTCGGGAAGCGTTATTGGTGGAATTGTAGGTAAAACTCGCTTTGTTTACGATATTATGGGCGATAGTGTAAATGTAGCTGCGCGTGTTGAAAGCAATGGAAGACCTATGCGCGTTGCCATAACGCAAGAAACATTGACACTAATTTCTAACGAATTTGAATTTGAGTCAATTGGAGATGTGCATTTAAAAGGAAAAGGAGAAACCCCTCTGTTCCTTATAAAGGACTAATGTTGAATCTGTTTTATTATTGATTTAATTTCTCAATAACCTTATTTAGATTCTCTTGTAATCCGGGCGTTCTATTTTGAATGGAATAATTGGTATGAAAACGATGTGCGTTAAGAAATTTCACTTGTAAATTATTCCAAGCTAGCGTATCCGAAATTTCATTGTTTCGGTTCATTTC
>Ga0315907_10005045_pt1 | contig 14577 bp, 17 predicted proteins | sample LakEriMetagenome_3_FD_203525 | JGI IMG/M metagenome (GOLD analysis project Ga0315907, IMG submission 203525) | Freshwater fungal communities from buoy surface, Lake Erie, Ohio, United States - Buoy 12 MA123 | ecosystem: Environmental > Aquatic > Freshwater > Lake > Lake biofilm | place: USA...
CGGCGACGAAGCCCTTCGGCAGAGCGTCGAGGCGCAGACGCACCATCAAGAGAAGCAGGTTCGGCCCGTGCTTGAAGACGGAGACCCGCGCAGGTTCAAGGCCGCGACGACTTCCGCCGCGCGTCGAAACGATCGGTATCCAGCTCACGGCTTTTCTCCCTTCTTGGATTTCTTGGGTTCGATATCGTCGGGCTTCTGCACCGCCGAACCCTTGAGCTTGCGAGCCTTGGCCGTCAGCGCGTCGGCGATCGACAGCGGCTTCGCCCAGAAGGTTTCGCTCTGTTCGATCTCGAAGCCGCGCAGATCGGCGATCTTCTCGCGGTCTTTGAGAATGGCTTCGCGGTCGAGCTCTTCGGTGGTGCGCACGAACGCGTGCAGGCCCGCGCGCTTGAGGGCGGCGATCGCGTCCTCTTCTTCGAAATCCCTGTCGAGCTTCACGGCCGGCGGGCCGAAGCGCCAGCCGAACGAGCCTTGCGGCAACGAGATCGAGCGCTTGCCCTGGCCAAGCAGTGCCGTCTTGTTGGCCTCGCCGTAGGCCTGCAGCTGCACCATCCGTGCGGCGGCTTCGGCGGTCGCTTTGTCGATGCCCTCTTGGTGTTTGGCCACGACCTCGGCGGCGGCTGCATCGCGCTTGGCGATCAGCCCTTCGAGTCCGCGCACGGCGATGCCGAGCTGGTTCAAAACCTCGTTCGCTTCGTTTTCGTTCTGCGGCACGGGCGCGGCCGGTGCCGTCAGTTTTTTGGTCTTGGCCATTGTCGTGACTCCGGGATCGAGATCAGGAAAACGTGTCGTACTCGGGCGTGGTGCGCGCGACGTGGGCCGCGATCAGCAGGGCGTCGCGCCGCCGCCGGTTTGCCGCGTCGCGTCGATTGCGACGCCACATGCAAAAGCTCTCGACCAGCCGCGCGATCACGACGGCACCGCCTCTGCGGATTGGACCGACGCGGCTGCGGCCGGTTTGGTTTCCGGCGCTTTGTTTTCCGGGGGTGCCGGCACGACGGCGCGCGCGATTTCGAGCGCTTCGGCGCTGCCGTCGAGCACGCCTGCCAGCAAGTCGCGCAGCGCCGTCAGGCCGGATGCGACCGCTTTGGCCTGCACCTCGACCGGATAACGCAGCGGTCGATTGTTCAAGATCGCCTCGGCAAGTCGCGAGCCGATCCGGATGCGCTCGACATGCGCGCGGATTTCTTCGTTGTGGCGGCGACGCTCGGCGGCGGCTGCTTCAGCTGCGGTCATGGGCGTTCTCCTTTTCCACGAGCCCGGCTTCGATGCGGTTTGCCGTGGCGGTTTTGAAATTCGGCCGTACGGGCCAATTGGGATCGAGCGCGCGCGCGCGCGCAGCCGTGCGCGGCGGCGTTTTGGGAAAGGCCCAGCTTTGGCCGACCGGCACATCGCGGGCGGCACAAGGGCGCGCGTCCGCTGCCGGTGCGGACGGTTGGGCCGCGTGCCGCTGGGTTGGCGGCAGTTCGGCTCTCGGAACCGGGTATGGCTTGCGGCCCAGCGGTTCGCCGGCCATTGCCGCACGAACGAATTCGGCGGGGTCCTTGAGCGCTATCTTGAGCAAGCCGTCGTGGATCTGCGCGCAGATCGTCTCGACCAGACGTGCTGCCGTCGCTTGCGCGTCGGTCGAAGGGTCGATGCAGTCGCCCAGGCGCGCGGCGCAATGCTGCGAGAGCTCGGCGACGGTCTGCGCAAATTCGGGGTCTTGGCGGGAAAGCTCGGCGACGCGCGCGACCGCGTGCATCACGGTCGTATGGTCGCGCCCGCCGAAGAGCGCGCCGATGAGCGGCAGGCTCGCTTTGACGACGAGGTCGCGGGCAATGGCCATCGCGACCATGCGCGGCAGCGCGTATTGCATGGCGCGTCGCGGCGAAACCATCGTGGACACCGGCACGGCAAACGCCTCGGCGACCGTTTCCTTGACGATCTGGATGCTGCCAAACCAGCCGCTCATGGCTGCACCGGGACAGCATCGGCGCCCGCGATGAACGGGGCTTGCGGCCGAATGTGGCCGGCCCCGCGCATCATGTAGACCGTGGCGAGCGGGATCGAATTGGTTTCGATCGCGCGCACGTCGCGCGCGGCGGCCTCGAGGGCGGCGACGGCCGCACCCAGTTTCTCGGCGTAACCCTCGGGGTCGGTGCGCAGGTCGTCGAGACTGCGCCGCACATTGTCGATGTCTTGGCTGATCATGGAGCCTCCTGTTTGGCCGGGGTTCCGGCGAGCGCTTGCGGGCAGTTTTTGCAGGCCGTCCAATGGCGCAATGCGTCGGGGTTCGATCGCGGCTGGGCGCGCGTCTGCCAGCCCTCGCACTCGGCAAGCGCTATGGCGCGGCGCAGATGCGGGCACACGACCTGGCCGCCGCCGAACGTGCGCAAGACCCGCGCTTCGATCTTGACGGTCGAGCCCGGATAGCAGCCGCGCATGGCGGTGCTCACCGCCGAACGCGACATGCCGATGCGGTCGGCCACGCGGCTGATCGCACCGCGTACCTTGCCGGTGCGCTTCTCGTCGGCGACGGCCTGGTTGAGCAGTGCGACCCAATCCGACTGCGCGCCCGCCTGTTCTTCGGGGGCACTCATGCGGCACCTTTGGGAACGGCGTTTTCGGGGCGTGGGAGATAGACGCCGGCATTCGGATCGAAGAGCCGCGTGTAGCGGTCGGCCGGCCGGGGCGCTTTGATGCCGAGATCGCGCAGCAGCAGATAGCGCGCGGGCTTGGGGCCGCGTGCGGTGTCGGCGCCAAGCACTGCGACCAAACCGTAGATTTTCCACACGCGCACGATCTGGCTTGCGTTTGCGAGGCCGCGTTCGCCGGGACGTGCGGCGATCTCGACGAGCTGCGCAAGCGTGGCCTTGCGCATGCGCCGCAGGGCGGCCCACAGACGCTCGACGAGTCCGCCTTGCTGGTAGCGCGGTTTGCATTTCGCCGGATTGTCGGCAAGGGCCGGCGGCATGCTGCCGGCCGCACGCACGCGGCACCCCATCTTCGTGAGCGCGTAGCAGCCCGGCCGCCGCCGCTCGACGAGTCCGGCCTTGACCAGACGCCCGAGGCGCTTGGCCATCGTGCCGCGATGCTGGCCCAAAACGAGTGCGAGCGACGACACGCGAATGTATCGATCGCCGTTCGCAAGGGCCGGCGGCGGCATCGCGTCGAGCACGCGCTGCAAAGGGCCGATGGCTTGGGGCAACTTAGCAGTCATGCCCGGCCCTCCGCTTTGGCGATGGCGGCGAGCGCGTCATGCTCCAACTTGATCGCGGCATCACTCCACACACCAACCGGGTCGCGGTTGATGGCGTGCTGCAAGATCGGCAGGGCGCGCTTTAAAAGGGCCAGCAAGTCCGGCGCGGTGGCAAGAAGGCTAGCGTTGCCTTCGCCTTCATACCGGCCAGTTACAATTGCGATAAGCATGCCGTCTTGCGACCGAACTTCATGGGCCTTTATTGCATTCGCCCTGATGTCTATTCCCGCGTACCAAGGCCCCGGCGTGTGCGACTGCTTTTCCATCAGCCTTCCTCCCCGCCCGGTGCCGTGGTGGCGCTTGGGCGCGCTTCGGCTTTGACGAGCTGGCGGGCGGCGACGTCGGCGGCCGTGAGGGTCTTCGATTGGCTGCGCGCGGCGATGCGCTTCAGTTCGTCGGCCGCCCCCATCGCAAGGCGCATGCGGCCTTCGGTTTCCTTGAGCAGCCGGTCCATCAATTCGGCATCGACCTTGCAGCCGGCGCGTGCTGCCAGCAGCTTCGCCATGTCGTCTTCTTTCATGCGCCGGAACTTGACGACGCTCGACACGCGGGACCACACGGCCGGGTGCCGCTTCAGCTTCTGCACCACGAATTCGCGGCCGAGCAGCACGCACGGAATTTCGACCGCATCGACCACGCCGCGGATCTGGTCGAGCACCTTGCCGTTGGCCAGCGCATGCTCGACTTCGTCGAAGATCACCGCGCGCGGGCGCTTGGCCAGAATGCCGATCAGCTGTTCGAACAAACTTTCGGTGCGGTGCGCGGGCTGTTCGCCGAGCTCGCTCACCCAGTCCGTCAATACCCAGTGGGGGGTGCACGCCGGCTGCAGGCGCACGAACGGCACGTCGTTCTGCACCGCGTAGTTGAGGCCGAGATGGGTCTTGCCCAAGCCCCACTCGCCGCTCATCACCACGAACGCCGCCTCGGGCGCTGAGCGGCCCTCGATCGCCTTGATGCCGTCGCGGAACAATTTAGCGTTTGCGACGTCGATCAAATTCCCGTATCTTCCTTGCGTCAAAGCACTCTCCTGTTGGTCTGCAGTTCAGTTCCAAGGTTGGTCAATCCAGGCCGTCGCCGGTCATCACCCGGCGGCGGCCTTTCTCGTTTTGGCGCCGTAGAGCGCCGCGTTTTCGATCCTCTCTTGCGTGATGGTTTCCGACTGCGCGATGCGCTGTGCGACGTAGGGGTCGGCCGCGATCGCCTGCGCCAAAAGCTCTTTGTGGTGCGGCTCGGCTTGGTCCGGGTTCTGATGCACCCACAGGAAAAACACGCGATCGGGTGCCGCCTTGACCTGTTCGAACGGCCAGCCCTTCGTGTCTTCCACGTCGTCCCAATCGATCCGCGTTGCGCGCGTCGGTGCGGGTTCGTCGATGACGGCTTCGTTGGCGTGCGCGATGACTTTCGGTTCCCAGCCGCGCGGCGCATCGAGTGCAGCGGCCGCCTTGGCGGCTTCTTCGATCGCGTGCGAACTGTAAGGAATGCCGGCTGGCACGATCGTGCCGGCCGCTTGCGCGGCAGCGGCAGCGGCGGCAAGGACTTCACCTGCCGAAAGCTCGGGGCGATATTCTCGCTTGAGGATACGAAAGACCGCGCGCGTCTCGCGGTCGAGGTTGCGCTGCACCGCTGATGCGCGTGCAGCCAGTTCGGCGCGGCTTGTGCCGGCAAGCGACAGGTCGGTCGCGACGCAGACGAAAGCACCCCCGGCTTTATGCACCACGATGCGCCCTGCATCGGCTGCGTCCATAAGCACGTCGACTCGATGCCCGATCAGCGGGACCAACGCCTCGTCCCAGAATTCCGCGCGGTCGAGTGCAATGCCCTTCTTACCGACCACGCGGACCTTGGGCTCGGACAGCAGAACGTCGAGGGCGCGAACGTCGGGAACAGGCCGGGCATGGGCGGCATGGGCGGCAGCTAGGTCGTGCGGCGTCGCGCCGTCCAACCCCTCATGGGGGCGCTGTTCGTACTTGCCGAGCAGCCACGCATCGAGTGCCGCCTGCAGCTGGGCAGCCGTAAGCGAGACCGAGAAGAGCAGATCGTCGCCTTCGCCCTGCCGCTTCGCGTAGCCCGCGCGCGCGCGAATGGCCTGCGCTTGTGCAACGCTGTGCCCCTTGAACCCCGGCAAAATTTCCAGGAGCTCGTGCGACATGGTTTTGAAGAACCGCTCGATATGCGGCTTTTGCGTCGGATCGTAGGGCGTGCACAAATTCTGCCGGATGCCCAACGCTGCAAACGCCGAACTCGTCCAGCGCGACGTGAAGTCGGCGCCGTTGTCGGTCTTCACTGTTTCGGGCATGCCGAGATCGACGATGCTCTTGCGGACCGTCGCCAGCACCGCCTCGGATTTCGACGTGCGCGTCACGACAAGGCGGGCGCGGCGCGTAAAGACGTCGATGACGCCGACGATCGTGTAGCGGCCGTCGATGCACTGCGCATCGGCGGGGGTGGCGTCGCTTTCCCAAAGCTGGTTTATGCGCACCACGAAGGCGCTGCGGTCGCCGATCGCGATCTTGTACTTGCTGCGGGCGGCGTCGGGGTTTTCAAGCAGCAGTGCCGCGCGCGGGTTCTCTTCGCGCCAACGGTTCATCCAACGCTGCAGGGTTTTGGCCGACGGGATGGGCAAGCCACGGAAGCGTGCCTTCATTGCGTCGCGCACCGAGCCCGGCCGGTAGTGCGGTGCGTGCGCGATCAGCGCCACGATGAATTCGCGGTAAACTGGATTGGCGTCGATGAGACCTTGCTGACGGTCGGTGCGATATCGTCCGGCAAGGCCACCCGTGTCGCCTTGGCTTGCCGAAATTCGCCAACGCCGCAGGCTCGGCCCCGAGATCTTCGGCAGCGCTTCGCGCAGCCACGGCTCGGCTTCGATCCGGCCGGCGTTCCATTCGTCGGCGAAGCGCAGATCGGCGGGCGTCAGGTCGATGCCGGCATGTTCGCGATACGCGTTGGCAAGCCTAACGATGCACAGCCGCGTCTCGGCGCGGGTGCGCTTGTTGCCGACTAGCCCCGCGATATCCACCAGGACAGCGTTAGCGGCGACGGCGAGCTGCGTCTTGGCTGACGCGGACACGTCGCGCGCTGCCAGTTCATCGCGTGCTTCGCGCGGAAGTGCGTCGCGCGGATATTCGCGCCCGCCACCCCGGCCCGAGCGATCGCGGTGGGGCCAGCTTTCGCGTGCGGCTACAGCATTAATCCGACGCTTTGTGCCGGGCAGGCCCGGCAGGGCCAACGCTGCAAGCTCGGCTGCCGTGAACCAGACTTTCATATGCGCCCCCGGCGGAGGCGTTTGCGCAGCTCGCGTTCTTTCTCGCGCAGCTCTTCTTGCTGTGCCATCACGGCGCCTAGCTCGGCGCCGATCGCGGCTTCGCCCGTTACGACTTGGTGGCCTGATTTTGCGGCCACGCGTGCCAGTAGCCACGTTGCACCTGTGGCTTCGATAAAGGCTGGCAGATACAGAAGCGGGAAGCGCCAGTCGGTGCGGCTGGGTGCAGTCCAAGCGTCGAGCGTAGAAACACTGATTGGATAGTGGGGGTCGCACCCGAGTGCGCGTTCCATTTCCTGGGCAATATCCGCGCGGCTTTTGCCCGATTGCGCCACTGCTTCGGACAGGGCCGCGCGCAGCTCTGCATCCCAGTTGAACGAGACCGGCATCGGCGCAGCTGCAAGGTCGCGGTCGAGACCGAGCAGTATCTGGCGAGGATCAAGGCGCTTGCGCGTCATGTCGCGCGCCTCTCGGCGACAGTCCGGCATACATTGCGCGCACGCTTGGAAGCGTTAGAATGGGGACGTCGTTGGGAGTGTGGCTGTCCGTTTTCGTCGAAGATCGACGGCCATATTTCTTGAGGGCGGTGCCCGAGAAGTCTTGCGATTTCGGCTTTCACCCGCGGCCACGGCGTCGAGTAAAGCGCCCTATAGCCAGCAGTGCGATTGAGCCCGATCGAAGGACCGATGCTATCGACGCGAATGCCCAGCTTCTTGAGCGCGGCTTGGACGTCGGCGGGATGCCAGTCACTTTTCATATATGCGTTAGCCTCTGCCAATCTTGTCAGATATGCACATTGGCATCTGGTTTATACCATATATGACAAATGTCAACGCAAATATGCACAGGTGTAGTTTGGGGGGTCAAATGAAGGCGAAGCAGCAATCGGAAAAGCCGCAGGGCAAAAAGGTTGTCGAACTTTTTGGCGGTTCAACGGGCACAAGTGCGGCGTTGGATAGGCTCACGTTGCCGGTAGTTCAGGAACGACTGCGCGACGTGATCAAAAAGATCGGGCCCAAAGCTGCAGTCGAGGCATCCGGCAAATCATTGAGCATGCTGCACAGATACTTGAATGGGAGCGTTGAACCGCCTGTGTCGGTTCTACTCGGCCTCTCTTTCAGAAGCGGTTACTCGCCCGGTTGGTTTTTCTCGCCGACGGGAGTCGAGCCGGCGACGGATTCTGGCCCGGCAGCTACGACGCGCATTCCCGTGCTCGATCTGGTTTTATCGGCCGGCGGTGGCGCCGAAGCTGTCTTGCCCGAGCTAGCGCGCGATCATTTAGCGCTGCCAACCGCCTTTCTTCGGGTTCATCTAAACATGAACCCGGAAACCGCAGTCGCATTCCCAATTTCAGGCGATTCGATGGAACCGACCTTGAGGGATGGCGCGATGGTGCTTCTCGACGTTTCAGTGAAAACGATCGACGGGACTGGGATTTTTGCGCTTCGACACGGCGATCATTTGCTTGTTAAGCGCGTCATTCGACGCGCCGATGGCAGCCTGCTTTTGAAGGCCGACAACCCCCGCTATCCCGACGACCAGTTGGCGCCAGAGCGGCTTGGTGAATTGCAGGTTCTTGGCCGTGTTGGCGGGACAGTCAATCGATCGTAGGCGTCCCAGTTCGGATTTAATGATTCGTTATAAAACAGCATCTTAACTGTAATTCGAACTGGGACTCTTTCGTCCCAGTTCTCGAAGCTCGCGTGCCCAGTTTTGAAGGCACCAACGTGCGTGTTTTTCAAACGGGCGCGCATTCCGCCGCGTTTAGCCGAGTTTCAAATTGGATGTCCTGTCGCCGATGACGCGCGCTCTGCCTGTCCATTTTGGGCCGACCGAGCGTATCCATGTCGCGCCCTGCGGTGCGTCGGTTAACCCTTACATATCAATGGTTCGTCCCGATAAATCCCGGCAGATGCCAGCCAATCCCGGTTTCCCACTTTCTTTCAATCCACCTGTCCCTGCACATTCCGGCCAAAAGCGGGTCTTGCAACATGTAACCTCGAATCGTCGTTGCGGTTACATTTCTTAAATATCAATAACTTAAACCGGCGACCGTCGCGATTTGTCGCGCTTGGTAACCTATTCTTTGGGGTAGTCGACGCGGGCCAGATACAGCCCCTCGGGCGGGGCGGTGGGGCCGGCCGCACGGCGGTCGCGCGCGTCAAGCGCTTTGGCGACGTGGTTCGCGGTCCAGGACCCGTTGCCGACCAGTTTGAGCGTGCCCATCATGTTGCGCACCTGGTGGTGCAGGAACGAGCGCGCTTCGACCCAGGTGACGATCTCGTCGCCCTCGCGGCGTATGTCGAGCCGGTCGAGCGTTTTGAGCGGGCTTTTGGCCTGGCAATCGCCCGCGCGGAAGCTCGAAAAATCGTGGTGGCCGACGAGAAGCTGCGCGGCATCGTGCATCGCAGCAGCGTCGAGGCGATGGTTGATGTGCCACACGCGCCCCCAATCGAGCACGGGGCGCGCGCGCCGGTCGCAGATGCGGAAAAGATAAACGCGCCGGATCGCCGAAAAGCGCGCGTGGAAATCGGCCGGTGCGGGCGTCACCTCGAGCGCTTGAACCTTCTGTGGTTTGAGGTGCCAGTTCAGCGCATCGCGGATTTTGAGCGGGTCCCAGTCGCGTTCGAGATCGACATGCGCCACCTGCCCCAGCGCATGCACACCCGAATCCGTGCGCCCCGCCCCTGCGACCGCCACCGCATGGCCGCAGAATTTGGCGAAGGCGGTTTCGAGCGCTTCCTGCACGCTCGGCCCGTCGGCCTGGCGCTGCCAGCCCAGAAAATCGCTGCCGTCATATTCGAGCTTCAGCCGGTAGCGGGTCATGAGGACGGCGCATCGATCGGCGGCAGATCGAGCCGCGTGCCGGGCGGCAAGGCAAGGCCGCGCAGCAGCTCTTCGGCCGACATCGGGCTGCGGCCCGCACGCTGCACGCGCTCGATCGCAAGCGCGCCCTCACCGCACGCCACCGTCAAGGGTGCAGCCACGATCGTGCCGGGTTCGGCTTTTGCGGATGCCGCCACGACGCGGGCGGCCAGCACTTTGAAGCGTTCGCCGGCTTGCGCGAACCACGTGCCCGGAACCGGATCGAACGCGCGAATGCGGCGTTCGAGTTCGACGGCCGGGCGGCGCCAATCGAGGCGCGCTTCCTCCTTCGTGAGTTTGCGTGCGTAGGTGGCACCGTCGGGCTGCTTGATCGGCACCAGCGTTTCGAGACTCTCGAGCGCTTCGACGATGGCTTTGGCACCCGCGCCCATCAGCGCATCGTGCAGGAGGCCGCCGGTCATGGGCGGTTCGATGGCGATTTTATGCACAAGGAGCGTGGGGCCGGTGTCGAGCCCGGCTTCCATCTGCATGATGGCAATGCCGGTCTCGGCGTCGCCCGCTTCGATCGCGCGCTGGATGGGGGCGGCCCCGCGCCAGCGCGGCAGCAGCGAGGCATGGATGTTGAGGCAGCCGCGCTTGGGAGCATCGAGGATCGCCTGCGGCAGCAAAAGCCCGTAGGCCGCCACGACCGCCACTTCGAGATCGAGGGCCGCGAATTCAGCGCGGCTCGCCTCGTCCTTGAAGTTCGCGGGATGGCGCACGGGCAGGCCCAATTCGAGGGCGCGCAGATGCACGGGGCTTTGTTGGATGCCGTGGCCGCGGCCCTTCGGGCGCGGCGGCTGGGTGTAGACGCAGGCGATCTCATGGCCCGCTGCAGCGATCGCATCAAGGGCGGCGGCGGCAAATGCCGGCGTGCCCATGAAGCAGACGCGCCGCCGTTTGGCGCTCACGCATCCGCCTTGATGCGTTTGGCCTTCTGCAGCTTGCGCAAGATCATCGAGCGCTTGAGGGACGAGATGTGGTCGACGAACAAGGTGCCTTCGAGATGGTCGATCTCGTGCTGGATGCACACCGACAGCAGCCCCTCGCACTCGATCTCCTGCACGGCGTCGTTTTCGTCGCGGAAGCGCACGCGCACCTTGGCCGCGCGCTCGACGTCGGCATAGTGCTCAGGCACGGACAGGCAGCCCTCTTCGCCGGGCACGCGCTCGTCGGACATCCAGACGATCTCGGGATCGACGAAGCGCATCGGGCGCGGCGGGGCACCCTCTTTTTCGCGCGCGAGATCCATCACGATCACGCGTTTGGAAACGCCGATCTGCGGGGCCGCAAGGCCAATACCATTGGCCGCGTACATGGTCTCGAACATGTCGTCCATGAGGTCGCGGATCTGCTGGTCGACCCGGCCGACCGGCTGGGCCTTGATTTTGAGGCGTGGATCGGGGGCCACGAGAATTTCGCGCAGTGCCATAAAACGTTAGTTATGATGACTTGCGGGCTTGGTCAAGCCTTGGCCCGCATACCCGTTTGCCCGAAGGAATACGCCCATGAACGCCGCCCAACGCCTGCGCCGCCGCCTCGAGGAAAAACGCCTGTGCGTGATGCCCGGCGTGTTCGACGCGCTCTCGGCCAAACTGGCGGCTGAAGCCGGGCACGAGGTGCTGTTCATGACCGGCTTCGGCGTCTCGGCCGTGCGCCTTGCTTCCCCCGATGCGGGCCTCATCTCGATGGGCGAAATGCTCGACCAGCTGCGCTCCTGCATCGCCGCCGCAGGCGATATCCCCGTGGTCGGGGACGGCGATACGGGCTGGGGCAACGCGCTCAATGTGCAGCGCACGGTGCGCGAATATGCGCGTGCGGGTGCCGCCGCCATCATGCTCGAAGACCAAGTCACGCCCAAAAAATGCGGCCACACGAAGGGCAAGCAAGTGATCTCGCGCCAGGAAGCGCGCCTCAAGATCCGCGCTGCGTGCGAAGCGCGCGATGCGCTGCGCGCCACGGGTTCGGGCGATATCCTGGTGCTGGCGCGCACCGATGCGCGCGCCGTGAACGGCTTCGACGATGCTTTGGCGCGCTGCCAGGATTTCGCCGACGAAGGGGCCGACATTCTGTTTCTCGAAGCGCCTGAGAATATCGACGAGATGCGCCGTTTTTGCGCATCGGTGAAGCGCCCGTGCCTCGCCAACATGGTGTTCCAGGGCAAAACGCCGGTCCTGCCGCCGGCCGAATTGCAGGAAGTGGGCTATCGCCTCGCGGTCTATCCGATCGCCGCACTCGCGGGCCTCATCGCATCGCTGCGCCAGACCTATGCCGCACTTGTACCGGGCGCCGGCGTCGCCCATCCGCCGCAGCTCGATTTCGCGGCCCTGCAAGAGGCCGTCGGCTTCCCCGCCTATTGGGACGCGGAGAAAAAATACGCGGCCGAATAGCGGCGATCAGAGCAGTTCGCCCTTCGTGAAGGGCTTGGTCGCCACTTCGACGGGGGGCAGCAGAATGTCGGGCGCGTTGGGCCCGGCCGCTTCGAAATCGCGCAGCTTGCGCGCACTCGGCAGCAGCCGCGTTTCGAGCGAAGACACCGATTTGTTGTAGGCGTTCGTCGCGTCGTCGAGCGCCTTGCCGATGCCGGCCACGTGTTTGGCCACCACGCCGATGCGCTCGTAGAGATCGGTGCCGAGCTTCTGGATCTCGCGCGCATTCGCGGCCAAGCCTTCCTGACGCCACGCATAGGCGATGACCCACAGCATCGTCTGCAGCGTGAGTGGAGTCGCAAGCGCCACGCGCTGTTTGGCCGCGAATTCGAGCAGTTCGAAATCGGCTTCGACGGCAGCACTCAAGAGCGCCTCGTTCGGCAGGAACATCAGCACGAATTCGGGCGAGCCTTCGACCTTGGCCCCGTAGTCTTTGCCCGCAAGCGCGCGCACATGGCCTTTGAGCTGGGCCGCATGCTCTTTGAGGAAACGCGCGCGCTCGGCCGGGTCGGTGGCGTCGTGCGCCTTGAAATACGCATCGGCCGGGGCCTTCGCGTCGATCACGATCGCGCGCCCGCCGGGCAGGCGGACCACCGCATCGGGCCGCGCCGACGCGGTTTCGTGCGCCACGCTGAACTGCTCGTCGAAATCGATGTGGCTGTTGAGGCCCGCAAGTTCGAACGAGCGGCGCAGCGTGTTTTCGCCCCATTTGCCGCGCACGGCCGGGTTCTTGAGGGCGGCGGCAAGATTGGTCGTGGCCATCGACAAGCGGTCGCTGCGCTCGCCCAGGCTTTCGACCTGCTTGGTCAAAGCGCCGTAGCTTTGGGCGCGCGCCTGTTCGATCTCGGCGAGCCGCACGCCCATTTTTTCGAGCGCTTCGCGCACCGGGGCCACCATCTCGCCCACGGCTTGCTGGCGCTTCTCGAGATCGCCCTTGGCGATCTCCTGTTCGCCCGCGAAGCTCGCTTTGGCAAGTTCGAGGAACTGCGCGGTCGTGGCCTGCAGCGTTTTGGCCGAGAGCGCGTCGAACGTATCGACGAGGCGTTTTTCGGCCGCCAGCAGCAGCGCTTGTTTCTCGGCCGCTTGCGCGCGTTCGGCCTTGAGTTCGGCCTCGAGGCTTGCGGCCTTGGCGCGCATTTCGGAGAAGCCGCCTTGCACACGCGCGAGATCGTCTTCGAGGCCCGCGATGCGCTGGACCTGCGCTTCGGCCGCGCTCTGGGCGCGCGTCGCGGCATCCAGGCGCGTGCGCAAATCGAGCTCAAGATCGGCCGCCTGGATCAGCTTTTCCTTGTAGATTGCCTCACGCCCACGGCCGCGCAGGGCGAAGTAGGTGCCGGCAGCACCGACCAGCAATCCCACAAGGATGAAGCCGACAATTTCCATGCGCTAGATTTTGGCACCCACGGGCGAAGGCCCGACATTGCGGCGCAGAAGATCATCGAAATAGGAGATGGTCTTCTTGAGGCCTTCGTCGAGCTGGATCTTCGGCTCCCAGCCGAGCAGGTTTTTGGCCTTGGCGATGTCGGGCTTGCGCTGCAGCGGATCGTCGGCGGGCAGCGGGCGCTGCACGAGCTTCGACTTCGCACCCGTGAGCGCAATGACGCGCTCGGCCAATTGGCGAATCGTGAATTCGTGCGGATTGCCGAGATTGATCGGCCCCGTGATCGCATCGGGGCTGTCCATCAGGCGCACGAAACCTTCGATGAGGTCGTCCACGTAGCAGAAGCTGCGCGTCTGGGTGCCTTCGCCGTAGATCGTGATGTCCTGGCCCTTCAGCGCCTGCACCACGAAGTTCGACACCACGCGCCCGTCGTTCGGGTGCATGCGCGGCCCGTAGGTGTTGAAGATGCGCGCCACTTTGATCTTGGTGCCGTGCTGGCGGTGATAGTCGAAGAACAGCGTCTCGGCGCAGCGCTTGCCTTCGTCGTAGCAGGCGCGCGGGCCGATCGGGTTCACGTTGCCGCGATATTCTTCGGGCTGCGGATGCACTTCCGGATCGCCGTACACTTCCGAGGTCGAAGACTGGAAGATCTTGGCCTTCACGCGCTTGGCGAGGCCCAGCATGTTGATGGCCCCGTGCACGGACGTTTTGGTCGTCTGCACGGGATCGAATTGGTAATGGATGGGAGATGCCGGGCACGCGAGATTGTAGATCTCGTCGACCTCCACGTAGAGCGGCATCGTCACGTCGTGGCGCAGCACTTCGAAATGCGGATTGCCGAACAGCGGCACGATATTGTCTTTGGAGCCGGTGAAGTAGTTGTCGACGCAGAGCACGTCGTGCCCGGCACCCACGAGCCGTTCGCACAGATGCGAGCCCAAGAACCCCGCTCCGCCCGTCACCAGAATGCGTTTGCGCAACGACATGAACCGCCCAACCTTTCGAGGAAAAACCCAAGCGCCGGAATAGCAGGGCGCTCGCCAAGACACAACGCCCGCAATGCGCCCGGAATTCCGCCCGTATTTCAGGCCGCTTCGCGCACCAACGCCACCAGCGGCTCGAGGCGTTTTTCGACCGGACTGCCGTCGCGGATGGCCTTCACGATCGCGGGCACCGGGCCTTCGAGATGGGCCGTCTCCATGAGCACGCTCGAGAAGGCGCGCTCAGGTTTCGGCTGCAGGCTCGCGGGCAGAACGCCGGGCCCGAGTTTGAGCAGCATGCCGGCCAAAGCCGCACGCTCGACGTCTTCGCCGCCAATCCCGCGGCTCGCAGCGAGTGTGGTAATGCGCGCTGCCGCCCGGCGCGCCTGGGCCGCACCCACGGGGTCGCGTTTGTCGGC
>Ga0315907_10005046_pt1 | contig 14575 bp, 11 predicted proteins | sample LakEriMetagenome_3_FD_203525 | JGI IMG/M metagenome (GOLD analysis project Ga0315907, IMG submission 203525) | Freshwater fungal communities from buoy surface, Lake Erie, Ohio, United States - Buoy 12 MA123 | ecosystem: Environmental > Aquatic > Freshwater > Lake > Lake biofilm | place: USA...
GCGGCATCGGCTTGCCTGCACTACGGCTTTTCCGTAAAATAGCGGTTCTTGGGCGATTAGCTCAGTGGTAGAGCATTGCCTTCACACGGCAAGGGTCGCAGGTTCGAACCCTGCATCGCCCACCAAGCATTTGATTTAAAGAGGTTTCAAGCGTCCCGGCAAGGCATCCCAAGGCAACCGTCTACTGGAGTGCATACGCATGAAATCGAGCTTAAATTTATCCGCTGCCATCAAGGCAGCAGCAACACACGAACCGGTGATCCTGTCACTGGCTGAACTGGCGTCCGCGTTCGATAACGCCAACCCGACCGCCGCCATCGGTGCCCGGCTTAAAAAGTGGCTGGACGCGTTCGGGCCGCTGTCCGCATGGTCAATCACCACGGAGCAAATCCACGCCGCCGCCGAAGCCATGATCAACGCCGGCTACAAGGCCAGCACAGTCAATCGTGACGTATCCGCCCTTGGCAGTCTGTACAAATGGGCACGGCATAAGCGATACACACCGCGAGGGTTCCTGTCGCCCACCGTGGCTATTGTCCGCTACCCCGAGGCGATCAGGCACGTCGAAGTGACCGCTGCCGAACTGGACGCCTTGCGGCTTGCCGCGAAACTCGATGGCGACAGGCGTTTTCAGGTTTACGTCAATCTACTGATCGACACCGGGGCGCGAACCGGCGAACTGCTGGATCGACGCTGGAGCGATATCGATCTTGATAGGCGCCGCATCCTGCTGCGGACATCCAAGACCGGCAAGCCGCGTTTCCTGTTCTACACCGAGGCCACCGGCACCCTGCTGGAAGCCCTCAAACAAGCGCCTGACCACCTTGTATTCGCCGGGCGGCATGGAGGCCCGACCGATTACGTCAAACGTTGGGATAAGGCCATTAAGGCGATCTGCCGACCCGACTTGCGCATGAATGATTTACGCCATGCTGCAGCTGCCAGTCTGCTGCGTTCGGGCGTAACTATCGGCGTCGCCGCGCAGGTCCTGGGCCATTCCAGTTTGATCCTGCAACGCCGCTATGGGCACTTGGAGACCGACGCCCTGCAAGCGGCCCAAGAACAACGCTGGGGGGCTGCAGCGTGAAGCGGCCCCACCGATACCAGCGGAAAAATGTCGAAATTCCCATACTGGTAAATCCCACAATGGCCGACCTTGATGGTGTCATCAAGGCTCTGGACGATGATTTAATGGGTAAAACGAAAGCCACTGGTCCCAAGGGGCAATCAATCCGGTCGCTGGCCCCGGTTACTTGGAGGGCTGTTGTTTCGTTCTACGTTGCGGAAATTAAGGCGGTAGGTCTACTCCCAAACGGTAAGGTAAAGCCCAATCCGCAAAGCATGGTTAGGCTTGGCCGCTACCTAAATTCACTGAAATTACCCCCAGAAGAACTAAACTTCCGAACAGGCGAAACACTGTACCGAGACGCCCGAAAAGTAGCGAAGTGGCTATGCGGCGCTAAAGAGGACAACTTTCCTTTTGAATGGCTTGATGACCTGCTGCACGAACTCGAGTCCCGTGTTCATGAGCAGAACAAAAATGAATCTCTAAAAAAATAAAATAGTCTGGAGCGCAGACTTTTTTCGGTGCCACCTAATGTCTATAACTAACAGTGTCCTTGCCGGGACGCTGTTTTTTTTTCATTTGGAGACCTGAAAATGTTACGCAAACAATCCCTAACACCAGCCGACCGCTGGCTACCGGTGTACACCCTCTGGATCGACTTCACCAAAAACAACCGCCAGCTGGCCCTGTCTGACAGTTCCGCCGCTATGCGGCGATTCCTGATGATCCACGCGGACGCGCTGCAATCTGCCGGCGTCATCACCAAGGCCAGCGGCAAACACTGGCTGGCGGACGTGGAACGCTTTGAGGAGGTCGCGTTCTTGGCCTGTATCGGCAAACTGGAAGCAGCTGCATGAGGACGATCTATGCACGTGCCAACGCTACCCAGCTCAAGCAAGCCTTATTCGATATCACCATATCACTGACGAAGCATGTGCAGATTGCAAGCAGACCGTCGCCACGTTGATGGCGGCCATGGAGGCGCGCGGTCTGAATCACCTGCTGGCCTAGTTCGCCCAAGCACCAAGCACTCTCACCTATAGAAAACGCCCAGCGTGTCGAGCGCCGGGCGTCAAAGGAAAATCAATGTCTACCCAAACAATACCACACGCGCCGGGCGTGTCAACTCCCGACATTGCCGCAGCCAAGCAGTTCCTCAATTTGCTCGACCCCACAGCCGAATTTTTCACCTGGCAATATTTCTCTGACGACAAATCATCGCCCACTGCCGGCAATTTCAGCTGCACACTGGATGACGCGCTAGAACGCTTCGAGGACCTGCAGTCCAAGGGCTGCGGAATTTTCTACATGGTCAACGCCGGCGACGGCAAGGGGCGCTCTGCAGTCAACGTGGTCCGACTGCGCGCGATCTGGGTCGACTGGGACGCAAAACCGGGCGAGCCCACACCACCTAGTGTCTGGCCAATCGAGCCGTCGATAGTCATCGAGTCATCCCCCGGCAAATTTCACTACCTCTGGCTGCTCCGGCAAGACAACGACCTGTCCGCAGCTGAGCACAAGGCCATCGAGGTCTACCTGCGCAAATTCGGCAACGATAAGTCTGCTAATGACGCCTGCCGGGTGCTCCGGCTCCCCGGCCTCTACCACCTGAAAGACCCCAGCAACCCGTTCATGACGCGAATCGTCTCGATGGCCGACTATAAGTACACCGGTGACGAAATCCGCCGCGCGTTCCTACCCGCAGCCCAGGAAAAACCAGTGCACGATCTGGGGCTGGGGGATAAGCCCGAACACCTGCGGGGCGCGATCGGGCCGGATATTGGCCCAGCGTACGCCCAGATCACGCGCGATGACGTGGCCGCGATGCTCAAACATGTACCACTGGATGAATCGTACGGCGGCTGGCTGAATATTGGTATGGCCCTGCATAGCTGGGACGAAGATGCCGGGCTAGAACTCTGGCACGACTGGAGCCGCCAATATGGCGACAAGTATAACGAGCAGGAAATCAATGAGAAGTGGCGGACGTTCAAGGCCACGCGGGGCGGCGTCACCATCGCCACCATCGCCCGCATCGCCCGAGATAACGGCTACACCGGCACGACCCCACGCGCGCAGGCAGGAAAAGCCGCCTTCGAGCGAACCGATTCAGGTGAGCCTGGCGATCTTGTGCCACGCATTACGAAGCTTGTCGGGCCGAACCCATTCGGGTGCGACAATCACACCGATCTGGCCAACGCCCGGCGCATCAAACACGCTTACGGGCATGCACTGCGTTATTGCCCGGCTATCGGCTGGTTGATACACCGCCATACATGGCGCCCCAATGAACATGCTGGCGAAAGGGTTTTTCACAATCTCGGTTGTTTGATCCGCGACGAGGCCACGGAAATGGATAAATGGGTCGCTGCTGCAGCTTCGGGCGTTGAGTTGAAACTGCGGGAAGCGGCCCGGAGCGGGCGCATAGCATGGGCGATGAAGTCAGAGAGTAGCAGTAAAATAAGCGACGCCATCGAGCTAGGCGCAAGGGAGATGGCAATTAGCGCTGACCAATTGGACTGCAACCCTTTACACATCGGACTCGCAAACGGTATATACGATCTAGGTACAGGCACGTTTCACGTTGAACTGCCAGATGCCTATGTCACCCATGCGGGGCGGGTTGCATATGAGCCGGGCGCGACCTGTCCACGCTGGCAAGCCTTTGTCATGGAAATCATGGACGGCGATGCTGCTATGGTGGCCTACCTGCAACGTCTTATGGGTTACGTCCTGGGGGCTGATCGTAGCGAACACCTGTTATTAATCATGCATGGCGGTGGGGCGAACGGCAAATCCACATTTGTCGGCATCATCCAGAAGCTGATGGGCAGTTACGCCATGTCACTGCCGGGAGATGTGCTGAGTAAGTCGGATGGGATGACCCCAAGCCAGCGGGCGGAACTTCGTGGCAAGCGGCTTTGCGTTCTGGCCGAGACCCGCGACGGTGGGCGACTTAACGAATCACAGGTAAAGGAATTGACCGGCAGTGATTCAGTAGCGGGCCGAGCGCTATACAAAAATGACGTTACATTCATTCCCAGCCACCAGCTGCTGATTCAGACCAACCACCGGCCAGTGATCCGGGGCGATGACCATGGCATATGGCGACGGATAGAACTGATCCCGTTCAATGTCCGATTCGACGATCAGACGAAAGACCCCAAACTGGGGCAAAAACTGGAGGCGGAGCTGCCGGGTATCTTGAACTGGATGATCGAAGGCTACCAGCAATTTAAGGTTCATGGGTTGAGCCGCCCGGACACCATCAAAAAGGCCAAGGCAGCTTACCGGAACGAGGAGGATGTCTTCACAGCTTGGTTTGCGGAATGTTGCGACACGTCCAAGTCTACAGTGTCAACTTCCTTGGCTATCCTGTATTGCAACTTCAAAAATTGGGCAGAGGAGGAGGGCATCCGAGGTGTGATGACCCGAAAGCACTTCGGCCAGCGACTAGCCGATGCCGGATATCCACTGGTGCGAGGCGGCGGCAGAGCAGTCTCGGTTGCCGGAATAACCATTTTGAGCCGGATTTGAGGCTATAACCATGCGCTAAATGCGCAAAAATAGGAAAAACGGGCTGATTCCTAAATCTTCTCTATATTTCCATGTATAGGAAAAGTTTTAGGAAAAAGCCTTAGAACCCATTTATTGCGCTTTTAGCGCATTGCGAAAAATGTTTGCAATTTGGAAAAATCTTGGAGGTAACTTCATTCCAATTTATGTGATCAGGATTGTACCTGCATAGCAGCAATAAGGAGTTCAGTATCGATTGTTGCTATTCTTAGCCCATTGGCTATGGCAACGAAAACAACAAAATATCTATTTAATATAATAAGTTAATGAAATTTGTAGTCTGTAACCAAAATTCCCCAATTCATGGTCGACCGGAGTAATGCACCACGCCGGGCCCTTTTCAGCCCGTCAACTCGCCAAGCGCCCGGCACGTGAAGCGGCCTTTGCTTTTCGATGTGCTAACCGTCGTTGCACAGCATCGCCACGCTGAAGCGTTTTAAAGACCCGCTGGCCGTCCCGTACTGCGACCACATCAAAGCCAATGGAGCGAGCAATTTTTGAGACTTCGCGCGGGCTGATTCCCAGGGCTGCAGCTAGTCTTTCGGTCATAAGCTGCATGGGTGTCCGTGGGCTTTCGTCGAGCTGTCTTGAGATGATCTCGGCCATTTGGTCAACGCTCGGTCGCGCTGGTGGCAAGGCCCGCTGAAATTCGTCAATCGCCATAAGTAGTTGAATGGTCGCAGTGTTACATTGCATGTCCGGGATGGAATGCACTTCGTTTTGACCTATGGGAGTATCGAGGGAGATTGAATTATTCATGAGGTGCCCATTTATGAGCCAGTTTGAACTAAATTAACACTTAACTTTCTGAAAAAACACAAAAAACTGAATTTTCGGATTTAATATCAATATCAATATAAGATTAAAAAGTATCGCCCTTAGTAAGGCCTTAAAAAAATCGGCATAAAGCTCTTGTTTGAAAGCCCATTTATGCCTGATGTGATTGTATAACTTACAGCTCAAGTGGTAGCATAATGAGAATGAATATCATCCGCCGCCTGCTCGCTAGACACCGTTTCCCGCAGATTATGCTGCTTGGGTTACTGGCTTTTGGCATCCTGATCAAGCCGGTTCTATTTTCCATGGGTGAAATGCATGAACTTCAGCATGACCCGAATGCCGCCATTTCCCACGTGGATTTTGCTGTATTCCACGAAGAGAGTACGCAGAATACCGACCAGGGCGGCCAGACAAATGCCCACACCCTGCATGCGCTGACAAACTTTGCCCACAATTGCGATCAGCCTACCTGCACAGAAGCTGGCTGCTTTGCGAGCCTCGGCGCCGGCTTATGCCGCGCCCATATTGCCACTCCGGCTGATGCACCGCGGAAATCGGCCATACCCACCACTTTGTTCAGGCCTCCCATTTCGATTTGACGCTGAAACGGCACAAATGCCGCGTATTCGTTCAACTGATTTTTGGAGGTTCCCATGTCTTTCCAACTCGCGGCTTTGGCTGCGTTGGTCATATCCTGTGCAACGGTAAATTTCGCGCAGGCAGCAAATCGTATTTCCCTAGATGACGCGGTCACCCGCGTTTCCCAAAACCATCCCGAGCTGCAATTGGTAGATGCCCGCAAGACCGGGTTGAGCGCTGAGCTCGACCGCGCTGTACTGCATCCTGGCATGACGGCAGGCATCAGTATCGAGAATATCCTCGGCTCCGGCTCCGTAGAAGGTTTCGATGCCGCTGAAACCACCTTGAGCCTGGCTTCGGTCATCGAGCGCGGCGGAAAGCTCGATGCCCGTCGAACATTGGCATTAACCCGAATTGATTCCCTCGTGGTAGAGAGAGAAGCCCGCCGCCTGGATATCCTGGCCGAAGTCGCGCGCCGCTACTTGGCTGTGGTGGCTGCGCAAAACCAACTAAGGATTGCCGAACAGGACATTGCGCAACGCAAGCGCACAATTGCCGGTGCAAAAGCACGGCTTGCAGCCGGCGCATCACCGGAATCCGTTGTGTTCAGCGCTGAAGCCGCTTTGGCAAGAGCTGAACTGGAGCGCAGCAGGTCTGCCATGCGGATCGATTCCGCAAAGCGCTATTTGGCAATCATGTGGGGCAGGCACACGTCCGACTTTGAGGTGTCTGTGCAATCGCCGTTGACATTGCCTGAAATCGACAGTCTGGATGAGCTTGCCGAATATCTGGACAGCAATCCAGAACTGTTGCAGTTCGTCGGTGAACAGCGCATCCGGGAAGCCAGTCTCCGCTTGGCTGAAAGCAGCGCTTCAGCAGACATCCAATGGCAAGCAGGGCTTCGCCATTATCAGGAAACGGGCGATTTGGGGTTGACCGGCGCCTTGTACATGCCGTTGGGATCCAGTCGACGTGCGGAGCCGGAAATCCGGATGGCACGCTCGGATTTGGAACTGCTTGCCCTGGAAAAAGAGGTGAAGGAGCTTTCCCTGCTTTCAATCCTGACCGAAAGCCACAACAGTTACCAAGCTGCGCAGCTGGAAGTCGACCGCCTGCAAAAGGACATCATTCCTCGCCTGCAGAAGGCCGAGACCGCCGCTGAAAAGGCATATCGGTCGGGTGCCATAAGTTACCTGGAATGGGCGCAGCTACAGTCGGAAACCACTGCCTCCCGGAAGCTGCAACTCGAAGCGGCGCTCGATGCCCACCGCGCGCTCATAGAACTCCAACGTCTGACCGGCCAGGCCTTGGTCAGCCAAGCCGCAGCATATTGACAGGACAAGTCATGAAAAAACACATTATTTTAATACCGATTCTGTTGAGCTCCGTTCTTTCTGCTTGCGGTGAGAAGCCGGATCACGGGCATGAACAAGAGGCCACGGAAAGTCACGAAGCCGCTGAAACCCAGAAAGGCGTGCATGGTGGCCGCTTGCTCCAAATGGATGGCGTCAGCGTCGAGCTGGCGATTGCCGAAGACGGCACGCCGCCGAAATTCCAAGCCTGGATTTACCGTGATGGCAAAGCGCTACCGCCGGAACCAGGGCAAGTTGAGATCAAACTGCAACGGCTTGGGCTGCCTGTGGAATCCCACATCCTCAAACCGCAACCGGATGGAAGTCTTATGGCCGCCACTATCGTGGGCGAACCGCATTCGTTCGATGTCGTGGTATTGGCGAAAGTCAACGGCAAAAGCCTGCGTTGGGCCTATCAAAGCTACGAAGGCCGAACCGAAATTGGTGCCGGCATTGCTGCGCAATCCGGCATCAAGACCGAAGCCGCTGGACCAGGTGAAATAGCCGATGAGCACGAAGTGCAGGGCCTGCTGACACCGGTTGAAGGCCGCTCGGCGGTAATCATGGCCAGATTCCCAGGTCCGATCAAATCGCTGCATGCGAATGTCGGTGATTCCGTGCGTGCCGGCCAGGTCATGGCGACTATTGAAAGCAACATCAGCCTGACCAACTACACGGCCAAATCTCCGATTTCAGGCGTGGTGATGTCACGCAGTGCTGCGGTAGGCGCGGTGGCCGGCGAGAATATCGCTTTGTTTGAAGTAGCCGACCTATCGAAAATATGGGTCGACCTGCATGTTTTCGGGGCCGATGCGCAGCATATCAAGGCCGGCGTTCCGGTCGAGGTGACCCGGATGAGTGACGGCCTTAAGACCGTGGTCACCTTGGAGCGGGTCTTACCTGGTACATCTACGGCAAGCCAAAGCGCAGTGGCGCGGGCGATCATCGACAATACCGATGGTCTCTGGCGCCCCGGCTCTGCGGTGAAGGCCCGGATCACGGTTGACCGAAGCCAAGCAGCGCTGATTGTACCGATTGCCGCATTGCAGACATTCCGCGACTGGGATGTAGTGTTCATCAAGGTCGGCGATGCCTATGAAATTCGTCCTGTCGAACTCGGCAGGCGTGATGCGACCCATGTCGAGATTCTCTCCGGCATTAATCCCGGCGACCTGGTTGTGGTCGAGCAAAGTTATCTGGTGAAGGCAGACATCGAAAAGTCCGGCGCTTCGCACGATCATTAAGGACTAACCATGCTCGAGAAAATACTGCGTTTCGCTATCGCCCATCGTTGGCTGATGATGTCTTTGACACTGGCTCTGGTGCTGATCGGATTCTGGAGTTTCAGCAAACTTCCCATTGACGCCACCCCGGACATCACCAATGTCCAGGTGCAGATCAACACCGAGGCGCCCGGTTTCTCGCCGTTGGAATCGGAACAGCGCGTCACTTTTCCGGTCGAAACCGCGATGGCTGGATTGCCGAACCTGGACTATACACGATCGATTTCGCGCTACGGCCTGTCCCAGGTCACTGTGGTATTCAAGGACGGGACCGATCTGTATTTCGCCCGTCAGCAGGTCGCCGAACGCATTCAACAGGTGAAATCGCAGATTCCCGAAGGTCTCGATCCCGAGATGGGGCCGATTGCGACCGGACTTGGCGAAATCTTCATGTATACCGTGGAATCGGTTCCTGGCGCATTGAAGAAGGACGGTACACCATGGAGTGAAACCGATTTACGCACTTTACAGGATTGGGTCATCCGCCCGCAGTTACGTAACACGCCGGGGGTCACCGAAGTGAATACCATCGGTGGATATGCCCGGCAGATTCACATTACGCCCGACCCGAGCAAACTGGTGGCATTGGGTTTCACGCTGCAAGACATCGTCGAGGCGGTTGCGGCCAATAACCAGAATACCGGGGCCGGCTATATCGAGCGCAACGGCCAGCAGTTCTTGGTAAGGGTTCCGGGCCAAGTGTCCGATCTGGAAGCCATCCGGAACATCGTCCTGGACCGACGCTCCGGTGTGCCGATTCGCGTACGCGATGTCGCTGAAGTAGCCGATGGGCCGGAACTGCGCAGCGGCGCTGCCACGGAGAATGGCAATGAAGTCGTGCTCGGGACCGTATTCATGCTGGTCGGGTCGAACAGTCGTGAAGTGGCGCAGGCGGCAGCGAAGAAATTGGAACAGGCCAACAAGAGCCTGCCATCGGGCGTCAAGGCGATCTCGGTCTACGATCGGACCGCACTGGTGGATCGGACCATCAAGACCGTATCAAAGAACCTGATCGAAGGCGCGCTCTTGGTCATCGTGGTGTTGTTCCTGTTGCTCGGCAATATCCGAGCCGCCTTGATCACCGCCGCCGTCATTCCGTTGGCCATGTTGTTCACCGTATTCGGCATGGTCCGCGGCGGCGTATCCGGAAACCTGATGAGCCTTGGCGCCCTCGACTTCGGGCTGATTGTCGATGGCGCTGTCATCATCATCGAGAACTGCCTGCGCCGGTTCGGCGAGAAACAGCATGCACTGGGCCGGGTCATGACCGAACAGGAACGCCATGACACTACAGCATCCGCCACCGCCGAAGTCATCCGTCCGAGTCTGTTTGGCTTGGGTATCATCACCGCCGTCTACATGCCGATCTTCGCCCTGACCGGTATCGAAGGCAAGATGTTCCACCCGATGGCGATCACCGTGGTTTTGGCACTGAGCGGCGCCATGGTTCTGTCATTGACTTTCGTGCCGGCAGCCATCGCGTTATTCCTTGGCGGCAAGGTAGATGAAAAGGAGAACGCCATCATGCGTTGGGCGCGTGAACGCTATGAGCCTCTGCTGGCTTGGTCGCTGCAGCGTAGAACCTGGGTTCTTTCCGGCGCTATTGTACTGACCGCGGTGTGCGGTTTCATCGCCAGCCGGTTGGGCACGGAGTTCATTCCAAGCCTTGATGAAGGTGATATCGCTCTACATGCCTTGCGTATACCCGGAACCAGCCTTGAGCAGGCAATTGCAATGCAGGCGACATTGGAAACACGCATCAAGCAGTTTCCGGAGGTTGAGCGGGTATTCGGCAAGCTCGGCACAGCTGAAGTCGCTACCGATCCGATGCCGCCTTCAGTCGCCGACACCTTCATCATGCTCAAGCCGAGATCGCTCTGGCCCGATCCCAGGAAGTCACGCGAGTCACTCGTTTCCGAAATGGAGAAGGCCGTCAAGCTGATCCCGGGCAACAATTATGAGTTTACCCAACCCATCCAGATGCGTATGAACGAGCTGATCTCGGGCGTTCGCGCCGATGTCGCCATCAAGATCTACGGCGACGACATGGCGCAGCTGGCGGAAATCGGCAAGCAGGTCGAAGCTGTCGCCAAATCGGTGCCGGGCGCAGCCGATGTAAAACTGGAACAGACTACCGGATTGCCGTTGTTGACAATCATACCGGATCGGCAAGCTCTGGCCCGTTACGGCCTGAATCCAGTGGCCGTGCAGGATGCCATCTCCACGGCTGTTGGTGGAAAGACCGCCGGGCAACTGTTCGAAGGCGACCGACGCTTCGATATCGTGGTCCGATTGCCGGAGAACCTGCGCCAGGATCCCAACGCTTTGGCCGATCTGCCGATTCCTCTCGGTTCAACATTGAACGCCGACGAATCCAGCCGTGCGGCGGCATGGGCTTCCGGCACGCCGCAGACGGTACCCTTGCGTGAAGTGGCGAAAATCGAAACATTGACCGGTCCGAACCAGATCAATCGAGAAGACGGCAAGCGTCGCGTCGTGGTCACTGCAAACATACGTGGCCGCGATCTGGGCGGTTTCGTCAGCGAGCTGCGCCAAGGTGTCGATGCAAAAGTGAGACCGCCGCCGGGGTACTGGATTGAATTCGGTGGCACTTTCGAGCAATTGATTTCGGCAAGCCAGCGCCTGTCAGTGGTGGTTCCCATTACCCTTGCAATCATCTTCGCACTGTTGTTTTGGGCATTCGGCTCGGTCAAGGACGCGCTGATTGTGTTCAGCGGAGTGCCTCTGGCGCTTACTGGCGGAATCCTTGCCTTGGCTTTACGCGGCATTCCACTGTCCATTTCAGCTGGCGTCGGCTTCATCGCGCTTTCCGGCGTTGCGGTGCTGAACGGTCTGGTGATGATTTCATTCATCAGCAAACTGCGCGAACAGGGTGACCGTCTCGATGAAGCAGTGGTGGATGGCGCAATCGGGCGCTTGCGTCCGGTGTTGATGACCGCATTGGTGGCGTCACTGGGGTTCCTGCCGATGGCTTTCAATGTCGGCGCAGGCTCGGAGGTTCAGCGTCCGCTGGCAACCGTAGTGATTGGCGGCATCATCTCTTCGACTCTATTGACCTTGCTGGTGCTGCCGACACTTTACCGTTGGCTGCATCGGAAAAATGCGGACGCGTGATTAAATGCGGATCTTATCAGGAACGTGAAAATGCCTCACAAACATAAGTACGACAAAGACGGCAAACAACTTTGCTGCACGCAGGAAGAAATAATCTATTCCAAAGCGGGCGCTTCGGCATTGTTAAAAGCTGGACATTCCGAAAATGATGGCCATGACCACGGTCATGAACAAGGCGATGGTCACGACCATGCTTCCGGCAGTCCCGGCCCGCTAAAAATGTTTCTGCCTGCTGTCATTAGCCTAGTACTGTTACTGACAGCAATTGCGCTTGATTCCTACGTAAGCCAGGAATGGTTTAAGGGCTGGGTGCGTATTGCCTGGTACGTGGTTGCGTATGCTCCGGTTGGGTTGCCTGTACTAAAAGAGGCCTTTGAAAGTATTCGTAATGGCCAGGTATTTTCCGAATTTTTCCTGATGGGTATCGCCACGATGGGTGCCTTTGCCATTGGCGAATACCCCGAAGGCGTTGCTGTCATGTTGTTTTACGCAGTAGGCGAAGTGTTCCAAACTTTGGCCGTAAAAAGAGCGCAAACCAATATCAAATCCTTGCTCGATCAACGACCCGATGAAGTGACTATCCTGGAAAACAATCAGGCAAAAACCATTAAGGCTGACACGGCGGTTATCGGCAATATCATTCAATTAAAAGCCGGCGAAAAGCTGGGCCTCGATGGCGAACTACTGTCGGAAACGGCTTCTTTCAACACCGCTGCACTTACCGGTGAAAGTAAACCCGATACCAAAACCAAAGGCAACATAGTTTTAGCTGGCATGATCAACCTCAATACGGTGGCCCAGATCAAAGTAACCACGGCTTACACCGATAGCAAGCTTAGTAAAATTCTCGACCTGGTACAAAATGCTGCCGCACAAAAAGCGCCGACGGAATTATTCATCCGCAAGTTCGCAAAAATATACACGCCCATAGTGGTTTTCCTTGCAATCGCCATTTGCGTACTTCCCCTGTTTTTTGTGGACGACTATGTATTCCGCGATTGGCTATACCGTGCTTTGGTATTCCTGGTGATCTCCTGTCCTTGTGCCTTGGTTATCTCGATTCCGCTGGGCTATTTCGGCGGAATCGGCGCCGCCAGCAGAAATGGCATTTTGTTCAAGGGCAGTAATTTCCTGGACATTATCGCCAACATTCAAAATGTCGTGATGGACAAAACCGGCACCATGACCGAAGGCGTTTTCAAGGTTCAGGAAGTCATCATCAAACCTGAGTTTGATCAAGCCGAGATAATGCAATGGGTGAACGCTTTGGAAAGCCAGAGCACCCACCCAGTGGCTTCTGCCATCCATGAACATGTGGGCAATGTAGATGCCTCGATCAAACTCGATAAGGTCGAAGAAATCTCAGGGCATGGTCTTGTTGCTGAAGTCAATGGAAAAGCGTTGTATGTCGGCAACTTCAAGTTGATGGACAAATTTTCCATTGCCTATGACATTGATCCAGCCAGTATCGTTTACACCACCATTGCTATTGCTTTCGAGAAAATATTTGTCGGGCATATCACCATTGCCGATAGCATCAAGGAAGACGCACAAGTCACCATCGACAAGTTAAATGCCTTGGGTGTCAAAACGACGATGCTCAGTGGTGATAAAAGCAGTGTGGTGAAATTGGTAGCGGATACTTTAGGTATTAAAAGCGCCTTTGGTGATTTGTTGCCGGAAGATAAAGTCAACAAAGTAAAAGAAATCAAAGCGCGAAATGAATCGGTGGCCTTCGTAGGCGACGGTGTCAATGATGCGCCAGTGGTCGCGCTCAGCGATGTAGGTATCGCCATGGGCGGACTGGGCAGCGATGCAACGATTGAAACCGCTGACGTGGTGATTCAAGACGATATGCCCAGCAAAATTCCCATGGCAATCAATATCGGCAAACAAACCAAAAAAATTGTCTGGCAAAATATTATTCTGGCGTTCACCGTCAAAGCCATTGTGCTGATTCTCGGTGCCGGCGGCTTGGCTACTATGTGGGAGGCGGTGTTTGCCGATGTTGGTGTGGCGTTGTTGGCAATCATGAATGCCGTACGGATTCAGAGGATGAAGTTTTGATTTTTTCCCCAAAAAATACCTCTTGATGGTAAAAGCACGGTGACTTATTGAGTTAAGAAATATGTGTCGAATATATGTTGCTCCGCCGTTTCTACACAGCGCTTGATAGGGAATCTGAGCGAACCGGCCACACATTGAATTTTTTTGCCAAAATATAGTGGGGGACTTGATATTAACCGATGTGCTGCTTCTGGGTCCGGCACCCCCTAGCACTTAGTCGGGCTAGTGGCGGGGTAGAAAGTGACCCTGAGTAGTGCAGGGGCCTTGGTCCAGCACCGGCTATGGTCTTCAGCCGCTGCTTGGGCAAGTAGTCCAATGATCTTTAAGATAAGTATAGGGGCGCGCCCGGTCGCGCGATCTCGCATAAGTGCTTGAATTAGTGTCTAGATTTGGTGTCTCTTTGACTGTTTGCGGCATGTGTAGAACACAGCTTCCGTCGCTAATCGTAGAAGTGAGCAATCTGTACACTTGAGATGTACACATCTAAGCTGCCTAGACGCTTCGTGCACAGGCTTCTCATGCTTATGGCCATCAATGGCCGGACGTACACCGACCCAGCCCCACTGATCCTGGAGCTCCGCTACCGCATCCAGTCGGCACAGTTCACCCGCTGCAGCTGGGAAACGCATTTCAAGGATGCCAATAGCGCCACAGTAAACAGCGCCGCAGCCGCCACGGTCATCAGCCATTCGACGGGCGCAATATCGAAAAAATCATCCATGGCCCAGTCTAGAGGG
>Ga0315907_10005047_pt1 | contig 14574 bp, 12 predicted proteins | sample LakEriMetagenome_3_FD_203525 | JGI IMG/M metagenome (GOLD analysis project Ga0315907, IMG submission 203525) | Freshwater fungal communities from buoy surface, Lake Erie, Ohio, United States - Buoy 12 MA123 | ecosystem: Environmental > Aquatic > Freshwater > Lake > Lake biofilm | place: USA...
CTAAAAAGAGTCCCACGAATTACTCGCTCACCAATACGCGGTGAAGAGCGGCGAAGCGAGAAATCTTCAACTCTCGTGCTGCTGCGTAACTCGCTCATAGCAATGAAATCTGCACTCTCATCGTGGTTGTGTTGGTACCTAGGTTTAGGCTACCCGACGTAATTTTGGCCCGATAGGAGTATCCCACCGGGCCAAAATTCACCTTTATTTACTTAAGTCCAGCAACTGCGGCTTGGGCAGCTGTAACTTGCTCTGGGCTAAGTGGCACGAATAGTGCCTTGGTTGTGATCGCTTCATCATTGGCAACGAAGAACTCGGCAAAGGCTAGAACCTCTGGGCGAGCTGCGGATGCCTTGCTTACATAGATGAATAGTGGACGTGAAAGTGGAGTGTAAGTTCCAGCTTGTGCGGTTTCAATTGAAGGTGCAACACAGCCTGCGCCACCATCTATTTCAACTGCGATCAACTTGTCCATGTTTTCTTCGTAGTAAGAAAGTCCGAAGTATCCAAGTGCACCCTGTGCGCCTTCAACACCCTGAACTGTTACGTTGTCGTCTTCGGTTGGATTGTAGTCAGTGCGGGATGCGCCTTCTTCACCATTGATTGCCTTTGTAAAGTAGTCAAAAGTTCCGGAGTCAGTTCCTGCACCGTAAAGATCAAGTGGCACATCTGGGAAGCCAGCACGAATCTGTGACCAAGATGTAACGGTGCCTTCAGCTTCTGGCGCCCACATCTTGTTTAGTTCTTCCACAGTTAGGCAGGTTGCCCAATCATTTTCTTTGTTTACAACGATTGTTAGTGCATCATTTGCAACTACGATTTCTGTGAATTCAATTCCAGCTGCTGCACATTCGGCTGCTTCTTCATCTTTGATCGCACGTGAAGCGTTTGAGATGTCAGTTTCGCCAGCACAGAACTTCTTAAAGCCGCCACCGGTACCGGAAGTACCTACGGAAACGTTTACATCGGCATTCTCTGCCTTAAATAATTCACCAGCAGCTGCGGATAGCGGAGCTACAGTTGAAGAACCATCGATACGAATTTCAGATGCAGATGCGGCTGGTGCAGAAGCTGCGCCTTCAGTATCGGTGTTTGTGCCACCACAGGCGGCTAGAAGTAGTGCAGCTGGGATTACCACTGCTGCTACTTTCAGGTTAAAACGAGGCATTTGCCTTATTCCTTTCGGTAGGAGAACTTCTCACTGGATTCAAAGTATTCAGAGTTGGCAAACTGACACTTTCCTGAAGGTAAACGCAAGGTGAACATATCTCCCTATTTTTTGAGCTATCTAAGGTCCGTTTTCCTTTAAAAATCGCGTCAAATTAACTGCTAGGGTCTAAATCAGATCGAGATTTTCCAAAATGCCCACCTTTGAGAAAGCTAAAATTCCAGGTTTCCTTACCAATGTCTAAACATAAAAAAGCCCACGAGAAAAATGCCAAGTTGGGCTATTCCCTATATTTGGCAGCGGCAACCTGTTGGGCTTTAAACGGCACAGTGTCCAAAGTAGTTCTGCTGGAAATTGGGGATCCGTTACGTGTTTCACAATTTCGCGGAACCGGCGCCGCAATCATTTTGACCATCTTCGTGGCGCTTACAAATCGAAAAGCATTTCGAATTAAGCCAAAAGAAGCATTGCTTTTAGCTGGATACGGCATCATCGGCGTAGCAATGTGCCAATGGTTCTACTTCGAATCCATTTCGCGCATGCCAATCACTATCAGCTTGCTCATTGAATTTATGGCGCCAATCTTTGTTGTGCTTTACGCACGCTTTGTTATGCATGTATCGGTAAGAAACACAGTTTGGCTCGGGCTTGCGCTTGCCGTTGTGGGATTGGCTCTTGTCGCTCAAGTGTGGAATGGCTTCACGCTCGACAAAGTTGGCGTTCTTTTCGCAATCGCCTCCATGACCACTCTGGTGTTTATGTACTTACTCGGTGACAAAGCGAGTCAGGGCCGCGACCCTGTCTCACTTCTTATGTGGGCATTTATCTTTGCATCGATTTTCTTCGCGGTACTTCGACCTTGGGGCAGTTTCCCGTGGGATTCACTGCAAGCTCAAGTTACACCGTTTGAAGGCGGAACTGATGTCTATCCGATTTGGCCATTCTTTGCATTTATGGTTGTGATCGGAACTTTGGTGCCATACGTATTGGTAATCAACTCAATCAGGCACATCGGTGGTCCAGGTGCAAGCATCATGGGAATGACCGAACCTCCAATTGCTGCAATCGCTGCTTGGATTGTTCTCGGCGAAATCTTTGTTGTAGTTCAGATACTCGGTGGCGTAATCATGTTGATAGGAATCATCGTGGCGCAACGAGCTAGAGAACAAAAGGCACATGAGCCATTACCTGATTTTGAGGAAGTTAAGTAACTAGGAAGTTTGCGGACTTATTCTTTCAACCAGTCCAAATGCAATAGCTACGCTCTGTCCGATCAGTAACGCAAATAGCAACGTACCGATGCCGACTACTCCACCAAGTAACCAACCAATGGTTAAAACAACTACTTCAATTCCAGTTCTAACTCGGCCAACCCGAACTCCAGTTTTTTCATTCAAACCAGTCATTAATCCATCGCGTGGGCCAGGTCCAACATTGCAGGTTATGTATAGCGCACTAGCAATTCCAGTCAACAAGATTCCAAGCAGCACTTGAACGGTTTGGGCAACAACGTTTTCAGGTGAAGGCAGAATTGGAATCATCACATCAATGGCAACTGCAATCACCAAAATGTTCATCACTGTTCCAAGACCCGGTCGACGCTTAAGTGGGATCCAAAGCAACAACACAATTACCGAAGTTAAGAAAGTGGTTTGCCCGATCGTCATGCCTAAGGTTTTTGCTAAACCATCTGCCAAAACTGTCCAAGGTGACTGACCAATGCTGGCATCAATTAATAGGGCCTCACCGGTACCAAAAAGCCACAGACCCAAAATCAAAACGAAAAAAGTTTTCGGAGAAACTTTCCAATTTGAATCCCCCGCTGACCAAGAGGTTTTTGGAACAGTTAAAGCTGGTCTTAACCATTGCCCAAATGATGCCATCAGCTAAGCCGCTGGCTTACTGACTCGGCTCACAATTCCAAAGAAAATTGCGACGACTTCGCCAACTAGGACAGTAACAAGGACTGTGCCAAGTCCGACAGAGCCACCTAACAACCAGCCTGCAAGCAAGAAAGCGGCTTCAATTACAAAACGTACTCGGCCAATTGGGATCCCAGTTCGGTAATGCAAACCAGTCATCAAGCCATCGCGCGGGCCCGGACCTAAGTTGCTTGGGATATAGAAAGCGCTGCCAAGCCCAATTACCAAAATTCCGATGATTACCATCACAACTGAAACTGCATAGCTGTCTGGACTTGGGAAGAACGGCATCATGACGTCGATGGCAACTGAAACGAAAATGATGTTTAAAACGGTTCCAATTCCGACTTTGTTCTTTAATGGAATCCATAGAAACATAACGCCGATTGAAATGTAAAAACTAGTCCAGCCAATGGTGTCGCCAGTGATGTTTTGGATTCCCTGTGCCAGCACCGTTCCAGGAGATTGACCAATATCAGCTTTGATCAGGATTGCTTCGCCCGTGCCATAAAGCCAGTTACCTAACATCAAATAGAAAAATGTTTTTGGCTTTGCTTTCCACATTGATCCCGATGCACTCCACGAAGTTGTGGGTACGGTCCGTGATGGCTTTAACCATTGGCTCAGGGCAGACATGAGAATTAGACGATGTTCTTTTCGGGGCGAAGTTCGCCACCAGATGAGAAGCGATCGTTGCTAAGTGGCGTGATGTCTACAAACGGAGTTTTGCCAAGGTACATATCGCGCAAGATTTCACCAATTGCAGGGCCTTGCAAGAAGCCATGGCCGCTAAATCCAGTTGCGTACAGGAATCGAGAAACGCCTTCCCACTCGCCCATGATTGCATTGTGATCCGGCGCTAGGTCATACAAACCAGCCCATCCACTTGCTGCGCCAAGTTCAAGTAGGCGTGGTGCGCGAACTTCAGCCAGCTCACCAATTTTTTCAAGGAAGTTTGGATCGCGACGAAGGTCCCATGAATACTCGACAGTTTTGTCCGAGAAACCCATAAGCATTGCGTTGCCTTCACGGTGCCAATAAAGCGATGTTGAGTAATCGATTGTCATTGGCATGTTTTCAGGAACGTCATCGAAATCTGCAGTCAACGGTTCGGTGATCAAAAGTTCACGACGAAGTGGCTGAACTGGAATTTCTAAACCAACCATGGCACCGATAGTTGGAGACCAAGCACCAGCACAATTGATAACAGTCTTGGTTTTAACTTTTCCAGCAGAAGTTGTAACGCTAACAATTTGGCCATCAACAACTTCAATGTCAGTTGCCTCAGTCTGAGTCATAACGGTTGCACCATGCTTGCGTGCGCCAGATGCGTAACCAAGAACTACAGATTCTGGTGTGCAGTAACCATCATTAGGAGTAAATGAAGCTGCAAGGATTCCATCTATTTCAAGTAACGGATTTAATTGCTTAGCTTCTTGCGGGGTAAGCATTCGCGACTCCACTCCAGCCGCAATGTGCAGCGCAGTTGATTTCTCGAATAACTCGACATCTTCTGGAGTCGAAAGCGCAAACATGTAGCCCGGACGGTGAAGATCAATTTCCTGGCCTGGGCGATTTGGAAAATCTGCCAACAGATCTAGGGAACGAGCGCCCATTGCAATGTTCAACTCATCAGAGAAGTTGGCTCGCACGCCACCAGCAGCTTTTGAGGTTGAGCCACTCGCTAGCTCATTCTTCTCAACTAGAAGCACGCTAACGCCCGCCTCAGCCAAGTGGAAGGCAGTGGAAGCGCCCATAACGCCGCCGCCAACTACAACTACATCTACTTCATTCGGAAGATCAGCCATGAACGGATTTCCTAGATCTTGAAATCTGGGTTGTGAGGCACTTCTTCGTTGTCCATCTGAGCTTTCTGAAGCTTGCCAGACCAATCCCAGTTAAGTGACTGCCAACGAGTGAATACATCAAGCACCCAGATACCGGACTGACGTGAACCGTTACCACTCTTGCCGTTTCCACCAAATGGTAGATGTGCTTCAGCGCCAGATGTTGAGTTGTTGATGGAAAGCATGCCAGCTGAAATTCCTTCGCGGAAAGTCCAAACTGACTTTGGATCGCTGGTGTAGATCGCTGCTGAAAGACCGAAACCATGATCATTGCCAAGTTCGATTGCCTCTTCAATTGTTGAGAAACGACCAACAGTTACAAGCGGGCCAAAGGTTTCAGTGCTGTAAAGCGCATCTTCCTTCTTGATTCCAGCAACGATTGTTGGGTGAGCGAATACGCCAGCATCAGGATCGCCAACAAAACCTTCGCGTGGATTGTCCTTGGTGATGCGGCCAATTCCAGTTGAACCAAGCACGGTGTGATGAGGCTGAATCAACTTCAAGTTTTCTTCATGAGTAGCAAGATACTTTTCGCTAATCATTGGACCGAATAGTACGTCTTCCATTGGATCGCCAACCTTTGAGCTAGCAACCTTGTCTGCATACATCTTTAGGAACTTGTCGTAAACCGAATCGTGGATCCACAAAGTTCCAAGTGAAGTACAGCGCTGACCGGCAGTACCGAAGCCTGCGAACAATGCGCCATCAAGCGCTAGATCTAGATCTGCATCAGGCATGATGATCATCGGATTCTTGCCACCGAGTTCTAGACATGCGCTCTGAATGTATTCGCCAACCTTGGCACCAATTAGGCGACCAACTTCAGTTGAACCAGTGAAGCCAACTTTGTTGATGGTTCCTTCATCTAGACCCTTAACCATGCCTTCGAAAGTTTCTTTGCCTTCTGCGACAACCGTGATTAGAACATCTTTTGGAACACCTGCAGCATGGAAGATTGCAGTCATAGCCTCGGCAACAGCTGGTGTGTATTCCGAAGGCTTCCAAACAACGGAGTTACCAGTTAGCAGCGCCGGGATGATGTACCAAGAAGGCACAGCGGCTGGGAAGTTTCCGGCCGTAATGATTAATGCAGTACCTACAGGCATGCGGAAAGTGAACAGGTTCTTGTTTGGCATTTCACTTGGAACTGTTTGACCGTATAGACGGCGACCTTCACCAAGGAAGAAGTCACAGGTATCAATTACTTCTTGCACATCGCCAAGTGCTTCGCGGTAAACCTTACCCATTTCGCGGGTTACCAGCTTGGAAAGGGCTTCCTTATTGTTCTCGAACAACCGACCAGCGTTTGCGATTACTCGACCACGAGCCGGCGCTGGCATTTTTGCCCATGCCTTCTGGGCTGCCTTGGCCCGACGAGCTGCATCTGCAATCTCATCTGGAGTAGCAAGTTTGGTCTCGACGACTACGTCGCTCAAGTTGGTTGGATTTAGAGATTTGAAGGTGGACACCCGGGGCCTCTTTCATTGACGATAAAGTGATTTACATGTCTAACAATGCCAGTTCGAACCACCAAACTGTAGCCGGGGTAATCCTGGATTTACTCTGGGAAGCCGGAGTAAAAACGACTTTTGGAATCCCTGGTGTTCACAACCTGGCTTTCTGGGACGCACTGGGCACGAATCGCCCTGCCATTGTTGGAGTTCGTCATGAACAGACCACTGCATACGCTGCTGACGGTGTAGCCCGTACCACTGGATCCCTTGGTGTGGCATTGACCACAACTGGTCCAGGAGCTGCAAATACCCTTGGCGCCTTTGGTGAAGCGGCTATTAGTGGCTCGCCTGTGTTTGTGATTTCTTCTGAAGCGCCAATTGGTAAGCGTTCCAAAGATGGCGCTCGTGGCTTACTCCACGAGATGGATGATCAAGCCGCAATGTTTGCTCCCCTAGCTAAAAAACTTGCTGGCATCTCGATGGCCGTCAGTGTTACCGACGGCGAGACGGCAGTTGATGTTGCTGCCGAGATGATTCGCGATTTACTTCGCGCTCCAGTCGGCGCTGGATACCTAGGAATTCCAGCTGATGTTTTAGGTCAGCAATTCACCGGTACAAAACCAAAACTTGAAATTGGCCAAGAGATTATCGAAATTGATATCTCGGCAGCAAAAGCAGCGCTCGATGGTGCCAGCAAGATTGTGATTTGGGCTGGCGGCGGCGCGGTCAATTCTTCTGATTCAATCTCAGCACTTGCCTCGCATTGGAATGCACCTGTCCTAACTTCATTTGCTGGTCGTGGCATCGCTGCTGATTCAGAACACACATTGGTCGCACCAATTCATGAACCAGAAACTGAAGCGGTGTTGGCTGATGCTGATGCATTAGTTGTTTTTGGCAGCCAACTAGATGGCATGAACACAAAGAACTGGGCAATCGCTTGGCCAAAAACCATTGTGTTGGTTGATGTTGATCCGACAAAAACCATGCGCAATGTTGATCCAACCGCTGTTGTTATGAATAACGACATCAATGGAGTGGCTACGGCATTTGTTTCCGCAACTTCAACTCGTAGTTCATGGGTTGATGTTCCGGCTTTAAATAAGACGGTTCGCGATCGTCTTCGAGTTGGCGAAAAGTCCAAGCGCGGAATTGCACTTGTCGAAGCCATCGAAAAGCATTGGCCGGCCGATGGCACGATCGTTTGTGACATGTCTGTTTGCGGTTACTGGACTGGTGTTTACGCAGAACAGCCACGACCACGACGTATTGTTTATCCAGTTGGTTGGGGAACTCTAGGTTTTGGTTTGCCAGCAGCAATTGGACCAGCAGCAATTGGTCAGCGCACTCTTGCAGTTTGTGGTGACGGTGGCGTGGCTTTTGCTCTTGGTGAGCTGGCAACTATCGTGCAAGAAAATTTGCCGTACACACTCTTAATAGTCGATGACGGTGGCTATGGAATGTTGCGTTACGACCAGCAGGTTATGGGTCACCCAGAACGCGGTGTTGATTTGGTTTCACCAGACTGGGCAATCCTGGCGCAATCATTTGGGCTTTCATTTACTGAAACCACAATCGAAGATTTAGGCGATGCTTTGGATCTGAAGCAGCCAGGAATCATTTTGATTCGGGAAACTTTGTATCCACCAAAGAGCACTAGTCCTCGTTGGGGCGAAAAGTAACTTAAAAAAGAAAAGGCCCGCGAGATGTTTCGCGGGCCTTTTTCGGTTAGAGCGTCGGTTACCCGACATCCAATCCTGACTCAATACAAAGATTTTTACATCTTCGGAGATTCTTGTCAATAGGTGAATGCGATAACTCACTTGTGTTGTTTATCCACAATCGCCTTGATTCAGTTTGTAAAAAACGAATCACATATGAACATTTTCTTGGGGTACCCCTGTAGCTCAATGGAAAGAGCCCAATCCTGACTCAATTGGAGATGCGGGTTCGATTCCCGCCAGGGGTTCCCAAATTTGGTGAACCCGCAATGTGATGTTGCATTGCGGGTTTGCCTGCTAACTAAATTTCTGGCCAGTTAGCTGTTCATAAGCAGCGACGTAACGTTCGCGAGTTTTTTCAATAACTTCATCAGGTAGTGCTGGTGGTGCTTCCCCAGAATTCTTATCCCAACCAGATGCTGGCGATGTCAGCCAATCGCGTACGAACTGTTTGTCATAGGACGGTTGGGCCTGGCCCGGCACCCATTGATCTGCTGGCCAGTATCGCGAAGAATCTGGAGTCAAAACTTCGTCAGCCAAGACGATCTGATCTTTGTTAACACCAACTAAACCAAGGCCGAACTCAAACTTTGTGTCAGCCAAAATGATTCCGCGTTCCAATGCAATCTCAGCAGCTACGTCATAAATCCAAGTTGTGTAGCGCTTAAGTTGTTGCGCTTCTTCCATGCCGATTGAAGTGATGACTTCGTCAAAAGTTACGTTCTCGTCATGATCGCCAATAGCTGCTTTAGTAGCCGGAGTGAAAAGCGTCTTTGGAAGTTTGGCACCGTCTTTAAGACCTGGAGGCAATCCATTGCCACAGATTGATTGATCCCGTAAGTAATCGGTGTAGCCAGATCCGGCTAGATATCCACGAGCCACACATTCCACCGGAAGCATTTCTAGCTTTTCGCAATAAGTTGCGCGGCCTCGTACTGAGTTTGGAACGTTGGTCGAGAGGATATGGTTCGGCACGATGCCTTGCAGGCGATCAAACCACCACATCGACATAGCGGTCAAGATTCTGCCCTTGTCAGGAATTACTGAAGGCAAGATCCAGTCGTACGCAGAAATGCGATCGCTAGCAATAAACAACAATCGTCCGTCTGGAGCTTCATAAAGATCGCGGACCTTGCCAGAGTAAACATGCTTGAACTCAGCACCTAAGTCGTAGTCGGTGGGCTGAATTGTCACAGGATAGGCTCCGGTCGGTAGTTAGCAGCTTCAGGTGAAGTTGCGACGAGTTTGGAAACTTTAGCTGCCACCGCAGCAACCTGATCACGAGCAGCACCAGTGAATTCAAGTGGCTTTGAAATCAGCGCTTCTAGATCTTCACGGTTTATGCCGAGACGGGAATCATTAGCAAGGCGATCTAGCACTGCGTTGCCATCGCCACCATTTGGTCCACGCATTTCTAGCGCCACAGCAACTGCGTGTTCCTTGATTACTTCATGCGCAGTTTCGCGACCCACACCATTGCGTACTGCTGCCATCAAGATCTTGGTAGTAGCAAGGAATGGCAAGTAGCGAGAAAGTTCACGATCGATCACGGCTGGGAAAGCACCAAATTCTTCAAGGACAGTTAAGAAAGTTTCAAACAGACCATCAATTGCATAGAACGAATCCGGCAATGCAACTCGCCTAACTACGCTGCAGAACACATCGCCTTCATTCCATTGATTGCCAGCAAGTTCGCCGGCCATGGATGCATAGCCGCGCAAGATCACAGTGAAACCATTAACTCGTTCGCAGGAACGAGTGTTCATTTTGTGTGGCATCGCACTAGAACCAACTTGGCCTTCTTTAAAGCCTTCAGTTACAAGTTCATGTCCAGCCATCAAACGAATTGTGGTTGCTAAGGAACTTGGTGCGCTTGCCAGTTGAACTAATGCAGTCAATACTTCGTAATCCAAAGAGCGAGGATAAATCTGGCCAACACTTGTTAACACGTTCTTGATACCTAAGTGATCTGCGATTCGAGTTTCAAGTTCGGCAAGCTTGCTGGCATCGCCACCAAAAAGATCCAGCATGTCTTGCGAAGTTCCAACTGGACCTTTAATTCCGCGAAGCGGGTAACGGCTCAAGAGATCATCAAGACGTTCGATGGAATGCAATAGTTCTTCGGCAGCAGATGCAAAGCGCTTACCCAGGGTTGTAGTTTGGGCTGCGACGTTGTGGCTGCGACCAGTTAGTGCAACGTCTGTGTATCGAACTGCAAGTTCAGCTAGACGGGATGCAGTAGCAAGAGCCTTGATCCGGATGTAATAGCTGGCTTCAACAATTTGAAGTTGCTCCACATTTTCCGTTAAATCGCGGCTGGTCATTCCTTTATGGATATGTTCAAAACCAGCTAGTTCGCAGAATTCTTCAATTCGAGCTTTGACGTCATGACGAGTTAACTTCTCGCGCTCATTAATACTGTTGAGATTGATGTTTGGCAATGCTTTTTCGTATGCAGCAATTGCTTCTTGCGGAATATCAATTCCTAAATCTTTTTGTGCCTTTAGGACTGCAATCCAAAGATGACGCTCAATTGCAATTTTGTTTTCGGCTGACCAAATATTGGCCATGCCGCTCGATGCATAACGGCTTGCTAAAACGTTCGGGATCATTGGCTTACTCAACTGTGGTCTCCCAATCTGATTTCACCAAGCGCTGCTTTCAGCGCAATGTCCGAACGGTGATGTTCGCCGTCGAACTCAATTCTCTCAATTCCCGAGTAGATCTGGTGCCGTGCATCGCTTAAATCACTGCCAGTCGCAGTCACACTGAGTACTCGCCCGCCATTAACTAGGATTTCCCCAGATTCATTGGACTTAGTTCCGGCATGGAAAACCGTTAAGCCAAGCTTCTCGACCTCCGCGATTCCAGAAATGGTCGCGCCAGTTTTTGGTGAGTCTGGATAACCTTCAGCTGCCATAACGACAGTGACGGCTGAATCAGATTTCCAATCAAGCTCAGGCAGGCTGGAAAGTTTTCCAGTGGCTGCAGCGAAGAGCAATTCACTTAAAGACGAATTAAGTCTGGCTAGTACAACTTGAGTTTCTGGATCACCGAAGCGCGCATTGAATTCAATTACTCGAACTCCCCGACTCGTCACAGCAAGTCCAGCGAAAAGCAAGCCTTGGAATGGAATACCTCGACGATTCATTTCGTCAACCATCGGCTGCAAAACATTCTTCGTCACGTCAGTGACGAAATTTTTTGGCGCCCAAGGCAGTGGTGAATATGCGCCCATGCCACCGGTGTTTGGACCTTCGTCATTATCCCCGACTCGTTTGAAATCTTGCGCTGGAGTCAGCGGCACAATCGTCGTACCATCGCTAACACCAAACAAACTAACTTCTGGACCATCTAGGAATTCTTCGATCACAACTGCGCCGCCATCGCGACTATCTATACAAGCCATCGCATGCGCAACTGCAGTATCAAAGTCATCTGTAACAACGACACCTTTTCCCGCAGCTAAGCCATCGTCTTTAACAACATAAGGTGCGCCAAACAATTCAAGTGCGGCTCTTGCCTCTGGCACTGTTTGGCAATACTTACTATCCGCTGTCGGTACTCCGGCGGCTTGCATTATTTCTTTAGCAAAAGCCTTGCTGCCTTCTAGTGCAGCGGCTGCCTTACTCGGGCCGAACACAACAAATCCAGCATTGCGAGGTTCATTGGCAACACCGGCAACTAGCGGAGCTTCTGGCCCAATCACTACTAAATCTGGCTTGTGCTTTTTCGCCAATGCCACAACGGATGCAACGTCGGCGATGTCAACGGCGTCAACCCGTGCGATGTCAGCAATTCCAGGATTACCGGGCGCGCAGACAACTTCAACTTTTGGGTCTTGTAGCAGGGTGTGGGTTATGGCGTGCTCTCGTGCACCTTGACCAATAACCAGGATTAACACTTTCCCAAGCCTATTGCTTATTTGTACAACAAAAAAATCCCGAACCTAGATTCTCACTAGGTTCGGGATTTTTCTTAAGACTTACTTGCCTTCGTAGTACTTTCCTAGACCAGCAAAGACTTCGTCCAAAATCGCTAGACCTTCCTTGGCTTCGGTTTCAGAAACAGTGCAAGGTGGAACAATGTGCCAGCGGTTGTAGTTGGTGAATGGCATCAAACCATGCTTCTTAGCTGACGCTACAAGTTCGCCCATTGCAGGTGATGTGCCACCATAAGGAGCAATCATTTCCTTGGTTTCGCGATCCTTTACAAGATCAAGTGCCCAGAAGACTCCCTTGCCTCGTGCTTCACCAATGATCTTGTGACGCTCTGCTAAATCCTTAAGTCCTGGACCAAGAATTGTTTCGCCAATGTGCTTGGCGTTCTCCACAATCTTTTCTTCCTTCATGACGTCGATAGTTGCCACGATTGATGCAGCAGCAAGCGGATGTCCAGAGTAAGTCAAGCCACCAGGGAAAACGCGATCGTTGAAAGTTGCTGCGATGTCATCGCTGATAACTACGCCACCAACTGGAACGTAACCACTGTTTGAACCCTTAGCGAAAACAAACAAATCAGGCTTTACGTCAAATGCATCGAATGCAAACCATTCCCCAGTACGACCAAAGCCAGCCATAACTTCATCAAGAATCAGCATTATGCCGTTATCGGTACAAAGTTTGCGAACACCTTCTAAGTAACCCGGAGGCGGAATCAATACGCCAGCGGTACCAACTACCGTTTCGATGATCAATGCACCGATTGTATTTGGACCTTCGTACTTAATAACTTCAGCCAAATGCGCCAACGCGCGTTCAGTTTCTTGTTCTTGAGTTTCTGACCAGAAACTTGTGCGGTAAAGATGTGGACCAAAGAAGTGAACGTGACCAGCTGAGAATTCATTTGGCCAACGACGTGGGTCACCAGTTGCATTAATCGCTGAACCAGTGTTGCCGTGGTACGAGCGGTAGAACGAAAGAACCTTGTGCTTGCCGGTGTGAATACGTGCCATGCGGATTGCATTCTCAACTGCATCAGCGCCACCGTTGGTGAAGAAAACTTTGTTCATGTGATCAGGTGAAAGATCAGCGATACGCTTCGCGGCTTCGCCACGCATATCGTTTGCGTGCTGTGGCGCGATAGTTGTTAGCTTGCCGGCCTGGTCTTGAATTGCCTTAACAACTTTTGGATGCTGGTGACCGATGTTTACGTTCACTAACTGGCTTGAGAAATCTAGGTAGCGGTTGCCGTCATAATCCCAAACATATGAACCTTCACCACCCTGGATCAGCATTGGGTTTAGTGCGCCTTGTGCGCTCCAAGAATGAAATACGTGATTGCGGTCTAGATCGTAAACTTCCTTGCCGCGGGCTGGATTAGCTTCCATGGTTTAGCAACTCCTCTTACCAAGTGGTCGAGTCAATGCTACGCCTGTGGCAATAGCCTGGCGAACTTAAGTGCCAATTCCGCTTATCGCTGGACGTCGAGGCTTAGGTTAGGCCAGCGAGACTCAATAATCGGAGAGGTTAGGTCAGAAAGCCGGAGGATTTGCTTGCCATTTGCATCAAAGTTTTCTGGGTCGAGCCATGCCACAAAGGCATCCTGCGCCACAGGCCAGTCGCGATCAAGAATGGCGAACCAGGCGGTGTCGCGGTTATGTCCCTTAACCATCGTGGCTTGGCGGAACAATCCTTCGAACGACATTCCTAGACGCATGGCTGCATTGATTGATGGTTGGTTGAGTGAATTACATTTCCACTCGTAGCGTCGGTAGCCAAGGTCAAAGACATACTTCATCATCAAGTACATGGCTTCGGTCGCAATTGGTTTTTGCTGGATGACCGGTGAGTAAGTAATCCAACCAACTTCAATCGAGCTTGCGCCTGGATCAACGCGCAAGTAAGAAGCAACACCTACTGCTTTATTGGTTTCGCTATCAATAATCGCGTAAAAGAATGGATCAGCTTTGTGGTGAGCACTTTCAACCCAAACTCGGTATTCTGCTTCACTCTTGAATGGTCCCTGTGGCATGTACGTCCAAAGCCGACCATCAGTATCAAGTGAGTACACCGAGTAAAGATCTGCAGTGTGCTTATCTGCATCTAAAACTTCAAGGTAGCAATAGTTACCAGTTAGCGTTACGGATTCGTCAGGTAGTCCAGGTCGAGTGACTTCGCCAACTGGTAAACCAATTGGATCGCCGAATTCATTCTTGACTGAACTGATTTTCATTTAACTACTTTCGTAGCAAGTCATTAATGCTGATAGTTGCATTGCGATCTTGGCCAACGCCAACTGCAGAAATTGGGGTGCCGCTAACGTCTTCCAAGAACTTGATGTACGAGCGAGCATTTGCAGGTAGATCTTCCATGGTCTTCGCACCGCTGATATCTTCTGACCAACCTGGCAACATTTCGTAAATTGGCTTTGCATGGTGGAATTCAGTTTGAGTCATTGGCAATTCTTCAGAGCGTTTGCCGTCGATCTCGTAAGCAACACAAACTGGAATCTTTTCCCAGC
>Ga0315907_10005049_pt1 | contig 14572 bp, 10 predicted proteins | sample LakEriMetagenome_3_FD_203525 | JGI IMG/M metagenome (GOLD analysis project Ga0315907, IMG submission 203525) | Freshwater fungal communities from buoy surface, Lake Erie, Ohio, United States - Buoy 12 MA123 | ecosystem: Environmental > Aquatic > Freshwater > Lake > Lake biofilm | place: USA...
AGTTTCTGAAAGCTTCTTTGTACAACCTGAATTATTACTTAATCAGTATGGTGGCAAGGAAGACAATCAGGATGATCGTATAACCATGTTATCTTTGCCCTTACTAGCTAAATTCAAGGCATCTGCTTTTAGCTTCTATGCTGGCCCACAATACGACCTACTTCTTAGTGCAAAATACTTTGTTTCTGGATCTACCATTGACGCAACTGAATATTTTAGAAAACACTTATTAAGTGGAACACTAGGAGCCGAGTATACATTTGAGGGTGGCGTTTCCATAGGGGCGCGTTATCAAAAGTCGCTAGCCAATGCTGTAGGAGATGATTTTTATCTTACTGGGTATAAGGCCACTTATAACACCATATCCATTTCTGCTACCTACATGTTTGGTAACAGAGATTAACATTTAGATTTAAGTATATAAAATAGACAGCAAGTCAACAATACTGAACAAATTGAAATTGAAGGATAAGTAATTGTCATTCTAAAAAAAATTAAAAATACAACCAGCCCCCACTCAATTTCCCATTACTCAGCGAAATAGCAGGTGCAGGCAGTTTAACAAAATTTAAAAAAGTAAGCACACCCCTCACCCATTTTTTATTTGTTTTGATCCGTTCAAAATCAACATCAATAGACAAATAATATTGGCGACTTCTTTTTAAATCTAGACGTTCTAAAGGCTGGTTATTAACCATCCATTTGTTCTCATAGCCACCAAAAGTATTGTCTACGCCATATCCGGCAGCAATGTTAAACCATTTAGGCACTTTAGCTTCAGGCCATATACTTTTTACGTTGGCACTTAACCAAATGGTTTGTGCATTGTAATCTTTTAAAAACCTTTCAGGTAAAGATTTGCCAAAATAATTATTAGCACGAGCTTGCAGCATTGGATCTGCATAATTATTATAATGCGCACTATATTTTAAACGAAATTTTTGTTCTTTCCATTTTAATTCCTGTGCACTCCACAACAAAACACCTGCCGTGTTAGCCGTTACATCATACCAACTCCATCCCCAATTAGCTGAAAACCCATCCATCGTTTCTATAATGGTTAAATAAGATAAACTAGTTATCGTTGATAGTAGAACAGCCTTTTTTTCTGGAATACCTGTCCAAGCCCAACCTTTATGACTTATGCGAGCAAGGTTATAACTCGAATAAAAATGTCCTACTTTATCCATTTGAAGCCACTCTTTACCATCGTTGTAAAATTGAAAACGACTTCTTGGATAATTGGCATACCAAGCTTTGTTGAGCGAAATAAAAGATGCGCCATAAGTACCTCCAAAAATAGAAGCAACCAACTTAACTCTTTTTGCCTTTGTTACCGAATCGATAGCCGTTTGTTCCTGCGCCGAAGCCATAGAAAACATCAAGATACAAGGCAGCATTAACAATAAATGACGCATACTATATTTTAAAAGCCTAAATTTAGTGCGAAATTAATTAACCACATGAAAATTGAGCTTTGGTCTGTAGGCAAACCACACGAATCCTATGCTAAAATGGGCATCGAAGACTTTTCAAAGCGCATCACTAATTATTTTCCGGCTAGCTGGCATATTATTAGCCCGCCCAAAAATGCGGGTAGCTTATCAGAAGCGGCTTTAAAAAAAGCAGAAGCGGCCATTGTTTTACAGGGCATAGACCCTTCCGATTATTTGGTGCTACTAGACGAAAGGGGACAAACTTTTTCGTCGCCCAAGCTAGCTAGTTTTTTGCAACAAAGGGCAAATGAAAGTACTCGCAAAATTGTTTTTTTAATTGGCGGCGCTTTTGGGGTTGATGAAACCATTTTTACAAGAGCTAATTTTTGCTGGAGCTTATCACCGCTTGTATTTCCGCATATGCTAGTAAGACTTATTTTAGCGGAGCAGGTATACCGTGCTTGCACCATTTTAAGAAATGAAAAATACCACCACAACTAATTTATGTATACTATAACCCTCACCCTTTTAGCTATTACTGTTGCACTTTCTTTATTTGGTTTTGCCAACAAAAAAGTAATCAACGATTTTATTTTTTATCCGCCAGCTATAAAAAACGACAATGAGTGGTGGCGATTTATTACCAATGGTTTTATCCACGCCGACCTTGGACATTTGGCATTTAACATGTTTTCATTTTATATGTTTGGCGATTTTGTAGAAAAATATTTTATTGTTTTATTCAATGAAAAAGGGAAAGCACTGTATTTAGCCATGTACCTAACGGCGCTCATTGTATGTCTCATTCCCACCTATATCATGCAGCTTAATAACAAACATTACAGAAGCCTTGGCGCCTCCGGCGCCGTATCGGCTGTGGTATTTGCGGGCGTGTTTTTAGACCCTACTATTAAAATTGGACTTTTTATTATACCCCCTATAATACCAGGTTTTATTTTTGGCCCACTGTATTTACTCCTAACCATTTATATGTCCAAGAGAGGTGGTGACAATATCAATCACTCGGCTCACTTTTGGGGCTCTGTTTGGGGTGTAGGATTTTTAATTATTGCGTGTAAGATTTTCCCAGGCTTTGATCCCATTCAAAATTTTGTAAGCCAGGTATCGGCTTATTTGCATTTATAATGCAGTAGGGAAAAAGGAAAGTTTAACAGCTGTACTAGATGCAGGTGCTAATTTAAAGCGGTTGTCTATACGGTAGCCAATTACCCATACAATGCGGTTATCAGAAACCATTACCCATACTTTTTCTTTGGCTGTTTTAGAAAGCTTAAGGTCAATAAAAAATTTACTGAGCTTCTTTTTCTTTTGCATGCCTAACGGGTAAAAATAATCACCCGTTGCTGCAGGGCGTAAAATAAGCGGAAATTGTAAGGCAGCAGCATCCACCAAACAGGTACTGTTATCTGAGTCTTGTGGCAATTCAGCCACAATAGTTTCTAATGATAGCTTCCCGACCGGGAAATTAATGGATGTATCATTTTGTTCCACCACAACTACACTCGTATTTGTAGCAGTAGCGAGCGGCGCCAAAATCATCCAGTTTCTATTTTTAATTAGGCGGTGCGTTGGAGAAATTAATACCGCGCCATTATGTGCACTTAAAAGTTTTATTGCTTCTGGCATTTGAGCAGCTGTAAAACCAAAGGGATATAGCATTTCAAATGTAATGGTATCTAGTGGCTTTGCTTTTTGCCACATGAGGACGGGTATATGAATTTCATTGCCATTGATAAATTGAAGTTTACTTACAATTTTTTGCATGGCCGCTTTATATACTTCCGATACTTCTCTAAGATGCTTGATAGTATGTAAAATATTATGCTCAGCCTGCGGATATACTTCCTGCACAGCTGGTAATACTTGATGCCTAAAAAAGTTACGGCTGTATTTATCACTCGCATTAGAACTGTCTTCAACAAAAACAATGCCCGCTTCTTTGGCGTAATCAATAATTTCTTGTTTGTGAAAAACAAGTAGTGGGCGTAGCAAACGCTCTTTTACTTTATAGGGTTCAATGCCGGTTAAACCGGCAATACCCGTACCTCTGCAAAAATGCATGAATACCGTTTCAATATTGTCATTGGCGTGATGCGCTGTAATTACAACAGTATTAAAAGTAGCAAACCATGCATAACGCAAATCTCTGGCCGCTTCCTGAATAGATATTTTATGCGTTGTGGCATACGCTTCTGTATCAAAATGTTTGCAAGAAAAAGGAACATCAATTGTAACAGCTAGGTTTTTTACAAAGGCTTCATCTCTATCACTCTCCGCTCCTCTTAATCCAAAATTGCAATGGGCTATTTCAAAATTGATACCAGCCCCTTTTAATAAATGCGCAAGCACCACACTATCAGCGCCACCGCTAACAGCAAGCACAAAATGGCCATCCTTACTATATTGAGGAAAGGTTTGAGCCCAATGTTTATTAAACCTAGCTTGCAAGTGCATATGCTATGCTCCTTTTTTTACTTCTTTAGCCCAAGTATCTTTTAATCCTACCGTTCTATTAAATACCAGTTTTGTTGGGGTACTATCTTTATCGGCACAAAAATATCCTTTGCGCAAAAATTGAAAACCAACGCCCATGCTATCTTGTAACAAAGCAGGCTCTGCGTATGCATGCGGCACCACGGTTAAAGAATCTGTGTTGATATAATCTTTAAAGTCTCCTTCAGCGCCGGCAACATCTTCTACATTAAATAAGCGGTCATACAAGCGAACCTCTGCAGGTATAGCATGGGCCGCACTTACCCAGTGTAGCGTTCCTTTAACATGAATACCAGAAGTATCTGATCCACTCTTACTTTCAGGAATATATGAGCAGTGAAGTTCTGTTACATTGCCACTAGCATCTTTTACAAAATCGTCACACTTAATAATGTATGCACTTTTTAAACGCACCATTTGACCAGGCGCTAGTCTAAAATATTTTTTAGAAGGCTCCTCCATAAAGTCGTCACGTTCAACAAAAATTTCTTTGCTAAACGGCACGTCCCTGGTACCTCCATTTGGATCTTCTGGATTGTTTTCTGAATGAAGTATTTCACCTTCACCTGTGTAATTGGTAATGATTACTTTTAAGGGATCAAAAACCACCATGCGGCGGACAGCTGTTTTATTTAAATCTTCACGCACACAAAATTCAAGTAAACTAATATCAATGAGATTGTCGCGTTTTGCGATACCAATACGGTCGCAAAATTCTCTGATAGCCGCTGCAGGATAGCCTCTACGGCGCATACCAGAAATGGTAGACATACGTGGGTCGTCCCATCCTGTTACATGATTTTCTTGTACCAGTTGTAATAATTTTCGCTTACTCATTACCGTATAGGTCATGTTTAATCGCGCAAATTCATATTGCTTAGAAGGAAATATAGATAGTTTTTCAATAAACCAGTTGTAGAGTTCTCTGTGGGGAATAAACTCTAGCGTACAAACTGAGTGTGTTATATTTTCTATGGCATCGCTTTGTCCATGTGCAAAATCGTACATCGGATAAATGCACCATTTGTTGCCGGTACGGTGGTGATGCGCGTGTTTAATTCTATAAATAATAGGGTCACGCATGTGCATGTTGTTACTTGCTAAATCAATTTTAGCACGTAACACTTTTTCGCCGTCGGCGTATTTACCAAGGCGCATGTCTTCAAAAAGTTGTAAATTTTCAGCAACCGATCTGCTCCTATACACATTTGGAGTACCTGGTTGTGTAGGCGTTCCTTTTTGCGCAGCAATTTCTTCGCTACTGCTATCATCCACATAAGCAAGATCCATTTCAATTAAGCGAACGGCAAAGCCATGAATTTGATCAAAGTAATTGGAAGCGTATAATTCTTCTGCCCAATTAAAACCAAGCCATTTTACATCATTTTTGATGCTCTCCACATATTCTGTTTCTTCAGTAACCGGATTGGTATCATCAAAACGCAAATTGGTTTTACCTCCATATTTTTGAGCTAAGCCAAAATTCAAACAAATACTTTTAGCGTGGCCAATATGTAAATATCCATTGGGCTCCGGCGGAAACCGGGTTACAATCGACCCATATTTACCAGCCGCTAAATCTGCTTCTACAATTTCTTCAATAAAATTTAAATGCTGTTCTTCAGACATGTATCAGTTTTTACCGTACAAAGTTACGCTAAAATCTACGCTATAAGGCGTATGAAGCTATAATTTGAGTGGCAGTAACCATATCGGGGTGCATGAGCCTATCTACGGCCACAAAAGACACTTTTTCACGCAGTGTAGCCACTAGCTTTTCGACAGGTTCGGAGCTTTTAGCTGGCCTTCTAAAATCAAGTGCTTGTGCAGCGCTTAACAGTTCGATGGCTAGTACTTTTTCTACATTATTAATAACGCGAAGGCATTTGGTAGCGGCGTTGGCACCCATGCTCACATGGTCTTCCTGATTATTAGACGATGAAATACTATCTACAGATGCAGGTGTACAAAGTTGTTTGTTTTCACTCACAATACCTGCCGCTGTGTATTGCGGAATCATAAACCCAGAATGAAGCCCTGGATCTTTCACTAAAAATAAAGGTAGATTGCGCTGACCACTTAATAACTGATAAGTTCTACGCTCAGAAATATTAGCCAGCTCACTCATGGCAATCGCCAAATAGTCGAGTGAAATAGCAAGCGGTTGTCCATGGAAATTGCCACCACTCACAATTAAATCTTCGTCAGGAAAAACATTAGGATTATCCGTTACCGAATTGATTTCGCGCATAAAAATATCAAGCACATGATTAAATGCACCAATAGTAGCACCATGTACTTGAGGAATACATCTAAATGAATAAGGATCTTGTACTTGTTTATTGGGATCATTAGCAATGCTACTACCCGCTAAATAATCACGCATTTTTTTTGCAGTAAGTACCTGCCCTTCATGTGCTCTAATAGCGTGTATTTGTGGGCTTAAAGGTTCTGTGGTACAATTAAAAGCATCAAAAGAAAGTGCAGCAACCAAATGCGCCATTTCAATTAAATGTTCTGCTTTTTGTAAACAATACATGCCATATGCACTCATAAATTGAGTGCCATTAATAAGCGCGAGCCCTTCTTTACTTTGTAATTTTATGGGACTCCAATTGTAGCGCTCCATAATACTTTCAGTACTATGTCTTACGCCACCAATCGTTACTTCACCAAGTCCTAAAAGCGGTAAACTCAAATGACTTAATGGCGATAAATCACCAGAAGCACCTAGTGATCCTTGTGTATAAATAACAGGAAGCACACGGTTATTATACATTTCTAACAACCGTTTAACCGTATCAATTTGCACGCCACTATGCCCATAACTCAACGACTTAATTTTAAGCATGAGCATGAGTTTAACAATAGGCTCCGGCACCAGTTCACCAAGTCCGCAGGCATGTGAAACAATTAAATTGTATTGGAGTTGTTCTATTTGAGAATCGTCGATGGTAATGTTTTGTAAAAACCCAAAGCCCGTATTTATGCCGTAATAATTTTTATCTTTTTGGGCCATTTTTTGATCCAAATATTCACGGCAAGCGGTTATTTTATCATGTGCATCAAATGTGATGGACACATCCTGATCATGCGCTAATAAATTTTTAACCTGGCTAAAATGAAGCCATTTTTGGTCTAATGGCAAATAATTATAACTCACAAGCATTCGTTTGATGCAAAGTAAAGACTTTTAAAAAAAAGGGCGTAACTAATTAAGCTCCTATTTAATGCCATGAATTCTTTTGAAATTATGGCCATTTTTTCTTTATTTTGCGCCACTCTAACAAGGACCGGTAGCTCAGCTGGATAGAGCAACTGCCTTCTAAGCAGTAGGTCATTGGTTCGAATCCAATCCGGTTCACAAAGCCCCAAACACCTATTTTTGGGGCTTTTTCATGCCTTTTCCCTACCAATTGCCATTTATTTTCACGACATTTACAAGGTATGTTAACCGCCCGTACCTACTTCTTATTGAGTTGTTTATCTCTTTTTATGGGAATGTTTCAGGTATTTGGGCAGGGCTGCCCACCCAATATTGGCTTCGAAAACGGAAATTTAGGGAGCTGGGACGCTTTTGACGGATTCATTGCCCGTTCCAATGGGGCCATTAGTATGTCACTTGTAAGCCCATTAGATGGAAAACACACAATTATCTCCAATTTTGAGGGTACTACCGCCAAAGACTATTATGGTGGATTTCCTACAAGTTGTCCTAATGGTAGTGGCTACTCCTTAAAGCTAGGTAATGACCAAACACAATCAGAAGCACAAGGCGTTTCTTACACATTTACGGTACCCTACACAGAAGGTGATTATAGCATCATTTATAATTATGCGGTTGTATTTGAAAATCCTGCTGGTCACCAAGATTGGGAGCAACCAAAATTTACTGTGAAAGTTTTTAATGTTACCGATAATAAATATGAAACCTGTGGTGCTTTTGAATTTATTTCGGCACCCAACTTACCAGGCTTTAAAGAATCCCCAGTTAAAAAATTGGTGTATTACAAAGAATGGGCACCCATAACTTTAAAACTTCCTGGCTACCAAGGCAAAACTTTGAGGCTTGAGTTTACAACCAATGATTGTTCGAGAGCGGGACATTTTGGATATGCCTATTTAGATGTGAATGACAATTGTACTACACCCGTAACAGGCAATGTTTTTTGTACCAATATTACAGGACTTAACTTAACAGCACCTTATGGATTTGCTGAATATAAATGGTACACCGATGATTTTTCAAAACTTCTTGGCAAGGATTTAGTACTAACAATTACGCCAGCGCCACCTCCAAAAACTAGACTTGCGCTAGTAATTACGCCTTACCCAAATCAGGGTTGCCTAGATACTTTATATACCACCATTGTAAAATCATTAGACCCTTATGTTTTTAAATTGGCAGATAGTGTTGTTGCATGTCAAAACAAAGGTGCCGATGTAACAGATAGTTTGGTAACGGCAGGGAGTAGCCCAGGATTAAAACTAAGTTATTTTAACAGCCCTACTAACGGTAGTTTTGTAACATCTCCTAAAGCAATAGGACAAACGGGTTTGATTTATGTAAAAGCAACAAATAGTGCAGGTTGCACTGATACAAAACCGCTATCAGTAATTATACATCCCACACCAATTATTTTGATAAATCAACCAACAGCAGCTTGTATTCCTGAAACCATTAATCTAACAGATTCTAAATACACCAGTGGCAATGATCCCAATTTAAAATATACCTATTGGCAAGATGCACTTGCAAAAATACCCGTACTTAATCCAACAAAAATTGCACAAACTGGCAACTATTTTGTTTTAGGTACGAGCAAATTTGGATGCAGTAATATAGTTCCCATAAACACTTACATTAGTGCGCCACCCAATACATCTGTTACGAATTATATGGCTTGCGGTAGCATTCCCCTTGACAGCATTAACCCTACAAAAGGAAGTGACCCTAGCGCAAGCTTTAGCTACTTTTTTGACAGTTCCGCTTCACAAAGCATTAGTAGCAATTACCTGTTCACAAATAGCACAAATTATTTTATAAAATTTACGGCAGTTGGAGGCTGTACTGTGGTAAAAAAAGCGAGTGTAACCATCAATAATTATCCAGATTTTAAGGTAACACAACCAGCACCCGTTAAAATACCAATCACCATAGATCTTACATCTATTCCTCCACCATCAAATAATTGGGTGTACAGCTATTGGAGTGACTCTTTGTGCACCACATCATTACTACAACCAAAAAGAATTTTAGCCACCGGGAAGTATTATATTAAAGCGACTACGCCAATTGGATGTGCGCAAGTACAAACAATTAACGCTGTAGTCAACGACGCAGACGTTATTCCGCCAAATGCATTTTCACCAAATAGTGATGGTATCAATGATACCTGGAGCATACCCCTATTAGATTATTATCCGAATTGCACGGTTAGTGTATTTAATAGAACCGGGCAACAAATATTTAGCTCCAATGGGTATGGAAAAAACTGGGATGGTAAATCAAAAAATCAAACAACCTTACCTTTGGGTGTATATTATTATGTAATAAAATTATCAGGCAAGCATCAAGCATTTGCAGGCAGTGTTAGTATCTTATACTAAATGATTATGGAAGTAAAAATTGAAGCATCTTGGAAAGAAGTATTGAGCACCGTTTTTAAATCAAATTACTTTTTACAAACAACAGCACATTTAAAAACAGAAATTGTAACGGGTGCAAAAATATTCCCAGCAGGTAATGCCATTTTTAATGCATTCAATCAAACGCCGTTTAGTGATGTTAAAGTGGTCATATTGGGTCAAGACCCTTACCATGGCAGCGGTCAGGCCATGGGACTCAGTTTTTCAGTACCAAAGGGGGTCAAACCCCCTCCCTCCCTTGTCAATATTTTTAAAGAATTGAAATCAGATATTGGACTTCCTATACCTACACATGGTGATCTTACCCCATGGGCTAAGCAAGGCATACTATTATTAAATGCAGTTCTTACCGTTAGAGAAAATGAGCCCGCAAGTCATGCAAAAATTGGGTGGATGCATTTTACAGACGCTGTTATCAGAAAAATATCGGACGAAAAAAAAGGAATTATATTTTTGTTATGGGGTAAATTCGCAGAACAAAAACAAGTTTTAATTGATGAAACCAAACACTTTGTTTTAAAAGCGGCTCACCCATCCCCTTTTAGTGCTGATAAAGGATTTTTCGGGTGCAAACATTTTAGTAAAACAAATGAATTACTTGCGAAGCAGGGACTTCAAGTAATTGACTGGCATATTTAAATTTAAATCATGAGTGAATCGACAAAAAAAATATCAACTATACAATTTATTGCTGGAAGAATATTAGCAGTTTGGGCCATTATCATTTTTTCAAGCACAATGTTTGTTGCTGTCTTTTTTTTACTGCCTTGTTTCGTTTTATCTGAACCCTATGTTGCTATCCTTCACAGAAAAGTAACACAGGTTTGGATGCGATTTTTTTTATTTTTTATTGGATGCCGCATCAAAATTAAGGGTGCCCAGCATTTTGTAAAAGGCGAAAACTATGTAGTCGTTTGCAACCACAACTCATTAATGGACGTCCCTGTCAGCACACCATTTATGCCAAGAGCGAATAAAACCATTGCAAAAGTTAGTTTTTCTAAAGTACCTGTTTTTGGCTGGGTCTATAAGTTTGGGAGCGTACTTGTAGACCGCAGAAGTGACCAGAGTAGAAGACAAAGTTATGAAGAGATGAAAAGTATTTTAGCCGTAGGTTTAGATATGCTTATTTATCCAGAAGGAACCAGAAACAGAACGGGCGATCCACTTAAAAGCTTTTATGATGGCGCATTTAGGTTGGCTGTAGATACACAAAAACGTATCATACCTACAATACTTTTTAATTCAAAAAACATACTGCCTGCAAGCCCTAGCTTTTGTTTAATGCCTGGAAAAATTGAAATGCATTTTTTACCGCCTGTTTCAGTTGAAGGAAAAACAAGCAAGGAAGTAAAAGAAGAAGTGTTTGAACTGATGTGGAATTATTATGACAAGCATCAACATTTATTAGAAGGCAGAATTTGAAAAAACCCTACTTCTGTTAATTCTTAAATCGCGTAGGATACCTGATTTAGGGTTCACTGTAATATTAAATGATCTAAAAATACCAACTGGCATCACGTTAATTGACATCTGCCAGCAGTGCATTTCTCTAGAAATAAACATGCTAAATTGTTGAAGTCCACCCATAGACACGTCGTAATAACCGCTTCCACCCACTTTCCATTTTTCACTCAAGCTAAAATCGCCATTAAAGTTTAAACTTGAAAATGTTCTTGTTTCAAATCCACTATAATCTGGCTTGAGCTGTTTACTAAATGATAACGAATATGAAAAGGATAATGTCCACGGAATATTAAAATCTGTAAACTCGGCCGGATTGGCTTTTGCAAATTGCAACTGGCGTTGCTGCTCATCGGGTGTTAAAAAAGGATCAATCGGAATTTCTCTATCTTTTTCTGTTTTTCCATCTTTGGACTTACTTGAAAAAGAAGTAGAAACAGCAATACTACCCCCGGTAATTCGTCCAAATCTTAATGCTTTAGGATCAAATGCAAAGGTTTTTAATCGGTATCCTTTGCTATCGACATCGTAAGGATCGAGTGTAGCACTTGCATTGATATTAACTTTTTCAAAAAGTGTACTTCTTGCATATAAATTAAATGTCCCTAGTTTGAAACTATCTGCAAGCATATTATATGAAGATGAAAAACCAAAACCTTCAATTAGTTTTATTTTTTTGTTTTTAGCGGAAGAGTCAGATTTATCACGCACTTTCATCTCCAACAAATTATCTATACCAAATCCAATACCACCAAACCTGCCTTCTGTAAATGATCCAATAACGCCTCCTTCATATTGTGAAAAACGATAGGTACGACCAGTGGTGTCAATTTGTGTACTGTAGTGATATGCAGCTGCCATGTCAGGCTGATAGTTCATAGAGATAGTAGGTCTAATTTCATGACGTATCCCTTTAATATTACTGTTTTTGCCAAATGTATAAGTACCAAAAATTCGGGTAGCTGCACTAATACCAAAGCTCATTTGACGCGCAGTATTGAACCCTCTATATTTTACAGTATCTACTTTTTTATTGACTGAATTCCAACTCCTTATAAATCGTTGTCCATACCAACGTTCTTCGAAAGAGACGCTAGGGCTAATGGTTACAGGCCCGAGTGCTGGAAGCGACATCGATATAGGAATGTTATGGACAGCGCCCCATTGCGCGGTATCTAATAGTCTTTTAAAATTAAAAGCTGTGTCATAAAAAGACAATTGATTTTGAACATTACCACTATACCCTATACCAATTTTTTCATACCATTTACCGGCACCAATTTGCTCTTTGGATTGAAAAGGATACAAGGTTACTACGTTAAAGTTAACTGTTGGGAGTTGTAAATTAACGAGTCGCAAATTATTGTTTTGGTTATGATTTGCGTTCAACGATAAATTGTATTTGCCTCTCCAATCTTTCGAATAACTAATAGAAGAACTTAACTGATTCTGAAAATTTTGCATAGGGTTGTTCAGTAGTAATCTATTAAACCTAGAACTACCAAAATTAACATTAGCAGAAAAACTAGTACCAGGTCTTGCTCTATTGTCTCTACTATGGCTCCAATTTAGCATAAACGACTTACTCTGGTTAAATTCGTCGCCGGTACCACCAAATCTATTTAAGCTCTTGGTATTTTGTAGCGTAAGGTTGAAACCACCAGTAAAGGCATACCGCTTTATATATTTAGAGTTAAGGTTTGCATTCCAACCTCCATAAGAATAAATATTGGCCCTTGTAGTAAAATCGAGATAGTCGTTAATGACTTTATAATAACCAAGACCTTCAAGGCCTAATCCAAAATCTTCAGAAGCGGTAAATGCAGGAGCAAGTATTCCAGAATGACGCCCTCTATTTAAAGGAAATATGCCAAATGGAATACCAATTGGCATGGGCACTCCCTCAAACTCTGGGAAGGTAGGTCCAGAAATACCTAATTTATTATTAATTATTTTCATCCGGCCTGTTCTAAAGGCAAAATGTGGCGTATCTAAATTACAAGTGGTAAATCTAGCTTTTTTGGCATATACCACACTGTCACTCATTTTTTTTAGGCTAACTGCATTTACAAAAATTTCACCTTCCTGAAAAAAAGTGTTTTTTGTTAAGCCTTTACCAGATTCCATATTAAATGAAATAGTATCACTAATTGACTTCATTTCCCCCTGTATAAAAACAGGTTTACTATCTAATTTACCCGTAGAATCTGTACTTCCATATGCTTTTACCATTTTAGATTGCTGGTTGTATCTGATGGTAGCAGCTTCAATTTTGAGATCCTGGTAATTGGTTTTGGCTTTTCCGTAGAGTAAGAACTCCCTGGTATCCACTATTAAAATGCCTGAATCTGAGGCATTATAATCGATGGGGGCATCTATTGAATCTTTTGATAATTTGAGAGTATCTAGCTTATTTACAAGAGAATCGCGCTTTTTTGGAAGGGTATCTAGCTTTTTTACAAGAGTATCGCTAAAAAAAGGGGCACTTTGCATGAAAAAGGCTCTCGACTCCCACTGAAATGTTAATAAAAGCAAAACTATGCCCATAACAATAGAGGGTGCCGTTTTTACGTTAATTTTACGTCGTTTGCTTCTATTCACTAGGCAAAAATAGTGTATGAAAGGTGTAAAATGACTTATATCTAAAATCCTTTAATGAATTGATATGAAGATAAGAAGAATAGCTGTCCTTGTTTGTTCATTTTTTTTGAGTTTTCAGGTGTTTTCTGCACCAAATCCAATAGACAGTAAACCACCCATTCAAAAACAAGCCCTTAAAAGAATCATTATCGATGCCGGACATGGTGGCGGAGACATTGGAGCCAGAGGCAGGTATTCTACCGAAAAAGATATTTCTCTCGCAATTTCCTTAAAACTAGAAGCACAATTAAAACAAGCCCTGCCGGATGTTGAAATATTAATGACCCGTAAAACAGACGTTTTTAATTCAGTAATCGAAAAGGCAGATATCGCCAACCGCTTAAAAGGTGATTTATTTATTTGCATCCACGTAAACTCGGCGGGTTCAAGAACCATTAGAGAGGTAGTAGGATATAAAACAATAACCGTAAAAGGGAAAAAAGGAAAGAAAGTTAAAAAACAAGTACCTCAGTATAAAGTGACGCGTTTACCAAGTACTGCCATAGGAACCGAAACGTTTATTTTTGGCGTTGATAAATCTGATGAGCGTGTAGCTGCCGCCGGAGAAAGCGTGGATGAGTATTTAGATAGTGTTTCACTAAAAATATTGGAAGCTCGAAAACAAACAGACGCCAACGACCCTACCAAACAAATGCTAGCCAGTATTATGGCGCAGCAATATTTCCAGCGCAGTGCTAAACTAGCCCTTACCATTGAGGAAGAATTTCAAAAATTAGGTCGCGTTAGTAGACAAGCTCAACAGCGTAAAAAAGGTATTTGGGTTTTACAGGCGGTAAGTATGCCTGCAGTACTTGTGGAAACTGGATTTATATCTAACCCGGACGAAGAAGATTACCTGAATAGCGAGC
>Ga0315907_10005051_pt1 | contig 14567 bp, 15 predicted proteins | sample LakEriMetagenome_3_FD_203525 | JGI IMG/M metagenome (GOLD analysis project Ga0315907, IMG submission 203525) | Freshwater fungal communities from buoy surface, Lake Erie, Ohio, United States - Buoy 12 MA123 | ecosystem: Environmental > Aquatic > Freshwater > Lake > Lake biofilm | place: USA...
TGTGACGGGATTTTTGAAGAATCGAGCACCTCTTGATGCTCAAATTTTGGAGCGCGAACTGCGCCTTCGACAGTGTTTATGGCAAAACGCCATTTTAAAAGATGAAGTAACTTCAACTAACGATATTGCCAAAGAATTAGTAAATAACCAAACAGTAGAAGGCACATTTGTTGTAGCTAATTTTCAATCCAGGGGAAGAGGTAGACAAGATAGAACTTGGGATGCACCAAAAAATTCTTCAATTTTTATCTCAATTATTTTAAAACCAAATGATCAAAAAGAGATTGGCTGGATTCCTTTACTAATAGGACTGTGTCTATTTAAGTCACTTGAGTCAGAAACAAGGAAAAATATCAAAATAAAGTGGCCTAATGATCTTGTATTAGTTGAAGCAGGTGAAGTATTCAAGTTTGCTGGAATATTGTTAGAAAAACACAAAGATTATGTCATTGTTGGAGTTGGAATAAATTTTGATCAGGAATTAAATGAATTACCAATTAAAAATGCCACTTCGCTAAAAGCATTTTTACAAAATGATTTATCTAAAGAATCAATAATTGCTCAGTTCATCAGCGAGTTAGGTGCAAGATGGATTGAGGAAAATAATGCTCAATCTAGTCCAACTGCTTCACTTGTCAGAGATTACAAAACTAATTGCTTAACAATTGGGAGCCAAATTATCGCTCAGTTACCTGGGGGAGAAAGCTTTAAAGCAGAGGCTATAGATATATCCAAAACGGGTGAACTAATTGTTGAAACAACAGATGGTTTAAGAAATTTAAGTTCTGCCGATATCCATTTAATTAGTTAAGATTTGGGCTATGACCAATAAATCACATTTTCCGATTGTGGGAATAATTGGTGGCAGTCAAATTGCGCGAATGTTGATAGAGGCGGCAACTCGACTAAACATAGACATAAAAATACTTTGTAAGAATTTGCAAGAAAGCGCTGCATTAATAGCGAATAACGTAAGTATTGGTGATACAAACAATTATTCCGAATTGACTAAATTTGCCCTTAAGACAGAAGTAATAACTTTTGATACGTATCAGTTTTCACATGAAAACTTAAAAAAACTTGAGGAACAAGGTCAATTGTTTAGACCAAGTCTTTCAACCATTGAAAATTTAAAAGATACAAGCTTTATTCGGCAATCTTTATTGGATGCTGAACTTGCTGTAAAAAATGGTGAGGTAAAGTTTGCACGAGAGTTGAGTTTACAAGTTGCGCGCTCTCCTCATGGACAAAGTGTGGTTTACCCGGTTTCCCAGATTAAAAAAATTGATGATGTTTTAGATGAAGTGATAACTCCTGCACCCAAATTATCGGATTACAAAGCAAGTGAATTGCAGTCAATTGCATTGCGAATTTCAGAACTTTTCAAAATTGTTGGTATCTTTTCCGTTGAATTCATAGACATTGGAAATAACGAATTCGTAATAAGTGAAATCAAATTAGGTCCGACTAATTCAGGTCATTGGACAATTGATGGTGCTACCACCTCACAATTTGAAAACCATTTGCGTGCAATTCTTGATTTACCCTTAGGAAGTCCTAATTTAGTTGCGCCCTTTACCGTGATGGTGAATGTTTTGGGAGGTCAGTATTTAGATATGTATAAACCATTTTTACACTGCATGGCTCATGATCCAGAATTAAGAATTCATCTTTACGGTAAGGAAGTTAAAGAAGGAAGAAAAGTTGGTCACGTAAATATCAGTGGTGATGATGTGGCAGATCTTTTAGAAAGAGCTCATCATGCTGCCGATTACCTAACAGGCAGAATTACTGAGTAATTATTCAGTTTCGAATGAAGGAATTTTTGTTCCTTCTTGTAGTGCTATAAATACTTCATTTGCATCTTCGGTAATAACTCTTGTTGAGCCTAAATTGCCAATGTTTCCACCAGATTTATTCGGCAAGGTGGCTGCGTCTATTCCACCACTTCTTAATGCAAAAACAAGAGGTACTAAATCAAAAGGTCCCACACCCTTATTTACGGTGACAGCATTTGCTATCGCAGAGATAGTTTGAGGTGCCCTTAAAGGATTAAGAAGGGTAAATGGCGAAAGAGATTTTTTCATAATTTGTGTTACTACTTCTTGTTGTCTTTCGGTTCTTCCAATATCACCTTTAGGGTCGGCATAACGCATTCGCGAATATGCCAAAGCAGTTAAGCCATCAATTTTCTGGCAACCTTCTTTTATTTCCAATCCCGATTTTTTATCCGAGAAATCTTGAGATGGGCAAACTGTGATGCCATTAAAACTATTCACCACATTTACTAACCCAGCAAAGCCAATTTCTGCATAATTATCCATCTGAACGCCAACTAAGTTTTCTACGGTATTAACAGAAAGACTTGGTCCACCAAAAGCATATGCCGCGTTGATTTTGTTTTTCTTTTCACCGGTTTCACCACGAGCCGGAATAGTTACTACTAAATCTCTTGGAATGCTAGTCAGCTGTAGCGGTGTGCCAATTCGAGGAACACTCATGATCAAAATTGTGTCACTTCGTTGACCTTCAAATTTTCCTAAAGGTGCACCTTCTAATACGGGATTGTCGATATCTTCACGAGAATCACTGCCTACAAGTAACCAGGTTCTTCCCGGGGAGTTAGGAATTTCAGATTCATTTCGATCAATCTCAATTTTATTTAATTGGACTAGTGCGACAAGTAATAGAAAAGCAAACCAGTACGCAAAAGTGCCAAGAAAGACCCAAGCGATTTGTCTTTTGTTTAGACTCTTTGGTTTTCGGATATCACGAGTAGATTTTGATAAAGGTGACTTTGAGTCTCTGAACCATTCGTTAGGCAAACCTTTTTTCTTCTCCACGCAGACAATCGTATGATTTATTCAAGGATTTTTCTCATTATTCGACTAGCGTTGCTACTAAAGAATGCAAAAAGTGGGTGAATAAATGTCAGAACCAGCAGTTTCTGTGATCATCCCTGTTTTGAATGAAGAACGATTTTTAAAGCAATCTGTGCAGGCAGTTCTAAACCAGAATTATTCTGGTGAGTTAGAAGTTATTTTAGCTCTAGGTCCATCAAAGGATCAGACGAATAAGATTGCGCAAGAATTAGCGCAAGATAAAAGAATTACACTCGTAGAAAACCCAAGCGGTAAAACAGCATCAGCATTAAACAATGCAATCAAGAAATCAAATTTTGATATTATTGTTCGACTTGACGGACATGCAATTGTTGATGATAGATATATAAAAAATGCAGTTAAGACTTTGTTGGACACAGGCGCAGACAACGTTGGTGGCTTAATGTCTGCTCAAGGCACAAATCATTTTGAAAAAAGTGTGGCTGCTGCCATGACATCAAAATTTGGAGTGGGTAATGCTCCTTTTCATGTTGGTGGTCAATCTGGAGAGGTAGACACTGTTTACTTAGGAACCTTTAGAAAATCTGCTTTGCAAAGGGTTGGATATTTTGATGAATCATTTATAAGGGCTCAAGATTGGGAAATGAATTATAGAATCAGAAAAACTGGTGGAAAAATTTGGTTTAACCCAGATCTTGTGGTGTCATATAGACCGAGAAAAAATCTTAGAGAATTGGCAAAACAATATTTTGAGTATGGTCAATGGAGAAAACAAGTTACAAAAAATTATCCAGAAACTGTTTCCTTAAGATATTTAGCACCTCCAATTACCGTTTGTGGATTATTTGCAGGATTCTTATTAGTTTTGATTTCTCAAATTACAAATATTCAGTGGCTTCAAATTGGATGGTTAGCGCCAGGAGTTTATTTGACCGTTATCTTGTTGGCATTTATGACTATTAAATCCAAACTTAGTCTGATGAGTCGTCTATATTTACTGCTTGTGCTTCCAACTATGCATTTGTCATGGGGCGTTGGTTTCTTAAAAGGAAGCAAACGCCTGTAACCTTGTACTCAACGCGATCACATCGGATAAGCGTGGAGGAGAACGAACCCTTTGGGTAAGTTTGGCGCCTTTCGAATTTTGGTTTATCGAGATTTACAAATTAGATATGCCGGAACCTGGCTTGGTTATTTATGGACATTACTTGATCCATTAGCGATGTCAGCAATTTATTGGTTGGTTTTTACACAGATTGTTGGAGCAAAATCACTTGGTGAACAACCTTACATATTATTTCTATTAACCGGAATCCTTTCTTGGACTTGGTTTAATGGTGCAGTAACTGATTCAGCAAGATCACTTGTAATGGAAAGTAAAATGGTTCGCTCAATTGCCATACCAAGATATTTATGGGTCATAAAAAGTATTGGCGCTAAAGGAACTGAGTTTTTGTTAGCCCTTCCAATTTTGATACTTATAACAATAATCTCTCAGGCCAAAATATCTGCCGCTTTACTTTTCATTCCATTAGCTTTTGTAGTTCAGTTCTTATTGCTTTCAGGGATTGGATTAATTTTAGCCCCACTCACAGTCCTAGCCAGAGACACCACAAATATTTTAAGAATACTTTTGCGAATGATGTTTTATTTAACTCCAATTATTTATGGTTTGTCAGATATTCCTGAAAACTTGCGAACAATTGCTTATTTGAATCCCATGACTGGAATTATTTCGATGTTTAGAGCAGGATTCTGGAATGATCCAAATCTAATTACACCGATTTTTTTCTCAATAGTTATCTCTTTAGTGATCTTTATAGTTGGAGTTGTTTTCTTCAAAAAAGTTGAGCGCTCAGTTTTGAAGGAAGTATAAAATGACAGTGGTTATTAGTGTAAAAGATATTGGCGTTAGTTTCAGACGTAATAGAAAAAGAAATTTTTCGATAAGAGAAATGCTTTTACAACAAAAGAACACATCTCCTAAGGGAGATTTTTGGGCATTAAGAAATATTAATTTTGAAATTAATGCAGGTGAAGCTGTTGGATTGATGGGGGCAAATGGTCAAGGTAAAAGCACGCTTCTTCGACTTATTGCAGGTGTTTTATTACCCGATGAAGGTTCAGTAACAGTAAGTGGTGGTGTAGCGCCTTTAATTGAATTAACAGGAGGTTTAAAAAGTGATTTAACTGCGCGTGACAACATCGCTTTAGTCGCAGGGCTTCACGGATTGAGTCGAAGTGAAGTTAGAAAAAGATTTGACAGCATTGTGGAATTTGCTGAAATTGGAGATTTTCTTGACACTCCTGTAAGACATTTTTCAAGTGGTATGAAAATTCGCCTCGGATTTTCGATTGTGACTTCAATTGATGAACCCATAATTTTGGTTGACGAGGCATTAGCTGTGGGAGACGCCGCATTCAAGGAAAAATGTTACATAAGAATGAAAGACTTGCTTAACCAAGGAAAAACTCTTTTTCTTGTTTCCCATAAAGAAAAAGACCTCAAAGAGTTTTGTACTAGAGGTCTTTATTTAAAGAATGGAACATTGGCAGTTGACGGAACCTTGAGCCAGGCACTTAGTGCCTATCACAGTGATTCAGGAGTATTTGATGACTAATTATTCGATTCAACAAATAAAAAGTGTGGGACAACCACCTGAAGTATTAAACCGAAGAGTTGCAGAACATTGGTCTGGGCCGCTATATATGAGAAAAATCTCTCCTTACGTTTCAAGAGTTTTATTAAAATTAGGAATTAGCCCAACGGTTGTTACTTGGCTAATGGTGTTGTCAGGCTGGTTAGCAGCAGCAAGTGTTATTAAAACTGGTTTAAGCGGTGTAATTTTGGCAGTTATTTTTGCCCAATTACAAATGCTTTTTGACTGTTGCGATGGGGAAATGGCTCGAGTAACAGCAAAATTCAATCCAGCAGGAATATTTATTGACCGTTTCGGTCATTATTCAACTGAAGCTCTTTTAGCAATTGCGTTGGGAGTCAGAGTATTTCTTGAGAATGATAATGTTTCAGCAATTATTCTTGGACTTATTTTTGCCTTGTTAATTACTTTTAATAAGGTTTTTAATGACATGGTTCATGTCGCAAGAAGTTTCTCTAATCTGGCAAAACTCTCAGAAGATAAGTCAGTCGCTGTTCCTCGCAACAAAATCATTGCGCTAATCAGATCTCTTTTTAGATTTTTCCCAATTCACAAGATATATCACTCTGTTGAACTAAGCATCATTTTCTTGTTAGCAACTATTTTTGATGTCTTATCACAAACACTTATCTTCCTAACCCTGGCAGCAGGTATTACTGTCATTGGCCATTTAGTTGCAATTCTTACTTCTTCTCGCCTTCGCGCCTAAATTATGAACGAATTAAAGCCAACATTTGGCTGTGTTGTTCTTACGCAGGGAGATCGCCCTGCGCAATTAAAAGCGGCAATTGCTTCTTTACTCGGACAAATAGATGTCCAAGTTGATGTTGTGGTGGTAGGAAACGGATGGCAACCAAAATCTTTACCAGCCGGAGTGAAAAGTGTGCATATCAAAGAAAATTTAGGAATACCTGCTGGAAGAAATGCTGGTGTTTACAACGTTGAAGGTGACTTACTTTTCTTTCTAGATGACGATGTTGTTTTGGAAGATGTAGATACTCTTTCTCGAATATACAAAAAATTCATTAGTAAACCAAAAGTTGCTTTGATTCAACCTCAGCCAAAAGATCCAAATGGTTTGCCAACTCCGCGCAGATGGATTCCTCGTATAAACACAAAAAATCCTGACAGATCTTCACACATGTTTGCGTTATGGGAAGGAGCCACAACTGTTAGACGAGATGTTTTTCAAAAAGTAGGGATGTGGCCATATGAATTTTTCTATGGACATGAGGGTATTGACTTAGTTTGGAGAATTTGGGACGCAGGATTTAAATGTTGGTATGCCGGTGATGTGATTGTTAGCCATCCGGCGGTGGAACCTGAAACAAGACATAAAATTTACTACCAATATCAAGCAAGAAATAGAGTTTTATTAGCTAGAAGAAATCTTCCAGGTTTTATTTCATTTGTTTATTTACTTAATTGGAAATTGATCTCCCTAACTCGATTGAGGAAAAATAAAGAAGCAATAAAAGAATTCAATCTTGGTTGGGAAGATGGCAAGATAGTTGAATTACTTGACCACAAAAAAATGACATGGATAACTGTTCTTAAGATGTCGTTATTTTTGAGACCACCAATTATTTAAGGTAGCGGGCAAAACAATCCGGTTTGCGGTGCAGCAATGGCACTTGGTGACGGAGCTGGTGCAGGTGCTGTTTGAGTTGGTGTTTCAACCTCAACTGGTGATGTTGGAGCTGTCCAGTTTTGTGGTGCATTATTGCCAAGAATTATTGCCACATCAGCTCCAGCTAATTCTGGATCTTCAGCAATGTTAGAAATTCCAAGAAGTTGTCCAATTAATTGAGCTTTTAATGCATTGCCGCTGGTGTGCACAATTACACTTTCGGCAGTGTCTTTGTTTGGGGCATTGCCAACTTCGGCAACATTTACTCCTTGATTTTTTAGAAAGTCACTTGTTAAAGCGGCAAATCCAGCACGCCGAGTTCCATTCAAGACAATTGTGGAAACATCACTTGGTTTAACAACAATATTTTCAGTTTCTGTGCTTGGTGCAGTGGTTTCAACTGCGACAACTTCACTTGGTGGCCAGCCTGTGTCATTGATAATTGCACTCCACAATTCATTTGCAGATTCAGTCCACTGCACTCGATTACCATCAGGTGTGCTTTCGTAGGGCACTGTTACAAATGAAACATTTTGTGATCCCATGCTAGAAAGACTGGTGGAAAGTGTCACTAATGAATCTAAATCAGATAGACCCGGATCCATTCTTAATGAAGAAGTTGCTGCATTTAAGACTTTGTACAAAGCAGGAAGATCTGTAATTAAGTTCATATCTGTAATTTGATCAATCGTTATTGAAATAAGTTCTTGTTGTCTTTCTATTCTTCTTAGGTCACTTCCATCAGCTAATGAATATCTAGCTCTCATTAGTCCTAAAGCATTTTTACCATCAACAACTTGAATTCCAGCTGGTAATTGAATGCCTGCACCATTTTCCACAGGTTCATCAATTGCCTCAGTTAGACAAACTTTTATTCCACCTAAGGCATCAACAACATTTGAAAATCCAATGAAGTCAACGATCACGGCATGGTTAATAGTTACTCCCGTAAGAGTTTCAATTGTTCTCACAGTGCAAGCTGGTCCTGCTGAGGCAAAAGCTGAATTAAATAAATCGGTTCTTTCAGCAACCGTGGTGCCATCTGCTTTAGTGCAAGCTGGAATGTTGACCACTGAATCTCTAGGAATACTTACGGCAATTGCACTTTTTCTATCATTTGCTAAGTGAATAAGAATTGTGGTGTCACTTCTTCCGGTTCCACCGTATTCAACTTCGCTTCCAAAACCACCACCTTGATCAGTTCTGGTGTCAGTACCCATCAACAAAATATTTAGCGGACCAGTTTCGGCAACTGGTTTAGGTGAAGAGATAACCTCTAAAGCTTCTATGTTTCCAGCCAAATTACGTGCTGCAAAACCAAAAATTCCTGCAACAGAGGCGACTAACAGAATTACACCAGAGGTGATGGCAACAATCAGGCGAAAACGGCTCACAGCATTTTTCCCATCGAATTACGTGACATTTGCCCCACTTTTAAACATAGTGACCAAAATCCACACCTGCCAAGGTGTATTCCTCATGAACACTACCTATTAAGGGGTGAGTCAGGTCTGTTCGACTTGGGTCTTTACGCCTATCGTTTGAAGTATGACAAAAACATTGAAACTCATCGCTTTAGCCTCAGTGGCAACATTCGCACTTTCTGCCTGTGGTGGAAATACATCCACGCAACCTGAACCAACCCCTGAAGTAACTGAATCAGCCAAAGTGGGTTTTAGCCCAATCTCTGGTTTACCAGGTGGAAGTGGTGGGCCAATAGCTGTTGTAAAAATTGACAACGTAAATCCAGCCAGACCGCAGTGGGGACTATCTGCTGCCGACATGGTTTTTGTAGAGGAAGTTGAAGCAGGATTAACCAGAATTGCTGCTGTTTATAACTCTTCGATGCCAAATAAAGTTGGTCCTGTTAGATCAGCACGTATTTCTGATCTAGAAATCATGGAACAATTTGGTACACCCGCATTTGCTTATAGTGGTGCTCAACAAAAATTCTTGCCATTAATTGATCAGGCTAATTTAATTAATGCCAGCCATGGTTTGAATGGAAAGTTTTATACCCGTCAAACAGATAAAAATGCTCCACACAATTTAACTGTTGATTTAGGTGCATTAGTTTCATCTTTAACCGGCATAAGTGGTGCGAAAGATATGGGTTGGACATTTTCAGACGTTCCAGCAACCGGCGGCACAACGACTAATTCATTCTCAGCTAAATGGCCAGCATCCAGAGTTGGTGCGCAATGGGATGGCACAAACAATGCTTGGGTTATTGCACTAGATAATGAACCAGCTTCAGATGCTGTGACTAATCAACCATTGTTTGCAAAGAACATTATCGTTCAATATGTAGAGCAATTAGCTGATTCTGGTTTCCAAGATAAGAGTGGAAACAAGACTCCATTGATTCAATCTGTTGGATCAGGTGAAGCAATTTTGATGAGAGATGGTCAAAGATTTGAAGCTACTTGGTCAAGGCCAATGGCAACAAGTCCAACTTCTTACACAGTTGGAGCAACTAGTTATGTTTTTGCTCCAGGACAAACTTGGGTGCTCTTTGTGCCAAAGACATACCCTGTGACATTTGATCCCGAAACTTCTCCGACCCCTGGTTCATAATTAGTTTTATTTATTAAACATAAATAACAGCTAAGAGGTTTGAATGACTGAAGCAATTTTGCTAGTCGGAGGTTTTGGCACCCGACTAAAGCCTTTAACCATTCACACCCCAAAACCAATGTTGGAAGTTGCTGGATATCCAGTGACATCACATCAAATATCAAAAGCAAAAGCTGCAGGCATAAATCACATAGTGCTGGGGACCGCGTTTAAAGCCGAGGTTTTTCGTGAAGGTTTAGCAGATGGTTCCAAGTTGGGTGTGAAAATTAGTTATGCCTATGAACCAGTTCAACTTGGTACAGGCGGGGGAATTAGAAACGCTGCTGAATTATTGACCTGTGGACCAGAAGATCCAGTCGTTGTTTTCAATGGAGATGTACTAACAGGTGTTGACATTAATAATGTTTTGGATGTGTGGAAAGAAAAGAAAGCAGATGTCGCAATTTATTTGACAAAAGTTGACAACCCAGCAGCATATGGATCAGTTCCAACAGATAATCAAGGTAATGTTTTAGCTTTTCTAGAAAAACCTGAGCGTAAAGAAGATATTGTTACAGATCAAATAAATGCTGGCATGTATGTATTCAAAAGAAAAATCATTGACACCATTGATACAGGCAGAGTTGTGTCAGTAGAGCGGGAAGTTTTTCCTAATTTATTAAAAGCCGGATTAAAAGTGATTGGAGTTGTTGATCAAAGTTACTGGTTAGACTTAGGAACACCTAAAGCATTTGTCAAAGGCTCAAGTGATTTAGTTTTAGGTAACATCAAAACAGGATTGTTAGGTTCTTTTAGTGATAAATTAGTTTTAGCTGGTGCAAAAGTCTCACCAACTGCCCAAATTAATTCAGGTTCTGTAATTGGGAAAAACTCAAACGTGGAAGATGAATGTAAAATTATTAATTCAGTAATTTTGAATGAAGTAATAGTGAAAAAAAAGTCTGTTATTGAATCAAGCATCATTGCAAGAGGTGCAAAAATTGGTGAAGGCTGCGTTATAAAAAATTCAGTAGTGGCAGATTTTGTGGAGTTGGCCTCAGGATCAGTTTTAATAAATGACTCTCGCATTTGGCCAGATCAAAGTGTGGCAAAAATTGAATTAGATAATCAAACAGTTCCTGCAAATCCTGACTGGGATAATTAAACAGATTTTGATCGTAAAGTTGTGAAAAGCACTCAAAATCGGACTTTTTTAGCTAAAAACATAAAAAAAGCAGAAAAAGATGGCTAAAACACTTGACCTACCCCTAGTTACAAGCGTGTAATTCGTTCAGGTAGTTTTCTACCTAGTGCCGAAATGAATTTTCGGTAAACGGTTTTGGGGGGTTTTTAATTGTCCGACTTCACGGGCCTCAGTCTTGTTTCAAGCGATAGTGAGCCAGCGGGCTGGCAAGAAAAAGCACTATGTGCTCAAACAGATCCTGAAGCCTTTTTCCCTGAGAAGGGCGGATCCACACGCGAAGCGAAAAGAGTTTGTTCTTCGTGTGAGGTTAGAGCTGAATGTCTTGAATACGCGTTAGAAAATGATGAACGTTTTGGTATTTGGGGTGGATTGTCTGAGCGCGAACGTCGCCGGATGAGACGCTCGCAAGCAATATAATTTCGTTAAATTTTCTAACAGCAGTATCGAGCATTAACTGGCGTATATATAAGTATCAGGCGCGTCTACCTGTCACTTTCGTAACAAATTCACTAGCGTATTGAGCATGGCATATTTAAGAAAATGCACCAGGCTCTCCTGCGGCAAATTAGCTGTGGCAACCCTGACGTATGTGTATGCCGACTCCACTGCGGTACTGGGCCCGCTAGCCAGCATTGCTGAACCTCATTGTTATGACTTATGCGAAACACATGCTCGCAAACTCACCGCACCTAGAGGTTGGGAAATTGTCCGACTTGAAAGTGAACCACAACAATTTGTTCCATCCCAAGATGATTTATTAGCCCTTGCCAATGCAGTTCGCGAAGCAGCAAGACCTCAACCTGATGTTTGGTCTGAGCCATCATTTGCCAACGACTATGCCAACCGCAGTCATTTGCGCATAGTGCGCGACGAAAATTAATTAAACTGCTTCATCTCTACTAGTCTTTGAACTCTTATGAGTAATGAAATCACCCTGGCTCGCTTGCAAACCTTGATCAAGGCCTACGACGTCAGAGGCATTGTTCCGCAAGAATTTGACGAAAATATTTCCAATTTAATTGGACAAGCTTTTGTGGTTGCTTTGAAGCTAAGAAAAATTGATGGTGGATGTGGGCAAGTAGTAATCGCTCATGACATGAGGCCAAGTGGTCCATCACTAGTGGAAAGTTTTGCTCGCGGAGTAATGGACCAAGGCGTTGATGTTTTACACATGGGTCTTGCCTCAACTGATGGTTTGTATTTTGCAACAGGGCTATTAAATATTGCCGGGGCCATGTTTACGGCTAGTCATAATCCTGCTGAATATAACGGAATTAAATTAGCTAAACCTGGTGCGGCTCCAGTAGGACAGGATTCTGGGTTGAGAGAAATCACTCAACTAGTCTTAAATGCAATACCTGAATTTAAAGGTGAAAAAGGGAAAGAAACTTCAAGAGATTTGAATTCAGAATATGTTAAATACCTTCATTCACTGGTTGATTTAAAATCTGCTCGAAAATTAAAGGTTGTGATTGATGCAGGAAACGGTATGGGTGGATTTAGTGTTCCAAAGGTTTTCAATAACTCAAACTTTGAAATAGTGCCCATGTATTTTGAACTTGATGGAACATTTCCTAATCATGAAGCGAATCCTATTGAACCGGCAAATTTAGTTGATTTACAAAAAAGAGTTCTAGCTGAAAAAGCAGATATAGGAATTGCTTTTGATGGTGACGCTGATCGCGCATTCTTTATTGACGAACAGGGGCAAAGCATTACCCCGAGTGCGATAACTGCACTAATTGCAAAAAGAGAACTTAAGCGAGAAAAAGGCTCAACAATTATTCATAACTTAATAACTTCTAGAAGTGTGGCTGAAGTTGTTGAGGAAAATGGTGGGATAGCCATCAAAACAAGAGTGGGACACTCCTTTATTAAACAAGTAATGAAAGATACAAATGCAATATTTGGAGGAGAGCATTCCGGACATTTTTATTTCAGAGACTTTTGGTTTGCCGATAGTGGAATGTTGGCAGCCCTTCATGTACTTGCTACCTTAGGAGAAACTAGTTCAGATACCTTATTTTCTTCGTTAATAAAAGAATTTGACCGCTATGTTGCTAGCGGTGAAATTAATACTCGAGTAAAAGATGTTGCCGCTACTTCGCAAAAAGTAACAGAATACTTTGCTGGAATTGAAGGTGTCCAAATTGATGATTTGGATGGCTTAACATTCGCTAGTGAGACCTGGTGGGTGAATATTCGCCCAAGTAACACCGAACCTTTGCTTCGATTAAACGCAGAGGCAAGAGAGCGTGCAACAATGGAAAAAGTAAGAGATGAAGCTTTGGCAATAATTCGAAAGGATGCACAATGAGTTCTGTGATCAAACCTGAGTTGCTAGAAATATTGGCTTGCCCTTGCGAAAAGCATGCTGATGTGAATGTTTCAAGTGATGACACAAAAATTGTTTGCACAAGTTGTGCCACAACTTTTCCAATTAAAGATGGAATTCCAGTTATGTTGCTAGATGAAGCAACGCCTGGCCCTCGCGGCATTGGCGGCTAACTTTTTTAAATGAGTGACAACTCGATACTTGTAATTAAAGGTGCACTAAAAGATTATGCCTGGGGCAAAGTTAATGGATTACAAAACTGGGTAGCAAAGACTGACCTACCTCAAGCTGAACTTTGGTTTGGCGATCATCCTTCAGGTAAATCTATAAATAAAAAAACAAATAAAGAATTGAGCACTAATTCAAACTTTCCTTTATTAATTAAGTTACTTTGCGCTAACGAACCTTTGTCAATACAGGTCCACCCTGATAAACAGACAGCTGAATCAGGAATGAGTGATTTTCAAGTCAATGAAAAAATACTTTCAGATGATAACGGCAAAGATGAAATGTTGTTTGCTTTAGAAGAATTTCAAGCCTTTGCTGGAGTCGAAAGCAAAGCCAAGCGAGATGTTGTATTTAAGATGCTTTTTGAAAAAACAAATGTAAAAGAGTTACAGGAGGTTTTATCTACAGACACATTTTTTGACGCTGCAGACATAATTTTTGAGATTGATAAATCAAAAATTAGTCAAATCAATAAAGAAGTAGTCGATTGTGTTAAGAAAGCTAGTTACCCTGCTAAGGCTATTAGTACTTTTGAAAAAATTATTACCAAATACCCAAATGATCCAGGAGTATTAGTTTGTTTACTTATGCAATTTCATGTTCTAGAAAAGGGGCATGCAATTCATGTTTCACCCGGAACCCCACATTCTTATGTGCAAGGTTTAGCAGTTGAAGTTATGACCACATCTGACAATGTTTTAAGAATGGGTCTAACAAATAAGTATGTAAATATTGATGCGGCATTAAGTTTGGTGGAGGAAAAGCAGATTCAAGTGATGTCATTGCCCACAAATGATGGTGTACACCTTTATAAACCAGAATCTGATTTTGAGTTAGTAGCTGTAGATAATGCCACGTATCAATCTCGTGATACCAAATTTGCAGGAGTTTTGAATTTGGAAGGGGAGACAAAAATTGTAGATGGCTCAACTGAAGTATCGCTTGAAAAGGGCGAGGCGGCACTAATCAGCAATATTGATGTACAAGTTGTGGTTAAAGGTCATGCCGTAGTTGCTAGAACTGTTTAATCTGGCACAATTGCTTTTAGTTTGATTCATACTAAATCTCAGGGGTAAATAAAAAGTGTCTGACTTTTCAATGACTGTTGATC
>Ga0315907_10005054_pt1 | contig 14561 bp, 13 predicted proteins | sample LakEriMetagenome_3_FD_203525 | JGI IMG/M metagenome (GOLD analysis project Ga0315907, IMG submission 203525) | Freshwater fungal communities from buoy surface, Lake Erie, Ohio, United States - Buoy 12 MA123 | ecosystem: Environmental > Aquatic > Freshwater > Lake > Lake biofilm | place: USA...
AATTGCCAGTCGTTTTCATCACCAGAGGAAATAGGTATTAGAGAGATACTATGATCATCCATTCTGCATAATCCTTTTCGCGTGTTGATGTAAATAGTGCCTTGCCGGTCTTCCTGTATTTCTTCGACGCGATTATCGGGCAACCCGCTTTGTTCCGTATAGTGAATTATGCACGTATCATCATGTTTGTACAATCCGCTTTGCCAGCTACCAAACCAGTGATTGCCTTTGTTATCTTGATAAATCGCCATGATGTTAGCACCTAGTTCTTTTACGGTGTCTGAATGCGAAATGGGTTTGCTGCCATTTGCAATGCCGAAATCCGGTGCGCTGATTTGTCCGTTGCAAGAAGTTAGTATGAAAACTGTTCCGAATAAGAGAGGAATCATTAATTTCATTGGGAAGAAGAGGGTTTGGGTTTAATCCCAAAGGCGCAGAGTGCGCAGAAATTTCTCTGCGTTCTCTGCGCCTTGGCGGTTAAATAAATTGAATGTTGCAAGTTGCAGGTTGGCACCCTCCTGCAATCCTATAATCCTATAATCCTTCTCACATTCTCCGCTAGCTCCAATCCAATGCGCTCCTGCGCTTCCACCGTGCTCGCGCCGATGTGAGGAGTAGCAATGATTCCCGGGTGTGAGAGGATTTCCGGATTAGCGTTCGGTTCGCCGACGAATACATCGAGACATGCCGCACGAACCTTTCCGCTGTTGAGGTTTTCGATCAGCGCCGCTTCGTCGATGACTCCGCCGCGCGAGGTGTTGATTAGAATAGCTCCTTCTCTTACATACTGGAATTCTTCGCTTCCAATCACTGCCGAACCATCGGCTTGCTTGGGAACGTGGAGCGATACAATATCGGCTTCACGAAGCAAGGCATGAAAGGGCATGTAAGGAACATTGACGTGAACGTTTTGTCCGCCCATGTCTATAGTGAGCGTCTTGAACTCATCGGTGGTGCGATCACACGCAATCACGCGCATACCACAACCAAGTGCATACGATGCAAGACTCTGACCAATGCGGCCGAAACCGACAATGCCAATGGTCTTGCCGCGTAACTCAAATCCTTTGCTGTATTTCTTCTTAAGCGTTTCAAATGCTTTTCCGTCGGCCGAGTGCATGTTGCGTCCACTATCATAAACGCCGCGCGCTGCCGCAAACAATACTGACATCACCAATTCTGCAACAGCTTGTGAACTCGATGCAGGTGTATTGAACACATCAACGCCTTTGCTGCGTGCATATTCCGCATCGATGTTGTCGATGCCCACACCACCGCGACCAATGAACTTCAACCCCGGACAGGCATCAATTAAGTCTTTCCGAGCGGTCGTTGCGCTGCGAACCAGTAGCCCTTCATAGCCTTCGGCGTTGATCGCCTCCGCCAGATTTTCCTGTGCTACTTTTTCTGTGATTACTATGCAGCCCATTGCTTCTAGGGCTTTCTTACCGGTGCTGTCGATGCCGTCGTTGGCGAGGATTTTCATGTGGTGGTCGTTTGTGTCTATGTCTGTGCTATGTGTCTATCTATGGTCGCGGACGCACTGCTGTGCGTCCTTGCCCCGTCTTCTCGCAGGGTCAAGCTGTGCCTGCCTGTGCGTCCTTACTCTTAGCTTGGCCAAGGTCGCCCTTAGCCTCTCGTGCGCTCGAACTCACGCATCACATCCACCAGCACCTGCACACTCTCAATGGGCAGCGCGTTGTACATACTCGCGCGGTAGCCGCCTACGGAGCGGTGACCTGCGATGCCGCTGATGCCGGCTTCTTTCCACATCTTATCGAACTCAGCAGCGGCGCTATCGTCGTTGAGTCGGAAGGTGGGGTTCATCCATGAGCGTGAACCGGGTTCGCTGTGCCCGTGAAAAAGCGAGTTACGATCGAGCTCGTTGTAGAACAAATCTTTCTTCGCTCGATTGCGATTTTCCATGCCTTCCAAACCTCCGTTGTTCTTAATCCAGCGCAAGGTGAGCATGCTCGCATAAACTGCAAAGACAGGCGGCGTGTTGTACATCGAGTCTTTATCAATGTGTGCTTGCAAGTCCATGTAGGTGGGAAGCTTGCGCCCTGTCTTGCCCAGTTGTTCTGTATCGATGATATAGAGCACTGTGCCTGCAGGCCCCATATTCTTTTGAGCACCCGCATAGATCATGGCGAATTGATTGGCGTCGAATTGCTTCGAGAAAATATCGGAGCTCATATCACACACCATCGGTACATCGCACTTGGGATAGCTCTGGTATTGCGTTCCGTAAATGGTATTGTTCGAGGTAAAGTGGAAATAATCGTATCCCGAAGGCACTTCGAAAGAAGGAATATAGCTGTGATTCTTATCGGAAGAATCGGCAATGACGTCTACAGCGCCAACCAGTTTTGCTTCTTTTATGGCGCCTGCAGCCCACACGCCTGTATTTGCGTATGCGGCCTTGCCACCTTCTTTCAGATAGTTTAATGCTGCTGTGTAAAAACCCAGCGTGGCGCCACCTTGAAGGAAAAGCACTTCGAAACGCTTCTCGAGTTTGAGAATGTCTTTCACAAGCTGACGTGCTTCTTCCATCACGCGTTCGAAGTTTTTCGAACGATGGGAGATTTCAATCAACGACAAGCCCATGCCGTCGAATTCACGGATGGATGCTGCGCTTTGTTCAATAACCTCTGGCGGAAGAATGCAGGGACCTGCACTAAAGTTGTGGATTTTGCTCATGAAAACGTGCGTTTGGATTTCGCGCACGAATTTACGCATAGACGATTGTTATCTGTCAGCCTCAATAATCTCGGCAGCCTTCTCCTTATTTCGCCCTAAAAAGAACTCGTTCAGTACATCTCGAATCTGCTCCGGATCATAGATGTGATTTTTAGATGCCATGAGCAGCGCGATTTTGTTGTCTTCTTGGGTTAGAATGCCCATCATGGCGCGAAGCTGTTCCGTACGTATGCATTGGTTGGCTGCGAACTCCGATAGCAGGCTCAGTTTCTTCGATTCGAAGTGCTGGGCTTCAACATTGACGAGCATGGCTTGATAGGCGGCATCGTCGGCGACAGGATAACATCCGGTGTGGTTGGAAGCAATTGCCGTGGCGGTGTCCGACTCCGAAGTGGCTTGATTCATCTCAGGAAATGCCATTTCAGACTCACTCTTGAGAATGAATTTAAGTGTGCCTTTGCTGCGCTCAATGGCAAATTCGAGGGAGGTTTCTTTCTTAATGGTAATGACTTGCGAGAAGCTCAATTCAGGTCGAGCAGGGAAATCCGCTTTGAAGTTGATTTTGCCGGAAAGAGATTGGTCAAGCGTTATGGAAAGAACTGGAATTTGATTGACGGTTTTATCGTTGAGCGAAAACACGAAGGGCAATGAATCGGGCGCCTCGACTCGAATACGGCATTGACTCTTGGAAGAGAGATTTCCAAGAAGCAGGGCTGTAAGGATCACGATTCGAAAGTGAGTTTTCATGTGGGTTTTTTACTCAATTCGTGAAATTAGGTTGCGCAGCGGTTTCATTTGCTTAAGTCGTTGCGGTAAATAATGCAACGGGTTATGGTTGCCACTGCCCAACATACGCGGAAATGCGAAAATACCTAATGCACACAGGCTTGGTATGAGCAAGGTTGCCATAGCCAGTGTCATATAACCGGGAAGAAGAAGCCAAAGGCAAAGGGTGTGAAGAGTCCAACCGAAAGCTGCGCATAGGATGCCCAGAAAAATACCCGGCAACCAACTCTGCAGCAGTGCTAACCAGCGAAGTCCAATTAAGTGAGTGGTCATGAACATATTCATGCCATAATGAATGATGGTGGCCATTACAATCCCCATTGCAGCGCCTTTCATACCATAAGCCGTTCCATACCAAATGCCGGCTGCCATAAGCGCTACATAGATGGCCTTGAACAGCGATCCCTGAAACACGGCATCCTTGGCGCGAAGCAATGAATCACCCAGTTTGCTCATCGAGCGAAACACAACTGCCAAGAAAAGTACTTTCAAGATGGCCGCTGTTTCGAGATAATCTATACCCAGCCACAAGGTGATGAGTTCGTCGGCGAAAAAAAGCATGAAAACACTGGTGGGAATGAGAACAATTCCCAGCATGGATGTGGCCAGTGTCACCGTTTTCTGCAAACGCTCCCTGTCATCTTGCATGCGCGACATTCCACTGAATAGAACACTGTCGCTCAATTTGCCCATGATGGTGATGGGCTGTGTCATGGCGTAGCTGGCTCTCTCAAAGTAAGAGGCCATGTTGCGTTGATCGGCTGATAGTTCGACTTGCCCGGTCCGAAGCGCGCGTGGTACGAGAAGGACATCCAGTTTGGTAGCCAGATAATTCAAGGCATTGAATAATGTACTCCCTGCGCCATAACGAATAAGTTCGCGTGTGTATTTCCATTCCCACTGCAGCGTTACACGCACGGGTTCGTAATACCAAAGTGCCAGTGTCATAAGCATGTTTTGAGCGAACAACGCCCATACATACGCCCAAACATCCCATTGCAGATAGGCTAGTGTCAGTCCAACAATCAGATTTCCGCCAATAATCGAAATCATACTGGCTTTGAACATGGTCTTGAATCGCATATGTTTCATCATCATGCTGCGCGGCACCACAGCGATGGCTGAGATAAGGAAACTTGTGCAAACTACCTGGATGATGGGTTTCAGCTCGGGCAACTCATAGAATAGCGCTATGGCAGGGGCAAGTCCAAGAAACAGAAGAGTGAATCCTAATCCCAGAATGACTGCGATATAGAAGGCTCCATTGACATGTTGCTGGTTGACCTCCTTACGTTGAATGAGGGCCGGGCCTACACCTACTTGTGAGAATATTTCCGCAAAACCCATGATGCCAAGCACGATACCCATGAGCATGAAGGAGTCTTTCGCTACCAAGCGAGCCAGGAGCCCGGTGTATGCTAATTGTATGACCACCTGCAACACGACTGTAAGGGTGTTCCAGCTGAAGCTCGTGGCCATTTGTTCTTTCGTACTCACCGTGCGTGTATGCTTTATAAAAAGAGAGAAGGTTGAACGTTGCTGCTAAGAAAGTGAGTGACTTTCTTGATTCAGCAACCTTCAACCTTCAACTATCAACCGCGGGCGGTTTATCGAGCAATGCCTACTGCTCTCTTCTCGCGAATAACGGTTACACGTACCTGACCCGGGTAGGTCATTTCTGTTTCAATTTTGCTTGCAAGGCTAATGGCCAACGCATCGGCTTGATCGTCTGAAACGCGGTCAGCTTCTACCATTACGCGTAATTCGCGTCCGGCTTGAATCGCAAATGCCTTCGATACTCCATTGTTCTCGAGTGCCATGTTTTCCAAATCACGCAAACGTTGGATGTAGGCTTCCACCACTTCGCGGCGTGCACCGGGGCGCGCTCCACTAATGGCATCACACACCTGAATGATGGGCGATAACAAGGTAGTCATTTCGATTTCATCGTGGTGAGCACCGATCGCGTTGCATACATCGGGCTTCTCGCCAAATTTCTCGGCGAGTTTCATTCCGAGGATTGCGTGCGGCAATTCACTCTCATCATCCGGAACCTTGCCGATGTCGTGCAATAGACCTGCGCGCTTGGCTGCTTTCGGGTTCAAGCCCAGTTCACTGGCCATGGTAGCGCATAGGTTCGCTACTTCACGGGAGTGCTGCAGAAGATTTTGGCCGTAAGAGGAGCGGTACTTCATGCGGCCTACCATGCGAATAAGTTCGCTGTGCAGACCGTGAATACCCAATTCAATCGTAGTTCGCTTACCGATTTCAACGATTTCATCGTTGATGTTTTTCGTCACCTTCGCAACTACTTCTTCAATACGCGCCGGGTGAATTCGTCCGTCTGTTACTAATTGGTGCAAAGAGAGACGTGCTATTTCACGACGCACGGGATCAAAGCAAGAAAGTACGATTGCCTCCGGAGTATCATCTACAATGATTTCAACTCCTGTGGCTGCTTCCAGTGCACGGATGTTACGACCTTCGCGACCGATGATGCGCCCTTTGATTTCGTCGTTTTCGATGTTGAATACAGAAACGCTATTTTCTACCGCGTGCTCAACGGCTGTGCGCTGAATGGTTTGGATAACAATTTTCTTGGCCTCTTGATTTGCCTTCAGCTTCGCTTCGTCTACAATACCCTGGATTTGTGAGGCCGCCGCATTGCGTGCATCTTCTTTGAGTTGCTCCATGAGACGCTTCTTCGCGTCGTCGGCAGTCATTTTCGCCGTTTCTTCCAGCAAAGCAACCACCTTTTGATTACTCTTCTCCAATTCCGCCTGCTTGCGTTGGGTTGTGTCGAGTTGTTTGTTTAGGTTCTCGCGCTGTGTCTCGATTTCTTTCTCTTTACGCTTGTACTGCTCAACTTGCTGAGAAAGCTCTCGCTCACGCGATTTTACTTTGTCTTCCCCTTGTTGCAGTTTTTTGTTTCGCTCACGAACTTCGTTTTCGTGTTGGTTCTTCATCTCCAAAAACTTCTCTTTGGCTTGAAGAATTTTCTTTTCCTTAATGGTTTCCCCTTCTTTCGTTGCTTCTGCCAGAATTCCTTCCTTCTTGTTCTTCAAAATATTGTTGAAGACGACCCAGGTAAATCCGCCACCGACGGCCACTCCGGCGAGTGAAGCAACGAGCACATACATAATTTCGCCCATAGCTTTTTATTTTAAATAAGTTGTTTCCGCAGGCGCTTTGCCTTCGGTTTGACACAGGAATGGGGGAAACGAATGGAGTATTAGGCCAGGTAATGGTCTAACTGACTTTCCAAAACGAGCAGAGAAGGAGAAAGGTCGACCGGTACTTCTACTCGTTCAACAACTTTTTCTACCACGCGTTCTATGCGTGGCTCCATGTTCTTGATAGCGCTGGCTGCCATTTGCAATGATGCCATGGCTAGCAAATCTTGTTTATCTTTTACTGCGTAGTTCTGTTGGAATGCCTGTATGCTCTCTTCAATGGCCGTCTCTGCCTTGCGGATGTTCACTTCTTCCGCGCTGCCCAACGTGAGTGGGTAGGTGCGGCCTGCAATGTTCACTTTGATCGAAATTTCGCTCATGTCTATTGCTTATTTGTTGAGTAGCGTTATACACTCATCGATTTCCTTCACCAGCTCATTGATCCTATGTCGGGTTACCCCGCGGAAGTTTTCATCCTGCGGCGTAGGCATTGAACCGGTGTTTAAACCACTATTCACACGATTACTTAATTCGTCTACCTGTTGCTGAAGTTCCTTATTGATGCGATGCATGGCTTCATTTTCTTCACGCAGGCGATGCACCTGCTGTTGGAGGCTCAATTTAGCCTCGCCGAGCGTCACGATTTTTGCCTGTATGCGTTCGATCAAAAGTTCATTCATTGGTTCTGAAAAGTATAGAGTCAATAATGATTGTGCGTCAAATTTAAGGTAAGTTCCTTGTGGGCCAAGTCTGTTTTTTCCTTTTTCTCTTGTTCATATTTTGGTTAATCGGTCAACATTATCCGTAATTCCTTTTTCAACTTGGCAAACCATGCGAAACCTGTCCTTTTATATCCTGGCGTTCATCGTCGCCGGGGCTATGCTGATCCCATTGCACTCAATAGCTCAAATCAAAGAATACCCCAAGGGTTATTTCACGGCTCCGCTCGAAATACCGCTCAACTTGTCCGGCAATTTCGGAGAGCTTAGAACAAATCATTTTCACGCCGGTATCGATATTAAGACAGATCAACGGGAAGGACTCAATGTGCTGGCTGCCGCTGAGGGATTCATTTCCAGAATAAAAGTATCTTCTGTAGGTTACGGTTATGCCCTGTATATAACACACCCCAATGGCTATTCCACGCAATACGGCCACCTGCAGAAATACGCTGCCAAGATTGATGATTATGTAAAGAAGCATCAGTACGAGCTGGAATCGTTTAGTGTTGATTTATACCCGGAAAAAAATGAACTGCCCGTAACAAAAGGGGAAATAATTGGTCTTTCCGGAAATACCGGAAGCAGTGGAGGTCCCCATTTGCATTTTGAAGTGCGGGAGACAGAAACAGAGAAACTTTTGAATCCGCTGCTGTTTGGTTTTGATGTCAAGGATAAGATTCCTCCATCTGTTTCGAATATCTGGATAGTTCCAATGGGCGATTCAGCTTGGGTCAATGGCGCCCGATTGCCTGTGCCGCTGGAAACCAAGGGCGGCGGGCTCAAGACCACAACCCTTCCGAGGGTATATGGTGATGTGGGTTTTGCTATTACAACCGTTGATATGCTCGACGGGAACAGCAACCGATGTGGAATTTATCGCATTGAATTTTTCGTAGATGGTCTTCAAGTGTATGGACAACGAATGGATCGACTCGACTTTACCACCAATCGCGCGATGAATGCACACACTATTTACGAGCGATTTAAGAAGGATAGAAGCTCTATTCACAGTTCGTACCGTTTGCCGGGAAATCCCCTCGACATCTACGATAACCTCGTAAATGATGGTGTCATCAGTTTTCGGGATGGAAAAACCCATGCTTGCGAGTATCGCTTGTTGGATATTATGGGTAATGAAACACGAGTGAAATTTAGCGTGCAAGCGCAAACAGCCCCAGGAAAAGTGGCGCCCTCGAAAGCACATCTAGCGCATTGGGATTGGGAACGTGACAATAAAATCGAAACCGAACGTGTTAAGCTTTCCATGAAGGCTAATACACTTTATGAAAATCTGGATTTGGACATTAGCGAAACGACGAAAATTGCCGGCGCAGTCGGTCCTGCTTTTCTGGTAGTATCGCCCTATGAACCCGTGCACAATGCATATTCACTTGCTTTGAAAGCGGATAAGGTGAAGCCCGGAAATGAAGGTAAAACCACGATAGTCCGATGGGATCCGGATAAGAATAAGATTATTGCCGAAGCCAGTAAGTACGAGAATGGATGGATTTCGGCAGAACCCATGTATCTCGGCTACTTTGCTTTGATGACCGACACTGTGAAGCCCTCCATTGCAAGCGTTGATTTTGCTCCGGCCATGAAGGGTAAGAAGAGTTTTTCTTTTAAAATTTCGGATGGGCTCTCCGGCGTCGATCAAATTATTCCGCGTATTGATGGTAAATGGGCACTCATGGAATACGATGCGAAGAATAGCCGATTGACCTATTATTTCGATAGCCGCTATATTTCACCGGGTGAGCATGAATTTGAGCTCACGGTAGTTGATGCAGTTGGGAATGAAAAAAAATTGAATGGTCGATTCACATGGTAAATCAACAGTCTGCCTTTTCCAAGCTAAGCTGCGTTGTACTAGCTCCTTTGCTATGCTTGATTTTCATGGGATGTGCCGGCGATGCTCTTCGTGAGCCTGCCTTGAAATCGGCAGCGCTTGTAGGCTCTGCCAATGCCGAGGCTGAATTGTTGAAGCAATCAACCGGTAATGTTTTTTCACTCAAGATAGAGGGCGCGAAGATCTTGCCCGAATTCACTCAAGAGCAAATTACTTCCGTTTGTGCATTGGTGTTTTACAATGAACTTAGAGAAGATCAACGCAACGACAACTGCTTTGTGAAAGTAGATGTTGTGCAGGAGCATGGAACCCCCTTTCAAGGCACCTACACCGGTGAGGAGTTAACGATTGCCGATCGCTGCATTGATAATGCATCTTCTTATTTTCGATGGCATCCTTCCAAGGGGCTGGACTCTATTCGCATGGTGGTTGATCCCACGTTTTTCCCGGATTCTATTCTGGAATTTATGAGCCAACGTATTCCGTCCCAAGATTCTGCAGATTACCAGGGTATACGAACAGAGCTTGTTGGTTTTCGTTCGGATAGCATTGCCGATATTCCCGTCATAGTGCTCAATACAAAGGTTGTAAAAAAGGAGCAAACGCAACTCTATGACGTCTATGCGCGCTATTCCAGTCAGCAACTTCTTTTCGTTGCTGCTAAACTGGGAAAGGCTAAATGAATTGATTCCGATCGAGCTTCAGCCACTCTAGTGCAGAGTCACAAAAAACAGCTTGTAAATCATCGGGTGGTAAGTTCATTTGTGTGATGAATTTCCCTACTTCTAAATCACCCAGTGGGAATGGATAATCGGTTCCAAGAGTTACACGCTTCGATCCTTGCATACCAAGGATGTATTCGAATAGCATGGGATCATGCGTTGCACTGTCAACCCAAAATTTCCCGACGTATTCGCGAGGGTTTACCGGATTGTCGATAGCAACAAGATCCGGCCTGCAATTGAATCCATGCTCAATTCTTCCGAGCGTAGGTAAAAATGATCCACCCGCATGCGCAAAGTTGAATCGAATTTCCGGGTAACGTTCCAGCACTCCCGCAAAGATGAGTGAACACATAGCTCGCGCCGTTTCAGCGGGCATGCCCACTAACCAGGGCAGCCAGTATTTCTTCATGTCATCTTGTCCCATCATTTCCCAGGGATGCACCAAAACAGCCATGTCCAAATCGCGAATGGCTTGCCACAGTGGTTCGAAAATCGTCTCTCCCAGATTTTTCTGATTGACATTGCTGCCTATCTGAATGCCCTTCATACCAATAGCCTTGCACCGCTCCAATTCGTGAATGGCAATGTCTATATCTTGAAGGGGGATCGTTCCGAGTCCTACATAATGTTTGGGATGTCGCGCTACGATGTCGGCGATGTGGTCATTGAGATAGCGCGCCACCGTGAGTCCGTCGGATGGCTGAGCCCAATAGGCAAATAGAACAGGAATGGTGCACACCACCTGAACCTGCGTATCATATTTTGCATACTCTTCAATGCGAATCAGTTCATCCCAGCAGTTGGATTCTATTTCACGGAAGAATTTATCGCCTTGCATCATCCGCGCAAAACCAGGTCGGTGATGATCGAGGTGAATGAAACTGCCATATCCAAACTGTGCCGACCAGTCGGGAACAACTTTGGGCATGATGTGGGTATGCATATCAATCTTGAGATTCATAGTCAAAGGTGTGTGAATTAGTTTTTGCGCACAGGACGTAAATCCAGCATATTAACGGGGTTGGTTTGAAGTCCGCTTATGTTGTTGCGCACAAAGTGTGAAACCTGATCGTAGTAAAGAGGTATGACAGGCGCATCCTGCATGAGCAGTTCATTGAGTGCTGCAATTTGGGAGAATCGAAGGCTATCATTCGACTCATGACGAATGGCTTCGTAGCGTAAATCGAATTCCGGATTTTTATAGTGCGTGTAGTTTGGACCGGTTGGACAGAAATTCGGTGAGTAGAATACCGTCAGAAAATTCTCAGCATCGGCATAATCGGCTAACCATGATTTTCTAAATACGGCGAGCTGTGCCTTTGCCGATTGCTCGCGAAGGGCGGGTCCTTGCAATACGTTGATGCGAACCGGTATACCTACTTTGCCAAGAGCATGTTGAATATACTCCATCAAGTCTGCATAGTCGCCGGTCGTAGAGAGCACTACCTCCGGTAAATTTTTCCCATTGGGATAGCCGGCTTCCGCTAACAGTGTGTGTGCCTTGGCTACGTCGTATGGATAGAACTCAGACCTGTTGGATGGATTCAGCATCGGCGGAACAAAACCACTGTAGGCAGCAAAGACGGTGTTGTTCCGCAGATATTTGACCATTTCGTTTTTGTCGATCGCGTGTGATATGGCTTGTCTCACACGCACGTCCATCAGTGGAGAATTCGCATTGATTTCTGCTGTTGGATCCATTTGAAAACCGAGATAGTCAGTTTTGATGAATGGTGTCTTCTGAAATTTCAACTCACTCGTGTAGGCATCCGTCAGATCGCCCGATTGATTCAATAGTTCATCTTTGAACGAAGTATGAATGCCGCTCATGAAATCGTACTTCCCTTGAAGCAAACCCTGAAACTCGACAGACATGTCTTTAACAAATTCAACTTTGACCGCATCGAGGTAGGGGAGTTGCTCGCCTTTGTCATCCTTCATCCAATAACGATTGTTGCGATGCATGACGAGCGCGATGTTTTCATACCAGAAGGCAAAACGAAATGGACCGGTTCCAATAGGGTGTTCACGAAAGTCGGGGCCGTAATGTTCGACCACTTCTTTCGGAACTACGTTGCAATACTGCATCGTGAGCATGCCTAAGAATGGTTGAAACGGCTCTTTTAGGTGAATGGCAAAAACACTGTCGCTGATAGCTTCAAACCCTTCACCACGCATGCGATCAACACTGCTGAAAATCCATGTGGCCGGGCATGCCAAGCCGGGGTCAAGCAGTCTGTTAAAACTATAAACGAAATCCGACGCTACTACTTTTCTTCCGGCGGTATCTGCAAAGAGTGGGCTTGGATGAAAATAGACGTCTTCTCTTAAATAAAAAAGATAGTCTTTTCCATCATCGCTAATTTCCCAGCGGTGTGCAATGCTCGGAATGACTTTCATCTGCGAGTCGAGTTCGACAAGTCCATCGAATAACTGGTTAGTGGCCCACATGACCTCAATATCGCGTGAGAAGGCCGGATCCAATGTTGTTATTCCATTACTCTCATTGTAACAGAATACCTTCCTTGTATCATGCGAATCGGATTGACAAGACACCAACGCCGAAAGCACTGACCAAGTCAGTGCCATCGAAAGATAGGTTCGGCAGGAATATCGTTTCGTCATGGCCTGCCAAAAGTAGTCAGGCCATCAAGAAGTTTAGTTGTCTGTGGATATGTCGATGTTCATCGATTTGCGTCGCATGCTGGCGCTTGATGGCGGATAGTATCGATCCGGTTTACGATTGCCCATAAAGTCGAATCTCTTCCAGTGACCAATTTTCACTCCGGCCTGGTATTCACCTTCGCTTTCTACGCTGCCATTCGGAAAATAATATTTGAAGTATCCGTCTTCGATGTAGCGTCCATTGCGCTCCACATATTGACCCTCTACTTTCAAGTTCTCCATTCCGTCGTAGACGATTCCCTTGTATTTGGTTTCATCCAGAGGAGTCAGCTGAAGTCGATACGTAGCTCCCGTCTCAGCGGCTGTTTGCATCATCGAATTCAAATGAACTGTTTTGGGTTGTAGTTGACTTTGAGCCATGACGCCTTGTCCGAAGGCGAACATCCCCAAAAGGAGTGTATAGAGTTTGTTTTTATTCATCGCAGTTCAGTTTTCATGTTGTTACGTGAGCAGCCCCCTATTGGTTGCATTTTTTTGAAATTCCTTTTAAAAGGTCATCTTTGCTGAAAATTGCATTATGAAATACACTGGATCTTTTGTTGTTCTTTCGGCCTTCCTTGTTTCTTTAGTCTCTTGTGCAACTGCTCAGAGGAAGACTAAAACGGAATCAGAAGAAGCAATCGTTGCTTTCTATAACGTCGAAAATTTGTTCGACACTATTGACGATCCTATTACAATCGATGAGGACTTCACGCCTGCCGGAAAATTGCAGTGGAGCTCTGTTCGATACGCAGAAAAGCTGTCTCGTATTTCAGAAGTGATTGATTTGCTTCCGGGCGATTTGCCGGTATTTCTTGGGTTATGCGAAATCGAAAATCGATCAGTGCTCAATGACCTTGTGAAGCAATCTCCTTTGAAGGATTCGCCTAAGTCGGGCAGCTATGAAATCATCCACGCCGATAGTCCGGATGAGCGCGGTATCGATGTTGCTGCTCTCTATGATGAATCGCGACTGAAGAATGTTCGTTATGAATACTACCCGATAGCGCTTCCTGATCCCAAAGATCCCAATACGCGCGACCTATTGCATGCGCAAGGCAAATTGGGAAATGATGAACTTCACTTCTTCGTGAATCACTGGCCAAGTCGCAGTGGCGGGCAAGCGGAAAGTGAACCAAATCGTCTAGCAGTAGCTGCGTTGTTGAAGTCAAAGATTGATGCGGTGCTGGCGCAAAATGCGAATGCGAAAATCGTAATCATGGGTGACTTTAATGACCACCCCAACGACAAGAGTATTTATGAAACCCTGGAAGCGAAGGATGAACCTTCAGCAGTTTTGTATAATCAGATGTATGCGATTCATGCCTCCGGTAAGGGTTCTTATTTTTATAAGGGAGAGTGGGGTGCGTTGGATCAGATGATTACTTCTTCGGGATTGATGACATCATCGGGTTGGCATGTGGATGATGAATCTGCCGGTGTGCTTCGTGAAGAGAAACTGCTCTTTCGTGACAAGGAAGGTGTTGCTCGCCCAAGCAGATCGTATGCAGGTGATTCTTACAAGGGAGGATACTCAGATCATTTGCCTGTATACTTGAGATTGAAGCATTGAGAATTTAAGTCTTTATTCAAAACGGATATGAAACAAAAAACCCCGCGATGCGGGGTTTTCATTTTCGTTACGAAGAATATTACTTCTTAGCAGCAGCCTTCTTAGGAGCAGCAGCCTTCTTAGGAGCAGCCTTCTTAGCAGCAGCCTTCTTAGGAGCAGCAGCCTTCTTAGGAGCAGCCTTCTTAGCAGCAGCCTTCTTAGGAGCAGCCTTCTTAGCAGCAGCCTTCTTAGGAGCAGCAGCCTTCTTCTTAGGAGCAGCTTTCTTAGCAGCAGCTTTCTTCTTAGGAGCAGCCTTCTTGGCAGCAGCCTTCTTCACGGCCTTTGGGGCAGCGTGTGATTTTGACTTTGTTTTCATATTTGTAACGGTTG
>Ga0315907_10005055_pt1 | contig 14560 bp, 9 predicted proteins | sample LakEriMetagenome_3_FD_203525 | JGI IMG/M metagenome (GOLD analysis project Ga0315907, IMG submission 203525) | Freshwater fungal communities from buoy surface, Lake Erie, Ohio, United States - Buoy 12 MA123 | ecosystem: Environmental > Aquatic > Freshwater > Lake > Lake biofilm | place: USA...
CACCTTCTGCCGGGCCGCGTCACCGAATTTGTGGACGTCAACGTCAATTTGACCTTGGCCAATACCTTCCCGTTCTCGGCGCAGATACTCGTCGAAAATCCACCGCGCGACGAACGTTTGGTCACCTTCGTGCTTCATCAAACCTGCGTAGCGCAGCTGCTGATGCTTCTCTACGGTACCCAACACGCTCATGAGCAGCTTCTGTCTCTTGGCTTCCTTCTCGGGCGTGTCCTCGACACCAGGCAGTCGATCATCAGGCAAATGCTTGATCAACTCCGCGAAGGCGCGAGGATCGCCCTTCACCCCCTTGTGCGCCAGCGCCAAGGCGATGGCCTCCATCATCGGGATCTCCACGTCCTCGCCACCGAGACGAACCTTCGCCTTCGTGGACAGCGCCTTCTGAACCGCCTTCTGGAGCGACGCCTTCCCCTTCGGCCTACCGGACGGATTGCCGGACTTCCCCTTCTTGAACTGGTGCTCCTCAGGCGGACTGCGCCGATCCGGCGAGCCGTCCTTCTTGAGCCGCACGGGCTTGCCGTCCTTGTCGGTGTACCTGGTCATTCCGCCGCCTCCAGAATGGAAGCCTGCAGATCCGCCAGGGTCTGACCGGTACGCTCCAAGACGGGCTCATCGCCGGTCATATCACGCCACCGGGTGAGCCCCACCTCGACATAGCCCGGGTCGATCTCCACACCGGCGAAGTGCCGACCGGTGCGCTCGCAGGCGATCAGCGTGGTGCCTGAGCCGAGGAACAGGTCCGTGACCACCTCTCCCCGCCGGGTGACGTCGAGGATGGCGTCCGCCACCATCCCTGTCGGCTTCACGGTCGGGTGCAGGAGCAGATCTGCCTGGCGGCTGCTGTCGAAGGTATTCACCGAGGCATACTCCCACACGTTGGTGCGATTACGCCCGTGGCGACCCAGCTGGACGTTGTTGACATGGGGCGCACCCGCGACCCGATGGACCGCGACCAGCTCATGGTGCGAGCGGTACAGCGATCCCATCCCGGCGTTCGACTTCTTCCACACACACAGATTGAGGCGCCGTTCGTAGACGGCCCTCGCCGCCTCAAAGAGCTGGTCGAGGTGGTGGTGATCCATGCAGGTGAAGTGCACGGCGCCGGGCCGGGAGACGGCCGCGGCGTTGCCGAGCACCCTCGTCAGGAACGCGACGAAGGCCTCTTCGGTCATCTCGCCTGACGCCTCTGCAAACTCCTTGTGCTTCACCCGGCCCAGGCCGCTCACGTGCCCCTGAACCGGCACGTTGTAGGGCGGGTCCTGAAAGGCGGCCGCAGCCGGGATGGCGACGACTCGCCGGACTAAGTCCAGGTCCTTGGCGTCGCCACAGCCGACGCGATGGGGCCCGGCAAGCCAGACGTCGCCGAGCGACACGACCGGCGCCGCCGGGATCGCCAGCGCCACCTCGTCGTCAGGATCTTCAGCGCCGCTGCTCAGGATGAGGTCGATCTCCGGCATCTCAAACCCGGTGATGCCGAGGAGCTCAGGCGTTTCGATTTCGATCGCGGCCAGTTCGAACTTCAAGAGGTCCCGGTCCCAGCCCGACTGGAGGGCAATCTTGTTGTCCGCGAGCCGCAAGGCCCGCTTCTCGACGTCGCTCAAGCCAGCGACGAGAAGGGTCGGAACGAGTTCAAGGCCGAGCTTCCTGGCCGCAAGCAGCCTTCCGTGACCTGCAATGATCTCGCTGTCTTCGTCGACCAGAATGGGGTTGGTAAAGCCGAAGCGGGCGATAGAGCCCGCGATGGCGTCGACCTGTTTTGCAGGGTGCGTTCGCGCGTTCGTCTTGAACGGCCGGATTTCATCCGGTCGTCGCAGCATGATCTCGTGGATAACCATCACATATGATCCCAGGCTTTTGGGGCGCACACGGGCGCCCGCGGGTTTAGCGGTCTGCCGCGCCGCCTAGGTTCGGCGCAGCTTTGCTATTGTCCTTGCTGGAAGATTAACGACCTACGAATCCGGTCATTGAAAATTAGAAGTTCCGCGAGCAGCCGCGATCGCGACCCGGACCGCCGCCTCGGCCTCCTGGATCAGCGCCAGCACGTCCTCCAGCCGATCCGATGGCCCGGCGACCTCGGCGATGTGCAACGCCTCGGCGAGCCGCTCGGGCCACACCTCGTAGAGGCGGCGCTGGAGGTTGAGGGCGGCGCGTGGGGTCAGGGGCATGAGGCCGACTTCCGCTCCGTTCAGGCCACAGGTCCAGTCGTGTCGGGACTGCGCTTCACCGGCTGCGGGCGATCAGCCAGTCGAGCAGGCCCGCCCGCACCGCCTGATCGGCCAGGGTCGTCCCCTGCCAGAGGTGGAACCGTCCCAGGCCCGGCTCGGTCAGCTGCCGACCGGAGGTGTGGCAGACCAGGAAGCAGCGGTCCCAGCCGCCCTCCACGAAGCGCCGGGCATAGTCGTCGATCACCGTCTGCTCCGCGCTGGACTTGACCTGCACCATGGCTCGCTCGCCCGTCGTGGCCTGCTCGAGCACCAGGTCGCTGTCGGCCTGGTCAGACCCGCCGACGGCCGAGACCCGCCTCCAGCCGCCCGAGGCGAAGATCAAGTCGGCAAGCACCTCGAAATCGCGCCAGTGCAGCCCCTCGATCAGCGTCTGAGCCGCCGACACCACCGCGGCCTTGGCCTGGAGCGCCTCGGCCACCGCCGGCTCCGGCTGCGCGTTGATGCGGCGGACAAGGTAGCCCTCTGCCTCGACCCGACACAGGGTCTGGCGATAGGCCGCGACCTTCGTCAGTCGGCTGGAAAGCTCGTCCAGCACCAGCGGCGCACCCGTGACGTCCACTGACCGCCAGCCCCCGTCGGCGCGCCTGTAGCGCCCTCCCCTGCCCGCCTCGGCCACCGGCACGACCTCTTCGGCCGCAAAGGCCCACCACAGCCGTCCCCGCGCCATGGTCACCCACAGCGCCGTGGTCGGCAGGGTGTAGAAGTCCCGCAGCTCTCGGGTGAAGTCGGCGGCCTTGCCGCCCCCCATCCCGGCCGCCAGGAAGTGGGCCCGCACCGCGTCCCAATCCCCCGCTGCCGCCTTCTCGTGCGGGACGCCATTGTGGCCGATCTCGATCAGCCCCTGCTCCAGGCAGCGCTCTACCCACGCCCCGCCCGGCCCCAGCTTGATGTACCGGACATCGCTCGGCGCGATCCACCAGTGGGAGGCCTCAGCGGCCTTATCGTGCAGACTATTCATCTCGCCCGACGAGCCATCGCCGGGCGGGACAGTCAACTCGAAATGAGATGCTTAGGCTGTAGATCACAGGGCCACATCGCCGGCCTCTGCTGGCGATGGACATCAAGCAGAGGTTTGCTCAGCGGGTGCGTACCCTGCGCAAGGCCAAGGGGTGGTCGCAGGAGGAGCTGGCCGAACGCGCCCGGATCCATCGCACCTTCGTGTCCCAGATCGAACGGGCCACCAAGAGCTCCACGATCGACACCGTCGAGAAGATCGCGCAGGCGCTCGGCACGACCTGTGGGGAGCTGCTGGACGGGTAGTGTCGCGGGCGTCCGGGCTCGGTCGGATATGCGCCACTTCCGGACATTGGCCGCGCTCCAGAAACGCGACATTCGGCTCAGCGGCGAGTGTCCATTTCTGTAGCTCTAGCGGCCAGCGCTTTCGATCCCCGCAGACACTGAAGTCCATTCAGAACAGCGGCTCATCGACAAGCTACCTCTGCCCCGAAAAGTGGCCGTCTGCCAACAAAGCTGCGAGATTTGCCCATGAGCTCGAGCGACCTTATCTCCGTGTCAGATGACCACCTTCGATCTGGAAAACCCTGACCCTATCGCCGGCGACGCGCTGCGCGATGAGGCGGCTAATCTGCTGGCCACCAAGTTCGGACGCCCGACCCGTGAAGCTCGCGTGCACGGCAAGAAGGTCGACCTGCTGTTCTCAAGGCGGGACTTTGGGAAGGAAACCACGCTTCTCGTGGAGGCTAAGGACTATGGGCGCAAGCTTACCCGGTCTGACCTGGTCACCATCTGGACCGATTATAGCGGCATCGCCCAGAAATCCGCGCCGGCCACCTTGCTGGTCATCACGCGCCAGGGCCTGTCCACGGACGCCCAAGCCTATGTCGATGAGCAGGCAGGTCTGCGTCATCAGACCATTTGGGAACTTGAGAACGAGATCCTCGGGCTGACCGACTATGTCCGCTCACTGACCGGCCTCTTCGACCAGGACGGCCTGAGCGACTATTACATCCCCGGCCGCGCGCGCCTGGCCACCTACGAGCGTGATCACCGCACCTTGTCCGAGACGGACACTCTGCTGTTCGAAGCCGTCACGGCCTGGGTCGACAGCGAGGACTATCAACCGATCGCCATCTTGGGCGGCTACGGCGCCGGTAAATCCAGCTTCGTCAAGCGCTTGGTCGCCCACCAGGCCGAACGGGCCTTGTCCGATCCCTACGCGCGCCGCCCGATCCTGATCGGTCTCGGTGAGTACGCCCGGTATTCCAGTTTAGAAGGTCTGCTGGGGGGCAAGTTCACCCATGATTTCCCGGTGGACGGCTTCAACGTCCACCACTTTCTCGAACTCAGCGACAAGGGCCGGTTGCTGGTCGCCCTCGACGGGTTTGACGAGATGAAGCACGCCATGACCTGGGGCGACTTCCGGGCCCAGATCGCCAGCTTGAACCGGCTCACGCACGGCAAGGCCAAGGTCGTCCTGTCGGGGCGGCCGAGCGCCTTCACCTCGACGGAGGAGCACGTTCATGTCCTGCGCGGCCTGAAGCGTTACCAGGAGGGGTATCGGCGGCTTCCGGACTGGCCAGAATTTCGCGAGTACGACCTCGAGGAGTTCACCCCGCCCGAGCGGGCTCAGTTCGTGCGCGGCTATCTCGGCTTCCGGGGCCGGCGCGCCGGCATGGCGGCGGGCGATGACTGGATCGAGACGCGCGTGACCGAGGTCAACCGGCTGGCCGACCATGACCCCACAATCTTCGGCAAGCCGGTGCACGCCAAGATCCTTACCGACCTCGCAGCTGATCCTTCTGTGGATCTTGGCCAGTTCCGCGAGGGCGTCTCCCGCTGGAGTCTCTACGACATCTTCTTCAACTCCCTGGCCGAGCGGGAGGTGGAGAAGGGTGCGCGCCGGCCGATCGGTGAGGAAGACCGGCTTGGCTTCCTGCGCGAGGTCGCTGTCTGGCTTTGGCTGGCCAAGGGCGGGGTGACCGCATTCTCCGCTCAAGACTTGCCCGACGCGCTGGTGGACGGCATGGCCCATGGCGACGCTGCGGACCTCGACAGCCTGAAGCGCGAGTACCTAACCGGGGCCTTCCTGGAAAAGAAGTCGGGCGACATCTTCTACTTCGGACACCGCTCCTTCGCTGAGTTCTTGGTGGCCCAGCGGATGGTGCTGAAGAAGCCCAGCCCGCGCGAGCAGGCGTTCTATTCGGCGCTGCTCCGCGACGGCGTAGCCGAGTTTCTGGCCGAGGCACCGGACAAGGGGCCCATCAAGGCTTGGGTGGACGAGGTCTCGGCCGCTCAGGGGAATCTTCACTTGGAGTATTTCGCGTTCCTTGCCGAGGCCTTTGGTGGGGTGAATGCGTTGATCCAAGCCCTGCCGAGTACCTCGATCTGGGTACCGATTCTGGCCGCCTTCGGTACGTCCTTGGAGTGGTCCGACACATCGTGGAGCGGGCTCACCAAGGCTCTGCGCAACCCGAACAACAATCTCTTCTTCCTGACCCTACAATTGCTGCAGCTGCAAGCGGCAGCAGACAAGCGCAAGCCCGAGGAGCTCGCGCTCGTGATTGCAGCAGCGCTGCTGGACCGCGTGTTCGAGAGCGCAAAGGTGGACCCGGACACCGGCAAGACCCCGATTGATGCGGACTTCGAGGATGCACGAAGCCTCGCGGCGTCGGTCACCAGCGGTTTGGCGACCAACTTCGGTGATAGGGTGATGACCCTGCGCGGACAGCGGCTGGCGCAGCAGCAATCCGAGCGGCTCCGGCAGATGGGCGTCGAACTGACCTGTCAGCCGCCCGTGGCGCTGTGCAACCTGGCCCAGGACTTCACGCTCGCGTGGTCAGATGTCCTGGCGCAGATGTCGAGCGCGAATGCGGAGAAGGCTACGGCCTACTTCCGGCGCGATGCCACCCTGCGCAGCGTCTTCGTCCGCTCAATCGTGCAGCGTCCGTCGCTGCGAGTGCCAGACCATCCCAGTCTCGGCCGGCGGCCACCGGCGGGCAAGCCGCCGCGCGGACGGCGCTGAGCATTACCGCTCCTGCTGCCGCTCCGAGGTCTGCCTTGGTCCGGCACAAGCGGTCCGAGCGTACTGCAGCGCGAACTATGCGACCACAGTCCCACTCCCCCGCATTCCTTTACTCCGCGTGCGCACTTCGTTTAGCGGCTGCAACGGGGAAGGCGCCAACACCGGACATTCGAGGACCTGCCCGGAACCGGATGTGGTGGGGCCGAGCGCGTTGCCGGCCGCCGCGCGGATCTGGGGCCTTCAGGCTCCCGTAAAAGCTGTTGCCGAGACTCTTCTTTTCCCGCGGGCGCTGCTACGCTTTCCGCCATCGACCAGCTTAGGTCGAGGATAAAAGTCGGGTGGCGGGGAGGGGGCGTGTGAGGATTTCGCGAGTTCAGATTAAAAACTTCGCCAATTTCCAAGCCCTCGATGTGGAAACCGGGAAGAACATCGTCATTGTCGGCGAAAACAAGGTCGGCAAGAGTAACTTTATCCGCGCGCTTCAACTGGTTCTCGACCCCGGCCTGTCTGAGCGGGATCGCCAACTAGGCCTCGACCAATTTTGGGACGGGCTCGGCGAGGAAAAAATCGGAGCCACGGTCGAGGTTTCGCTGGAGTTCACCGACTTCACGGGCGACCCGCGCCTGATGGCGCACCTGAACGACTGTGTCATTGATCCAGGACCGCCTATGGTCGCCCGCCTGACCTACCGGTTCCAGCCAAAGGCGAACTTGGGTCGCGGTCCCGAAGGCCTCGCTGACTACGAGTCTGTCGTTTTCGGCGGCGACGACCCCGACATGACGGTCGGAGCCTCGTTGCGACGCATGTTGCCACTAGACGTGCAGATCGCCCTCAGAGACGCCGAGAAGGATTTGTCCAACTGGCGTCATTCGCCGCTGCGCCCGCTCATCGAGGAACTCGCCAGCGAGCTGGATGAGGAAGCCCGTGAGGAGATCCAAGACCAGGTAAACGCGGCCCAGACCGAGCTCGTCGCCCATCCGGAGGTCGTCGCCACCGCGACGCGGATCGGCGACCGTTTGATCGCCATCGCTGGCGAGCAGCACGCCGTCCCCGTCACACTAGGTCTTGCGCCGACCCGCCTCGACGCACTGCTGCGAAGCCTGCGGCTGCTCATCGACAACGGTGCCCGAGGCATTCCTGACGCGAGCCTCGGCACCGCCAACTTGATCTTCCTGACGCTCAAAAGCCTCGAACTGGATCGTCTGGTCGCAGAAGGCGAGCGCGACCATACCTTCTTCGCGGTGGAGGAACCCGAGGCGCATCTTCATCCGCATGTGCAGCGGCTCGTGTATCGCTACTTCCTCGGCGGCGGCGTGGCCGACGATGACGACACGCCGCCCCCGCCCCTAACCACCATCCTCAGCACGCACTCGCCACATATCGCGAGCGTGACGCCGATCCGCTCGATCGTGCTGCTGCGCCGAGACGCTGAAACCGAGGCGACAGTCGCGGTCTCGACCGCGATGGCACCGTTCACACCGCGCGACGAGGCCGATTTGCAGCGCTACATCGACGTCAGCCGCGGCGAGATACTCTTCGCGCGCGGCGTGATCCTCGTGGAGGGCGATGCCGAGCGCTTCCTCGTCCCGGCGTTCGCCGAGGCGCTGGGCATCTCGCTCGACATGCTCGGTATTTCAGTCTGCTCGGTCGGCGGCACCAATTTCGCACCCTATGTGAAGCTGCTCGGCCCGCAGGGGCTTTCGATACCGCACGTCATCCTGACCGACCGTGACCCGAACGGGGCGAGGCATCCGTTTGTGCGCGGGCGGCTGATCCGGGTCCTCCAAGTGGTCGAGGACGGTGTCGATTACCGCCCACTCGATGGCGACGCGATCATCGCGAGGGCCGAGCCGTTCGGCTATTTCGTCAACACGAATACTCTAGAACCAGAGCTGTGGGCGGGCGGCCTTGCCGAGGACATGCAGACGGTCCTGCTACAGGAACTCGCGCTAGCGCAGGAGACGCAGGACGAGATTGATAGCTGGGTCGACGATCCCGACACGCTCGACGAGGACCGGCTGATCGCTCTGATCGAGCGGGTCGGCAAGGGCCGCTTCGCCCAGGCGCTTGCCGAGCACGTTACAGAAGATACTTGCCCTGACTATATCCGGCGCGCGCTGGAGCATATTCGCGATGCAGTCGCGTAGCGTCAGCGCCGCCTATCTGCGTGAGGCCGGCGACCTCGCCGGCAATCCGGGTCAGCGAGCGGCCTACAATTCCACCGGTCATTGTGTGGTGCTGGCAGGACCGGGCAGCGGCAAAACCAAAACGCTGGTCCTGAAGCTGGCCCGCATCCTAGCCGAGGATGTTCGCGCTCCGCGCGGTGCTGCTTGCATCACCTACAGCCAAGAATGCGCGCGCGAGTTATCCCGCCGGTTGGAACGGCTGGGGCTTCGCGAGGCACCGAACTTGTTCATCGGCACTGTTCACGGCTTCTGTCTGCGGCACCTCCTGATGCCATACGGCCGCCTAGCCGGCTTGCCGTTGCCGTTTCCGCTCACAATGGCGACCCAACGCCAGAGCGAGCAGCTCATGAAGGGCGCCGGTGACCGACTTTTCGGGGTCGGCCATCCCTGGAAACCGATCGACCTCGGCCGCCATCGCCGTTCGGTGCTCGACCGAGCCGGCGAGGACTGGGAGTCGGAAGCCGAGCTCGCGGCCTGGACCGTCGCCTATGAAGGCGAGCTGCACAACGCCGGGCTGATTGACTTCGACGATCTCGTCGTCTTCGGCCAGCGCCTGATCGCCGAGCATGACTGGGTGCTGCCGCTTGTCCAGGCCAAGTTCCCAGTGCTGGCGGTCGACGAGTATCAGGATCTGGGCGTCGCGCTCGATCGGATCGTTCGCCGGCTGGCCTTCGACGGCGGCGTGCGGCTGTTCGCGGTCGGCGACCCCGATCAGTCAATTTACGGCTTCACCGGCGCGGACGGAGCCCTACTGACCGAGCTAGCCGAGCGCGACGATGTCGAGCGGGTACAGCTTCAACTGAACTACCGCTCGGCCGCCCGGATCGTCAGCGCCTCCGAGATGGCGCTGGGGGAAGCCCGCGGCTACCAATCGAGCGACCCGTCTCGCCAGGCGGTGATCGCCTTCGTGCCGTGTGACGGAGGGCTCGAGGGTCAGGCCGCCCGTGCCGTCGGAGAGATCATCCCGGCGGCACTTGCCGCCAAGCCGGGGCGACGCCTAGGCGATATCGCTGTGCTTTATAAGGATTTCCGCGTTGGCAACATCGTCGCCGACGCGGCGAGCGACGCCGGCTATGACTACATTCGAGTCGACAACGCTGCCCCTTACCGGAAGGTCGCGCTGACTAGTTGGATCGAGGACTGCGCGGCCTGGTGTGCAGGGGGCTGGCGCGAGGGCCGGCCGCAGCTGCGTGGGCTACTCGATCGCTGGCACGGCTTCCGCCGCACACGGGCCTCTGAATTCCAAGCGCGCGCCGAGGCGCAGCAGCTTACCGCAATGCTCTGGTCGCTGCGTGAGGATGGCGCGATGGCACGCGACTTTGTCGCCGCAATCCGGGCAGGCATGCTCGACGCCTTGATGGCGACCGAGCCCGCTCTCGCTGACCAGCGCGAACAGGTGCAACGCATGTCGGCGGCGCTAGCTGAGGGCGGTGCTTTGGCCGAGCTTGACTTGGCCAGTCTCGGCGGTCGCGACGGCTCGCCGCTGCATCTCAACCTGCTGACGCTACACTCGGCGAAGGGGTGCGAGTACGACGTCGTCATAATGGTCGGCCTCGACCTCGGCAGCCTCCCGTGGCGCGGGGAGACGGGGGCCAAGCTGCGCGAAAGCCGGCGGCTCTTCTATGTCGGCCTCACGCGGGCACGCGATGAAGTCCATATGCTCTATTCTGGCTTCGTCGATACGCCGCGCGGCCGCATGCACTTCGGGCGGTCGCCGTTCCTGGACGAGCTGGAAGCGCGCATGGCTGAAACAGGGAACGCCTGACGACGCAGTCGCTTTGCGAAGAACAGGCAGTCATGTGGAAAAGCTGACGCGGACGGGCGAAAGCCGACGATCTCAATGTCGGCAACGAGCCCATAGGCGACACGAGCGGGGCGGCTGATCACATGTCACCTAAGGGCTCATTGCTGACGTTCAGCGCGTCCGCTTCGCGGGCTGCACATGAACCCGTGTCCAACCCCTGAGAGACTGGCGCCATTTGGGCGGCGACAGGAGGTATAATGGTCAGTGGGGGCTCCTCATGGGAGGCGGCCATGGGCCAGCCAGACCTGTTTCGTACGCTCCGCAAGCCGTGGAACGCCGGTCGCATGATCGGGGCGAAAGCGCCTCTGAAGCCCCGGCACATCTGGGCGATCCGCCAGCAGCTGAAGTCCCTTGGGGCAGTGCGTGACCTGGCCATGTTCAACATCGCCCTGGACGCCAAGCTCCGCGGCTGCGACCTGGTGCGGCTGCGTGTCAGCGACGTTGCCCAGGCCGGCTCCGTCCGACACCGATCCACCGTGATCCAGCAGAAGACCGGGCGACCGGTGCCGTTTGAGATCACCGAACCTGCCCGAGACGCCCTGGCCCACTGGCTCGAGTTGCGTGGCCCTCGGGTGGATGACTGGCTGTTCCCCAGCCGGACCCGGGCAGGCGCTCATATCGGCACGCGACAGTACGCCAGGCTGGTCGACCGCTGGGTGCAGATGATCGACCTCGACCCCGGTGGTTACGGCACGCACAGCCTGCGGCGGACCAAGGTCGCCCTGATCTACAAGAAGACCGGCAACCTGCGCGCCTGCCAACTGCTCCTCGGGCATGGGAAGCTTGAGAGCACAGTCCGGTACCTCGGCATTGAGGTGGACGACGCCCTCGAGCTCTCGGAGCAAATCGACTTGTGACGCCGATGGAGCACCGCTTGGTCTGGTGACTGCCGAACTCCCGGTCAGCTCGGGGGCAGGCCCAGGCTCCAGAGTGAGGCGTAGGTGACTGGCTTCTAGGTCGTGTTTCCGGCCGGCTGCGTAGGTCTCCTTATGGCGCTTAGCGGTCGGGAGTAGTCGTTCCTCCGGCAACGCCGCCAAAGTCCGGTTCCGGTGGCCGCCTTAATGTCCGTTACGAACACCAGCCGGCACCTTAGCCCTCCACTAGCCCGATGAGTCAGCCCTTTGCTGATGGACGCGAGGGCCGCGGTGGTCCGATCGTAGGAAGGAAACACCTTCGAAGGCGGTACCATGTTCTCGGCGGTCGCGGCCGATCCCATTGAGCTGTGTAGCCGTCCAATCACGGGCAAACGTAGCGTTGCAAGGCTTAGCCGAACCGGGCGATGAAGGGCCATGCCCATCCTCACTTGGCTCACGCGTGACGAAGACCTGAAGGCCGCCCGGCGGGCACCCTATCGGCTGTTGGAGGAAGACGCCGCCCTTGGCTACGGCGATCCGGCGAGCGGGAACATGCTGATCCAGGGCGACAACCTGGAGGCGCTCAAGGCGCTGCTGCCGTTCTACGCCGGCCAGGTGAAGTGCATCTACATCGACCCGCCCTACAACACCCGGTCGGCCTTCGAGCATTACGACGACAACCTGGAGCACAGCCGCTGGCTGGCGATGATGTGGCCCCGGCTGGAGTTGCTCCGCGAACTGCTGTCCGAGGACGGCTCGATCTGGGTGTCCATCGACGACAACGAGGGCCACTACCTCAAGGTAATCATGGATGAGGTGTTCGGGCGGCCGCAGTTTCAGTCCAACATCGTTTGGCAGAAGAGGTATTCGCGCGAGAACCGCGAGGCGATCGGCGACGTCCACGAGCACATTCTGGTCTATTCCCGCTCACCTGAGCGCTTCAAGGTGACGCGCAACAAGCTTCCCCTAGATGAAGATCAGGCCAAGATTTATCGGAATCCCGAGAACCCCAAGGAGACCGACCCGACCAAGCGTTGGCGTGGACTCCCGATGACTGCCCAAGGCTATCGCCCTAATCAGATGTATACGATCACTGCTCCGAATGGTCGAACTCACACGCCGCCGGGGGGCAGATGTTGGTCGATGATCGAGCCGGAGTTCGAGAAGCTGCGTGCACGCGACCGCATATATTGGGGTAAGGACGGAAACGCTCAGCCTAGCGTGATCAGATACCTGTCGGAGGTTGAGGGCCTGGTTCCTTGGTCGTGGTGGCCTCACACAGACGCGGGGCACACCGATGAGGCCAAGAAGGAGGCGAACGAACTCTTCGGCAGCGATGTCAGCTTCGGCACGCCCAAGCCAGAGCGGCTGATGCAGCGCATTCTGCAGATCGCCACCAACCCGGGAGACGTCGTCCTCGACTCGTTCCTTGGGTCCGGAACCACCGCTGCGGTCGCTCACAAAATGGGCCGTCGCTACATTGGGATCGAAGTCGGCGATCATGCCATCACCCACTGCGCGCCGCGCCTTCGCAAGGTAATCGACGGCGAGCAGGGCGGCGTTTCCAGGTCTGTGGAGTGGACCGGAGGCGGCGGCTTTCGCTTCTACCGCCTGGGTGAGGCTGTCTTCGGTGAAGATGGCGGGCTTTCCGCCGGCATCGCCTTCGGACCTCTGGCGGCGCATGTCTGGTTCGCCGAGACGGGGCAGGCGCCGACGGCGCCACCTCACGGTCCGGTGCTGGGGGCCGACGGCGAGCGCGCCATCGCCCTGCTCTACAACGGCGTACTCGGTGACAAGCGGCCCGAAGGCGGCAACGTGCTGACGCGCCAGACGCTGGCGGTTATCCGCGAGCACCTGCCGGCGAAGTTCGACGGCGAACTGGTCGTCTACGGCGAGCGCAGCGCCCTTTCCGGACCTTCGCTGGTTCGCGAGCGCATCGTGTTCCGCCAAACGCCCTACGACGTGAAGGCGCGCCGCTGATGCAACTGAAGCCTTACCAGAAGTCGGCCCTGAAGGCTCTCGGGGATTTCCTCGGCAAGGCGCAGGATGTGGACCCGGCCCAGGCGTTCGACTGGGCGTTGGATCAGCCACCCCTGGAAGACCAGCCGCCGCTGCGCCAAAGGCTCGGCCGCTTCGCTGGCAAGTATCGGGCGCCCAACGGCCTTGGCGACACGCCCTACTGCTGCATCCGTCTGCCGACCGGCGGCGGCAAGACCATCCTGGCCGCCCATGCCGTGCCGCTGGCGCGAGACGCTGGCGTCTCCCGCGAGTATCCGGTGGTGCTGTGGCTGGTGACGTCAAACGTCATCCGAAAGCAGACGGTCGAGGCCCTGGCCGATCCCCGCCACCCCTATCGCACCGCGCTTGACGCCGCATTCGGCGGAGCCGTGCGCGTGTTCGACATCGGCGACTTTGCCAACATCACGCCGCACGACCTGGCGTCGAATGCCTGCATCGTCGTGGGCACCGTCCAGACCCTGCGGGTCGAGAACACCGAGGGTCGCAAGGTCTACCAGCACCACGAGGCGCTGGAGCCCTTCTTCAGCCGCTTGGACAGCGCGTCGATGGCCGCCTTCCCCGACCTGGAGAAGACCGAGGCCGGCGGCGTCCGCTATTCCTTCGCCAACCTGCTGCACATGGCCCGGCCGATGATGATCGTCGACGAGGCGCATAACGTGGTCACCGCGCTCAGCGACCAGATGCGCGAGCGGATCAACCCTTGGGCAGTGGTGGAATTCACCGCCACGCCACGTGGGCGGAGCAACATCCTGTTCAACGCCACGGCCGCCGAATTGAAGGCCGAGCAGATGATCAAGATGCCGATCGTGCTCCAGGAGCACGCGCACTGGGAGTCGGCGGTCGCAGGAGCCGTGGCGGAACGCGCCCGACTTGCTGAACTGGCGACCAAGGAGAAGGAGCCGCTTCGGCCGATCACGCTCTATCAAGCGGAGCCGAAGGATCGGGAAGTCACGGTCGAGGTCCTGCGCCGCCACCTGATCGACGACCTGTCGATCCCCGAGGAGCGGATCGCGGTCGCCACCGGCGACCAACGCGGTCTAGACGGCGTCGACCTCGCGGCGCCCGGCTGCCCCATCGAGCACATCATCACCGTCGAGGCCCTGAAGGAGGGCTGGGACTGCCCCTTCGCCTACGTCTTCTGCTCCGTGGCCAACATCAAGAGTTCGGTGTCCGTCGAACAGCTTCTCGGCCGAGTGCTGCGGATGCCCTACGCCAGCCGCCGCCGGTCTCCAGAACTGAACCGCGCCTACGCACACGTCTCGGAGCCGACCTTCTATGCTGCCGCCACCGCCCTGAAGGATGCGCTGGTCGACATGGGCTTCGAGGATGGCGAGGCCGAACAGGCGATCGAACATCCGCAACTCGACCTGTCGGATGGCCTGTTCGCACCGCTGAAGCCGCCGGTGACCCTCGACCTAGTGGACACGCCGGAGACGCGGGCTGTCCTGGCCGAACACGGCGTCGCCGCGAGT